>Ga0114964_10002977_pt1 | contig 11608 bp, 17 predicted proteins | sample C_131016_MF_Meta_FD_92638 | JGI IMG/M metagenome (GOLD analysis project Ga0114964, IMG submission 92638) | Freshwater microbial communities from Lake Croche, Canada to study carbon cycling - C_131016_MF_MetaG | ecosystem: Environmental > Aquatic > Freshwater > Lake | place: Lake Croche, Canada... | reverse complement strand
GGACCATACGTTGATTTTGATAGACTTGGTGCCGATTTGTGTATAACTTTTGCCATATTTATATTGTTAATTTTAGCATCTCATTATGTGTTATCTTTTTGGATAGATGATAATGTATTATAGTATTCATGGAATCTTTACTGAGATAGCATATTAAAGATTCGAATAACTTCTCATCGTACATACATAGCGGCTTACCACATATCGTCAATCGTTCAGTATAGAATAGTAATAGCTCGCCCCTGATTAAGAGATTATTAATCTCTCCTAACCTCACCATCCCATCATATTCCCAAAGTGTTAGACTTGGTAGTATTTGAATGCCTTCATAATGTATAATTGTATCTTTCATTATTCGCAGTGTTCGTGATTACATTTGTGTTTATGTCTGCATTTATAAGATGCCCATATAGTTGGTAATAAACAACAAAATATATGGTATTTAAACCCATACAATATTATGAATGCAAGCCAACCCCATTTTAAACTATCTAATCTTAGATTAAAGTATAATGATACTAAATATTCGATTAACTCAAGTGATATAAATGATAATATAAATATAATTAAAAACTTAAAAATGGATTTCCAATTTTTCATAATTAATATATACTAAAATAGATATTAAGTTTAAACATGAAATATATTAGTAAGTTTTTTGAGGCCAAAGAGGAAGATGATATACAATATCAAGAAATTGAATCTATATTCTATCAATATGTTGATGATGAGGTTTGTGATATTTTTAATGATAATGCGAGTATAATTCGTGTTGTTATATACAAAGATGATATCAATTCATCCGCCAATGATTTAGCCGAATACGACATACTACTGGACTCAATGATGGAAGATATTAAATACTATAAAAAAATAAGGAACTATTTGACTAGACTCGATATTATGGATTATAAATGGCATATTTCTTATAAAGATAGTTATGTAACAATTGATATTGATAGAGAAAATAAGGAATTAACATTAGCAGATGCTTTTGGTGGAAGTATATCTACAATGAATCATGTATTATCAGGTATAATGAAAAGAGTTATGTTGAGTAAATATAAACTAAAGTTTAATACCCATAGTGAGGGAGAACACAGAACTGGATATAGATCAACCAGAAGTCAAATTAACTTATACTTTGATGAAAAAATACCTGAATATCATCAAGTTATTAAAGATCTTAGAAGCTTGAAGAAGCTTGATAAAATATCCTCATATGGGGGTATACCGAAATATGAAGAGATAGCATCATTTTACACTGTAAAGGTTGATGACTGGTACAATAGCGATAAATCTGTCATAAAAATAGAAATATAAAACATGAAATATATTAAAACCATAAACGAGTTATATAAAAGCACCTATATCAGCGCAGCTGATAAATTTAGAGAACTAGGTGATGAACACGCAGGTAGAGCTAAAGATTTAGAAAATTGGTCAACGAAAGGAAAATCCTCGTTTGAGAATCCAAAATCAAAAGATTTTAAAGAGCACTATTATCCATTCTCACTTCATTGGGGTGGGGGTGTAACAAGAAATGTTAATTATTATGCAACCTTTGCATGGTGCGATGGCGAATCAATTGCAATAAAATTCATGTCAGACTATGGTAAGGAAGCGTTCTTAATGATATCGGAGGTTAGTATAAATAATATAGTGCGTATAGCACTATCTCGTATGTCTAATGGTAAAAGAATTACCGCCTATAAATTTGATACTAGAAAAGAAGCGGTTGAGCTTAAAAAGTTTTTAAGTGAATATTTTACTGATGCGCAAAAAACAAATGTCATTGAGAAAGAAAAAGAAAGAGAAGCCGAAGAAAGAGGTGAAGAATACTTCCCAGAATTTAATGACGTAGAAACAGCATTTTACTTATTAGATCAGTTGAATATAAATACTATGTACACCCCATCAAGTGTTACTCCAAAAACACTAACACCTGAGGAAAAACATAAGTCGGCTCTAAGTAATATTTTCTCAAAACCGACATCTGCTTAATCAAGCACATATTGAACCTCTTCAATTGTAGAGAATATATCCTTATTAATCTTGATTATTCTATCGAAATATTCTTGACTTACTATGGCGTGATGCACTACAAAGATATTAATCTTATAGTTTACTGCAAAGTCTTTCAGTAGATTTAATATATCATCCACCCCTTCTAAATCAATTGAACTGAATATCTCATCCAAGAATAAGATATTAATCTGATGCTTTGTTCTAATTAACATTAGATACGATATAAGTATTGTTAAACTTAATCTTCTATGCTCACCTGTGCTTAAACTATCGTGTTCAATCGTCTCACCTAACTGTTTGATATTAGCAGTAAATGTATCATCTAACTGAACATTAAATGGTAGATTCATCTTCCTAAGATTCTGCATTAAGAAATGGTTAATTGGTTTAACAATGTTTGAGATGATTGTCTTCTTAACACCATCCTCACTGAATACCTTAGATAACTCTTTATAATATAATTCTTTATCTTTACATATCGAAGACACTTCTTGACTGGTTACCCTTTTAGTTTCCAACTCTTCTATTGTTCGTTCAAACTCTTCTATATTAGGACTTGATTTACCCGATTCTCTATCTTTCTGAGTGGTTAGCTTATCAATCTGAGTTTTATAACTTCTAAGTAAATAGGTTATATCAGTGAATGCGGTATTAGTATCATCAGACATCTTTTGTAGCTTTACTTGCCTTTCTTTTATAAGTTTGATATTACTTTCGACTTCCAGTTTAAGTTCTTCCAATTTTCTTTTCTTCTCAGATAGAATGTCCTTAAGGTTATGAAAGTGATCATTATCAAAATCAGTTTGACAAACAGGGCACTTGCCAGAATTATAAAGATTGATATCTTTATCCACGGCTCTAATATCATTCTGAATATTGATAAACTGTTCCTTTTCTCTATCCAGCTCATTCTTAATTTCTTTATCTTTTGCTTTAATTTTATCTACCTTTTCCTTTAACTTCTGATAATCTTCTTTTTTGGAATCCATTTCTAACTTAATTGTTTCTATTTCAGATTGTATATTAAGTTTCTCTTTCTCAATTGCATTACGAATAGACCTTTTAATAGACTCAATTGAATCATCTAATGTGGATATTTCAGAGTCAAACTTTGTTAGTTGTAACTTATTAGCCTTATTAATCTCCTTAAGAATATCATTTAGTATATTGATAACCTCTAAGTTAAATAACTTATCTAATAATAATTGCTTTTCTTCGTTTGATAATGATATAAAGTCCTTAAAATCATTCACACTCATAGATATAAACGACTTAAATGTTTCCATATCCAACCCGATATGAGCTTCTATTTTCTCACTTATATTAGACTTACCTGCTCTATCATTCTCAATACCATTTTCTTGTAGAGTAAGGACATTTGGTGATATACCTCTATTGATAAGAACATCAGTTCCACCAGACATGAAGTCAATTGATACTAACATATCACTACCGTTTATACGGTTGGGAAGTGTTGATAGCGTGGCACTTTTCTTTCTATTACCACGACACTTACCATATAAAGCATAATCAAATGCTGTTATTAAAGAGGAATTATGACTTAAGATACCGTTTGAGTAATACTCCTCACCATCAACCTCAATATCCCATAAATCCTCCTTATTACTATCATTTGATATAGAAATTATTTCCTGTTGACCATTTACCGTATTTACAAAGCTACCCAGTTTCAAGTCTTTTAGAAAAAACCAATCTTCCTTAAATTTAACTCTATGTGATGGTGACCCAACCAATTCAAAATCTTTTGTAAGAATTTTAATTTTTTCGGAATTTGGTGATGTCACCCCAATTGCCTTTATTTTCTTATATCCATTTTGTGTATTAACACTAATACCCTTGTCTATAATAGATATTGAATTATTTAATTCATTTAGCTTTTCTAATGTTATTTTAAACCTCATTTACACTTATTATTTTTTATAAAACTTAAACACTTATTCAGTGTTCCTATTCTATCCTTTTTATATTCAGACTCCCAAATAACTAAAACCTCAAACCCATTCTCCTTTGCTAAATCTATCTTAACCTTATCCCTTTCCCATAGTTCTTTAGCAATAAGGGGCTTACGTTTATAATTAACACAAATATCATCTGGTTGAAAAATTAAAGGATTACCATGATATACATCCCCGTTGAATTCAATTATTTTATTATTTAAGAGGTCGGTGAAATCATATAAAAAGTAATTAGGTATACAATTTATAAAGAACTCACCACCTCTATTATGATATTTTATAAACTGTTGTTCATAATCTAGCAAGCAGCTTACTATACTATCAAACAATTCTAGACTTATGGATGAATAGCCAGATTTCAAATTGCCATTATTTAATAATGAACTCGACCATTTTCGTTGTCTATCTTCCCAAACTTTCAAACCATTTACTGCTCCATATTTTCCTATACATATGTCTAATGAGAATTTGACCTGACTATCAGACTGTTTCTTCTTAGAGTCAGATAAACTGTAGCCTCTGTCTAGCCAATAGTTTATGTTGTTCTTTCTCTTTCTACAGACGCTTAGGTTAAAATCCTTATCACTTTTAAGCTTTTTAATAAATCTCCCACTACTTTCTCTCTGAAATTCCTCCACTTTTAATATCGCCTGATCATCTGAAAATCCATTTTTAATCCAATATTCTTTATTCATCTTTCTCTGTGACTTTATTTGAAAGTCTATTTGTTCTTCATTAAACCCCCTTAATCTCCAGAAGTCACGATTCATTGGTGATGAATTAGGTTTTTTAATAGTCTTTATTCTCTTACTAAGTGACTCCTCCTCAGACCACCCACGACTTGTCCAGTATATGAGTGTTTTTTTACCAAACTTAGGCATGGCTATAATCTTCTTCATCTTATCATTGAATGATTTTGGACCACGATCAAAGTCAAGAACATTTTCTGACAATATCTTTACTTTCATATCAGGATGAAACTCAGATAGATAATCTTCCAACTGTTTTTTATTGATTTCTATATTTGATATACTCTTCATATAACGAATTATTATTTTCCTTTATATATAAAATATACCGGCTTTCCCCATCCATTATTCCCAAAAATTGTACTAATTCCTCTAAATTTAGATTTTCCAGTGGTATATCAACATCTATTTCAGTAGAGGGTGTAACCGACTTACCATTACCATTGTTACCTACTAATAGTATTAGTTCTCCTTTCTCTGTGTTGAGTGTCAATCTTTGTGTTGTATTACCATATGATTTGAAGTTCTTGATGGTTATCTCTCTTATTATCATTCATAGTTTTATTTTTTATTTATAGTCTATAATGTATAATGTGTTTTGATTTTTAATATATAATAAAAAAAGATTATGAGATTCAAAATTGGTGATAAGATTATAAATAATACAAAGCACGATGAGGTTTCTAGTCATGACTACGACCATGTTAAGAACTATAAACAATTTACATCAGAAAAAGACCTAAGTCTAGAGACAATTGGTAAGTTGCAAACAGTAATTGATATTGATGATGATTCGATAATAACCGACTTTATCTTATCTGATGGTAATAACTATTGGTTTGAAATTGGATCACCATATAGTAGAAGTTGTAAAAAAGTAAAATAACATGAGACATGTAAAAATATTTGAGGAGTTCTCTAAAAAACTATTCGAGGAGATATTTCCCATCGATGATGAATATTTCGATCGAGATATTAGAGATGAGAATATTAAAGAGATATATTAGAAAAACAACTAAAAAACATATTAGTACAGGCATAACTAATACCTATTATCTTCAAATTACCGAGAACGAATTACCATTTAACATACCTGGATGTATAGATTTCACACAAGAACTTATAAAGAAAATATATGATGCCGCTGAAAAGCTTTACCTAGGACAAACTTGCTAAATATCTCTCCGCATCTAAAGCTGCCATACATCCACTACCTGCTGCTGTAATAGCTTGACGATAGTTTTTATCTGCGGCATCACCTGCTGCAAATACCCCCGGAATATTTGTTTTAGATGAACCTGGTTCGGTTATAATATAACCGACATCATCAAGTTTTATATACTCCTTAAATATATCAGTATTTGGTTTATGTCCAATTGCCATAAAAATACCATCAGCTTTTATTTCAGATGAATTTCCAAAACTATCTATTGTCATAACCCCCGTAACAAACTGACCATCACCCATTACGGTATCAACATTAACACCCATTATAATTTCAATATTGGATGTCTTTTTAACTCTTTCAACCATTATCTTAGATGCTCGGAAATTACTTCTAACTAACATAGTTACTTTCTTACAGATATTAGATAAGTAATGCGCTTCTTCACAAGCGGAATCACCAGCACCAACAATAATAACTTCTTTACCCTTATAGAAAAAGCCATCACATACCGCACAAGCGGACACACCTCCACCAACTTTTAAATAATGTTGCTCAGAATTTAAACCTAAATATTTTGCGGATGCGCCAGTTGATATAATTACAGTATCACAATGAATTTCTTTCTCATCATCAACCCATACTTTGTGTATATTTCCGGTGAAGTCAACCTTAGTTACCATTCCATATCTAACATCAGTACCAAACTTTTTCGCCTGACTCTCAAACTGTTCCATCATCTCAGGCCCAGTGATGCCGTCGGGATAACCAGGAAAATTTTCTACTTCATTAGTGGTTGTTAACTGACCACCTGGTTGAATACCTTGATAAAGCACAGGATTCATATTTGCTCTAGCGGCGTATATTGCAGCAGTGAACCCAGCGGGACCGGATCCAATTATTAAACATTTTACTTTTTCTATCATGTTTTTTATATTAATATGATAGAAAAAGTTTACACTTCTTTTAACTCAACTTCAACTAAATCATAATCATCAAGTTGTTTATAGGCAGTGTGACCTAGAAATATATTCTTCAAGTCAATCATAGTTGATTCTATACCTAGTAACTCTGGTTTAGCGGATTGAAAAATCTCATATCCGTAGTAAGTGTTACCGTCGGGATCATAATCATGTGGATCTTCGAATACACCAAATATATCAATCTGCTTATGCCTTAATATTTTAAATCTCATTTTATCATTTTATCAATTAGCTTATCCCTCTTTTCTCTCAACCTTCTATTATAGTTTTCCGCTATCTCAGTTTCTGTCAGCTCATCTAATCTAAAAACCTGTGACGGATCCTCATCAATACTTTTCCCATAATTGTGCCATCTTTTATTAATGGTGAATGGATTGTACCTTCTTGCAGGATTGTTTGTCCTCAACAACCCAAACCATCCTATTAGGAAAATAAATACTGATAATAATAATAAAACAATTAGATTACCATATGAGATTTGCAGATGTATATAATAATATTGAAAAGGAGTAAACCCTATACCCATTGCTATTATCAATATATTAATTATCTTAGTTAAGATACATTCGATTCTATTTTTCATATTTTTCATTATTCTTCGTCTAAAAAGCTCAACATTTCATTAATTCTATCATCCCTAAACTTCGTAACGTTCTCAAACAAACGATAGTTATATGAGGAATTTCTACCATTATCATCAATAATAAAAACAATTAAACTACCTGTGCTTAGACTTATATCGTAATTAAGAACATCATATACCTTTGTTAGTGTTAAACCATTCTGTGCTTCAATACACTTAATTTTTTCACCTTTCTCAATAGTCATCACTTTGGTTCTCAGAAGAGAACTTATCTCACGTTCCAACATGCTTATATTCATTCTTTTGAAATCATATTTCAAAGAATTTATTCTTCGAGAAAGTCCTTTTAGTATATCTTTGGTTATAGATAATTCTATACTGGCATTACACTCAAAATTCTTAATCTCATTGTAATAGTAGTTGAAGAAAAACTCATTCTCTAATAGTTTTATATCGTTCTGAATTAGGAAATTGGCAATAGCTAATGTAGTATGTCCAAAGTTATTACTATAATACTTTCTCGATCCTCTTCTACCAGTTGGCTTTGCACCTTTATATGCTTGAAATAACTCACTATCCACAAATGATAAAAATCCTCTCTTAGTCTTTTTCTCTAGGAAAACCTTAACCTTATTATCGAAACAGTTTTCTAACAGTAAAACTTTTAATTGATTCCAAGTCATTGTAGGCTGGATAATTGGCTCACTTGCTGAATCCACCCACTTCATTAGTGTGATATATTCACCTAAGCCTAGGTTACCGGCAGTTGCCTCAATCCTTGATTGCATACTGCTTATTCTTGTACGCTCTTCAAACTCAGTAGCTTTCTTTGCCTTATCTCCTAACTTTCTATACTCTTTAAATATCTCTGGGAATTGCTCGATGGCATTATTTAATTTCTCTAAATTCTTATTAATTATATCGTATGACATAGGCATCAATTTAAACAAAGATAAGTGATTTCCATATAAAAACCAAATGATTGATAAATTGGTTATAAACTCAGATAGTCTAAATGATACCTCAAGCACAAATTACAATAGTTTTCAGAGAAAAATTCTTACAAAGATTATCCACTTACAAAATCAGTATCACGCTAATAACAATATAAGACCAACTGAACTATATGCGTCTATAAAAGTTCTAAGCGTCCTGATAGACACAAATTATTTCACTTACAATACCACTGATAGAAGCGAACTAGTTGGCTACTTGCTTGATATGAGGGTTTATAGACTTGATTGGAATATTAATAATAGAGTTATACTATCATGTGGTAAGAATCTTATTAGAGATAATAAGATAAACATCATATTGGGTATTGAACAAAAAGAATATGAATATGTTTTAGAAGTAGAATCAGACTTTCTCTAATATTCTTATTTTCTCATTTTACATAACACTCCTCTTTAATGCAGTTTAATAAACCATCCATTTGATCACATTTGTAATACTTAGTACTTACTATTTTTACACACATAACGTAATACCAGTCATCAATAGATTTGAATATACTCACTCTTATCTCACCATCTTTTGACCAAGTCCTTCCATATTTCTTAGGTGGCATACTAAAATATCCACACATCTCTTCACCATCAATATCTTTGAAGCCAAACTCTTTTAATATGGAAGTATCCTGACGACTAAAAGAAATAGGTTTAAATGTATATGATACATCATCTCCAATACTACCGGCGATAGCTTCTGAGTTACAAAAGTCAGACGCATCTATTTCTTTATATAAGTCCTTATCTATATCTTCGAATAACTTTATCCATTTCATATGCTTATGCTCATCCTCAGATAACTCTTTATACTCCTCGAAAGTTTTAGCACTTTCATTTAACTCAGTTACTGACTTAATCCATTTCATATACTATATATAAAAAAATAAACTGGAATTATTTATCTGCACACATCTTAACCCAATGTATTTTTTTGGTTATTTTCTTTTAATATATATAATATGAGCACAAAAAAACTAACAATTGATGATTATATAAATAGAGCTAGTATTATACATAATAATTATTATACTTATGATAAGACAATATATCTTAATATAAGAACGCAAATTATTATTACTTGTCCTAAACACGGTGACTTTCTAATAAGACCTGACTTACATATTTCTAATCGAAAGAGTGGATGCAAACTTTGTAACAATGGTGTGATAACAGGAGAAGATTTTATATCAATTGCTAATATTAAGCATAATAATACTTATGATTATTCGCATATAAACTATAAAAATAAGAATGTAAAAATTCATATTTCCTGTAAAAAACATGGACTATTCGAACAATCACCACAAAAACATCTAAATGGACAAGGCTGCCCTAAATGCTGCGGTAAGAATAAGACAACTGAAGAGTTTATAATAGATGCTAGGTATATTCATGGTGACCGCTATGATTACTCCAAGTCAATATACTCAACTGCTAAAAATAAGCTAGATATAATCTGCAACAAGCATGGTATGTTCTCGATAACACCAACATCACATTTATCAGGCTCTGGTTGTAGTAAATGTGGGTTTAATACCTCGTTAGCAGGCGACAAATGGATAGAATCATTTAATAACACAAATATTATACCAGAGCAGGTAATAAAAGTAAATGGTAGAAAGTTTAAGGTCGACGGAATTGATTACACAACAAATACCATATATGAATATTTTGGATCATTTTGGCACGGGAATCCAAATAGAAAGGATATAGTTGGAACTCACCCATTTCTAAATATAACTTATTCTGAATTATATGATAAAACAATAGAAAAAATTAAATTCTTAGAAGAGAATGGGTTCCAACTAATCTATGAATGGGGTAGATAAACTTATATAGTAGTCCACTCATCCATCATAAAACTACCACAAGAACTACCGATTGATTTACCTGGCGGTTCATAATATTCAGTAACTATATTAACATCTTCCAAAACATCCCTAAACTTTCTTATAGTTTCTTTTTCAGCACCTTCATTATGTGATGTTTCTTTTGAATTAAACCTAAGAAACTTGATAGGTATGCTCTTATATTTAAGTAATGATTCTAAGTTTTGTAAGTCTTCATCACTATCATTACAACCTTTAATCATAGTGTAGTGTATCTCCGCAGACTGCTTTGTTATTTCCTTATAGGATTGTAATGCTGCAATAGATGCCTTAATGTTAGTTGTTGATGGCATCATCTCAGTTCTCTGTTCATCATTTGTATAGTGTAATGATAGATGTAACTTTAATGGAATTTTACTTTCAACAACTCTATGTGCAAGCTCAAATAAGTTTTGCCATCTTGCTCTCGGTAGCATTGTAGATAACCCAAATCTTATATTACTATACTCAGACATAAGTAATATAATACTATCATACACTTCCGAAAAGTTTTGTAATGGCTCACCACATCCCATATAGGATATTAATAGAGTTCGATTGTTTTGAATTAGATTAAGATCTGAATAGATATAATTTACTGCTTCTAATATTTCATGCTTACTTAGATTTCGGAATCTAAGCTTACCAATATTATCTGTTAGATGACAGAATGTGCAACCCATGTGACACATTGTTTGACAGCTAACACAGATTATATCTTTACCTGTATAATTATCGATATAAGTGTGTTCGACAATGATGTTATCAGGTGACTTGAAGACATATTTAATTGTTCTGTCTTCATGTGAGTGAACTTTGTTAATTAACTTCATTAGTTTATTCTTTATACAAAAGATATAATGATAAGTTTTCTAATTAAGATACTTTTGTTATTTTTAACTCATAGTGGTATTTACCATCGAACTCTCCAACAAATGTATCTGATAATGCTATTGACCCTCGATGATTTGTTGTGTAATCATCTAGCTCGGCGGACAAATCATATATAGTACCCTCAATAGTATTTTTTATTGTATTAAACGAATCATGTGATTCATTTAATTTATTTTCAAATTTTTTAATGTGTTTCATAGCTATATTTTTTTTTATATTAATTAATGTCAAACTCTTCATCAAGACAATGTAGTACTCCGTCAAACTGATCACACTTATATATCCTTCTACTAAGACCATCTTGTATTCTCTGTACATAAAACCACTCATCCTTAATTTTATATATGTAGGT
>Ga0114964_10002975_pt1 | contig 11612 bp, 9 predicted proteins | sample C_131016_MF_Meta_FD_92638 | JGI IMG/M metagenome (GOLD analysis project Ga0114964, IMG submission 92638) | Freshwater microbial communities from Lake Croche, Canada to study carbon cycling - C_131016_MF_MetaG | ecosystem: Environmental > Aquatic > Freshwater > Lake | place: Lake Croche, Canada... | reverse complement strand
TCATGGTGGGGGCAATGTGGGCGCGTTCACCCAGTTTGAAGGCTGCGGCCACCGAGACACTCAAAGGCTCAGGGGACACGTTGTATTTGCGGCTCAGCCAGTAGGTGACAGACGCTTGCTCCGCCGGTAAGTCCATGGGGTCACCTGCTGTGGTGCGTTGCAAAGCGGCAAAGCCTGAAGGAGATGTCCAGCTGTTGGGCAGTTGCCGGGCTTGGAGCCAAGCCATCAACTGGGCCGTGGCTACTTCTTGCAATTGCGGGCGAATGGTCAAGGTCAACGTCAGTGCGACCACCACCAAGCCCAACAGGGCAAATCCATTGCGGGTGATTTCCACGAAGCCGTCACGGGCATCGCTGGCCATCAGGCGCACGGCTTTCCATGTTTTTGTGAGCAGTATCAAATGAGAAGTCCAGTGTCTTCACTCAGCATCCCTGTGTTGGACCGGGGACTGTGAAGCATTAAAAAGAATCAACTGAATCGGTGTCACGCATCAAGTGCTTACCAGGCAAGGGCCTGACCAACCAGCCAGCATTCGCTTAGCTGTGCACGGTGACGTTTCGATTCAACGGGAGAGGGTCCCAGCACCTAGGGGCTGGCCCTTCAACTTTCAAGGTTGGGGCGATTCTAGGGATATCGTCATAGCTTGTGAAGTATATCATTTGAATTCGTTATATTATTTTATTTGGTTTGAATGGGGTTTACCAGTCCCTTTGGACGGTTCAAGCTCCTGAGGGGGGCAGAAATGCCGAGACTTTCGTTCTCACGCCTGGACGGATTCTCGAATGGGACCAATTAGCGGTGAAAATACGGGCTGTTTATCTTTTCTAGCGTTGACACAGTGACCCCAGCATCTCCCAAGACTCTCGATCTCTCCGGTTTGGATACCCTGACCGGCGGCGTTTTCACCGCCCCCACCTCTGGCGAGCGCAGCGCCCGTTTACGTGAGTGGCTTTTGACCGAACCCTCCTTAGAGCGCATGCAAGATGTTTACAAAGAACTGTCTTCGCGTGACAAGGGCGCGGCCAAGAATTTGCGTGAAAAGTTGGATGAGCTCAAAAAAGCCCGCGGCCAAGACGCCTTGGCCGCCGAGTGGGCTGAGCGCGCTCAGCAGTTGCTCAGCAACACCCGCATCAATATTGCTGACGCCTTGGCTTGGCAACGCGATGCCGCCAAAGCCGGCGCCCCGCTGTCGCGTGAACCGCTGGCCGGCTTGAAAGTGCAGTTGGCCGAAGTGGTGAAAACCGTAGACGATTTGCAGCACCAAGTCATGGTGCAGCGTGAAGCCGCTGTGTTGCTGGCCCAGCGGGTGGAAGTGTTGTCCACCAAAAGCTGGAAAGAAGCCCAAGCTGTACACGCTTCTTTGCAAGTCGATGTGGCTCAATGGCAGCAACAGGCGCAAGAACTGACCGCGCAGGCCGGCTGGCCCAGCGTGGACATGAAATTTCCGCCCCAGCTGGAGGCTTCGCGCAACCAGTTAAAGGGTGTCTGGGACGCCTTTGAGGCCGCCTTGTCGCAAGCCCATGTGGCGCAAACCGACCACAGCGCTCCCTTGCCACAGGTGCTGGTGTGGGCCGACGAACTGCGCGCTTTGCGCGGTGAAGTGGCGGTCGTGGCCCCGGTGGCCGAAGGCGAGAAGCCAGCCAAGCCTGCCAAACCCAAATTAGATCCGGCGCAACGCCAAGCGCTGCGCGAGCAAGCCACGCAAGCGGTGCTGGCGGTGTTGACGGCGGTGGAAACCGAAGTCACTGAAGGCCATGGCAAAGCCAGCGCCGGCGCGGCCAATGCCCTGCGCCAGGTGCTGAAAGAACACGGCCGCCATTTAGACACTGCCCTGGACGCCCGCGTTCATGCCGCTTTGACCGCAGCCGGCGAACTCGAAGGCTGGCAGCGCTGGCGTGCCGACCAACTGCGCCAAGAGCTGGTGGCCAAGGCCGAGGCCTTGTTCAAGCCGGTGGTGGCGCGCAAGCCTAAAGGCCCACGCGTGGCGGCTGAGATGGCGGCAGCGCCTGCGGACTCCGCCGCGCATGCGGGCACAGAAGCACCTGCTGCGGTGGACGCCGTGGTGGAAGTGACTGTTGCGCAAGACGCCAACCTGGAAGCTGCAGCCGAGGCCGCTGATGTCGCGGCGCCTGAAGTCACCCCTGAAATCACCGCCGAAGTCGCCGCTGAAGTAAGCGCTGCAGACACTGCACCTGAAACCCAGGACGACACAGCGTCCTTGCCGGCGGCCCCATTGGCATCTGCAGCTGCCGCCGCCGAACCCGCACCGGCCAAGATTCCCGCCATGGGCGGGCGCAAGATGCAGGAAACTCTGCGGCAATTGCGCGACCAGTGGAAACTCACCGACCAAGGTGGCAACCCTAACCACGCGCTGTGGAAGCGCTTTGACGCCGCTTGCAACGAGGCTTACAAAGTGGTGCAAGAGTGGCTGGACAAGCTCAAGCACGAGGCCGTCGAACACCGCGGTCAGCGCCTGGCCATGATGGAAGAGCTGCGCGCCTGGGGCCAAGCCCACGCCGAGAACACCGACTGGAAAATGCAACTGCGCACCCTGCACCAGTTTGGCGATCGCTGGCGCAATGCGGGTCATTTGAGCGAAAAGGCCTTTGCCGAATTGCAACCGCAGTGGAAAAAAGTCATTCAGCAAGCGGCGGCCCCCTTGGAGGCGGCTCAAAAAGCCAGTCTCGAACGCCGTCAAGCCCTGATCGCCGAAGCCGAAGTCTTGGGCGCAGCCCCCGGCTTGCGCGTCGATGCCGTCAAGGTGTTGCAGCAACGCTGGCAAACCGAAGCCCAAGCCGTGCCGCTGGAGCGCAAGCTCGAGCAAAAGCTGTGGGAGGCATTCCGTCAACCGATTGACGACGCCTTCAACCGCAAGACGGTGGAGCGCGAGCAGGTGTCCTCGCAGATCAGTGCCCATGATCGAGCGGTGCTCGACGCCTCGCGCGCCTTGGAAACCGCCAACGCCAGTGGCGATGCGCAGAAAATCCGTGCGGCCATGCAGGGCTTGGACGCCGCTTTGCGCGGTCAAGCCGTGGCTGTGGCGGCAGAGCAAGCCGCCGCCAACGTACCTGTGGCAACGCCTGTTGCCGCGTCTGCGCCCTTAGCGGCACAAGCTGACGCCGAAGTCAGCGCGCCAGAGCAGCAAGCTGAAACAGCGCCGGTCGAATCCGCTGCGCCAGCCGCACAAACCGCCGAGGCCTCCGATGAGGCTGTGGCCAGTACAGATACTGATGCCGAGCCCGCAGCCCCTGAAGTGGTTGTGCCTGCCGCACCCGTCAAAGCACCGGCCCGCCCTGTGGTGGCCGTGCGCGGCGACGACCGCCCTGGCCAAAAGCGCACCGAGCTGGCACCTGCCGGTCGCGGTGGCAAATTTGGGGATCGCCGTGAAGGTGGTCGCGATGGACGGCCTTCAGACCGGGGTGACCGCGGCGGTCGACCCAATGACCGTTTTGGGGACCGTGCCGAGCGTCCGGACCGCGGCCCGCGTTTGGGTGATGCGGCTTTCCGTGCCCAGCGCGATGCGCTGGAACACGCTGAAATGACCTTGCGTAAATTGGCCTCACAAGCCCATGGCGAGACCCTGGGCAACCTGATGAACGCTTGGGAAACCCGTCAAACCGAGGCTTTGCCTTCGGCGCAAGAGTTGGGCAAAGGTGTCAATGCCGCCACCCGTACGGCGTGGGCCCATTCGGTGCAAGCCGCACCGGCTCCGCAAGCGGCCTCACAAGCCGCTTTGCTGCGCTTGGAAATGGCCGCCGAAGTGCCGACACCTGCCGAGTTCTTGAACGAGCGCCGTGCGCTGCAACTGCAATTGCTGACGCGTCGCAACGAGCCCGGTCCGGTGGACACCTGGCGCCAGGACGTGGGCGCGGTGCTGGCTGCGGCGCACGATGGCCACTCGGCCCGTCGTTTGCAAAACGTGTTGAAGCAATTGCTCAAGCGTTAAGCGCGCGTCGACAACAAAATGGCCGCAATATGCGGCCATTTTGTTGTCTGTCATCCGCTCAGTGAGGCTCAGACCAAATCAATGCGTCGGTGCTGTCCGTGATCAAACAACCGCAGCACCTGGGCCCTGGGAGGCTGTGCACTCGCATCCCAGTCGCTCAGCACCCAACGCGCTTGCGGCTGGCCTGAGGCATCGCCAGGCAGTCGATGGTCGGCCGCTTGATGGGTGTGACCGTGAATCAAGGTGTGCGCACCAGCCTGGTTCAGCCAGCTTTGACACAGGGTACTGTCCGCATCGGCATAGTGCTCTGCAGAGCCCAAGCGCTTTCGTGCTTCGCTCTCATCGCGAATGCCACGCGCCACGGCCTGCCGCTGGGCCAAGGGTTGCTTTAAAAAGTCGCTGCGCCATTCGGGCGTGCGGACCTGGCGGCGAAACTGTTGGTAGGCCACATCGGCCAGGCACAAAGCGTCGCCGTGGCTGAGCAGCCAGGACGCAGCGCCAAAGCGCAACAGCGTGGGGTCGTGCAAAAAATGAGCGTGGCAGTCCTGCACAAAAGACTCGCCGATCAAGAAATCCCGGTTCCCATGCATCAAGCCCAGGGTCAGCCGCTGCCCGGCGTTTTTCAGCACCTCGGCACAGGACTGCAAAAAAGGGCTTTGCGCAACCGCGTCGTCACCCACCCAGACCTCAAACAAATCACCCAGAATCAACACTGCGTCGGCCGGGGTGTGATCCATATAACGCTGCCAAACGGCAAAAGTCTCAGGTTCGCTGGCCTGCAAATGCAGGTCTGAAATCAGGTCGACCGTGCGCCAAGTCGCAGGCGCTTGCAACTGCGACACAGGCGGAGCGGTCAATGTCATCAGCAGATCAGATGGCCACGGCTTTTTGAATGATCACGTCTTCTTTAGGCACGTCGTCATGAAAGCCTTTGCGACCTGTGGGGACCGCTTTGATCTGGTCCACGATCTCTGTGCCCTTGATCACTTTGCCAAACACGGCGTAACCCCAGCCTTGCAGTGAGGGCGCGGTGTGGTTCAAAAACTCATTGTCAGACACGTTGATGAAGAACTGCGCCGTGGCCGAGTGCGGCGCCTGCGTGCGCGCCATGGCCAGCGTGTAGTTGTTGTTCTTCACGCCGTTATTGGCTTCGTTGTCGATGGGCGCGTCCGTTGGCTTTTGCGTCATGCCGGGCTCAAAACCGCCGCCTTGCACCATAAAGCCGGGAATCACACGGTGAAAAACGGTGTTGTCGTAATGGCCTTTGGCGACGTAGCTCAAAAAGTTAGCGGTGCTTTTGGGCGCATTTTCGGCATCGAGTTCGATGGTGATGACGCCTAGGTCTGCAATGTGCAGTTCGACTTGAGGATTGCTCATGGTGTTTTCAAAAGGGTGATGGAGTTGATGAGGATCGGCGTCTTAGGAACGTCGGAAGGAAAGGGGCCACCCGCACCGGTGGGGGCAGATTTGATTTTTTGCACCACGTCCATGCCGGACACGACTTTGCCAAAAACGGTATATCCGAAAAGTTGTGGGGCATTGAGCAAGTTGGCGCGCGGCACGTTGTCATACGTGCGGCCTTGGTATTCAAAGCGCTTGACGGGATCGCCCTCGGGAATCGGCGTGGGGTCCAAAAAAGCGTTGTCGGTCACGTTGATGAAGAACTGCGCCGTGGCCGATTGCGGGTCGTTGGTGCGCGCCATGGCCAAGGTGCCGATTTGGTTTTTCAGACCGGCGGCCAGGCTCTCACGGCCTTCGTGCGCCACGGGGGGGCGTGTTTTGCGCTCGGTGTATTTGGCGTCAAAGCCGCCGCCTTGCACCATGAAGCTGCTGATCACCCGGTGAAAAACAGTGCCGTCGTAATGCTTGTCTTTGACGTATTGCAAAAAATTGGCCACGGTTTTAGGCGCTTTGGCGGGATACAACTCGGCCACGATCTCACCCTCGGAGGTGACGATTTTGACGCGGGCAATGTCATCAGCATGCGCGGCCAGACAGGTCAGAGACAACAGTGCCGAGAGGCAAAGGGTGGAGATTTTCATGTTCAAGGTTGGCGCAAACGGTTGATAAAGCGGTTCAGGGTTGGGTGGGTTGTAGCAATTGCCCAGAGAGTTGGATTTTGCTCTCCAGGCGCGTGCCCATCAAAGGACCTTGGGCAGGCAAGTGCTTGGCTTTGAGATAGGCCTGCCGGGCCAGCGCAATGTGCACATCGCCCATATTCTCCAGCGCCAAGCTGTAGTCGGGGCGCGCACGCACGGCCAGTGTCAAGGCAGTCAATGCCTCGTCAAAGCGTTGCTGGCCGGCATACAGCACGGCCAAATTGTTGTAGGGCTCGGGCAGTTCGGGGAACTCCTGCGTCAGCCCTTGCAGGGTTGCGATGGCTTGTGCGGTTTGGCCCTGTGCGGTCTGCATCTGGCTTTGCATCAGACGGATTTGCGGGTCAGCCGGTTGTTTTTGCAGTTGCCGGTCGATCAAGGTTTGCGCTGCGGTCCACTGGCTGGCGCTGATCTTTTCGTTGACCTCGGTGTACACGTCGGCCAGGGCGATGCAGGAGACCATCGCCATCCAGCTCATCAGCACGCCGCGCAGGGCGAATGAGCCCACTCGTCCACCGCCGCCGTGGGGGGGGCGGAGCTCAGGATCAGGACGCAGAAGGTGGTCGTGCATGGAAGTAGGTCAGGGGCTTGGCAGGTCAATGGCGGAGAGATCAAGCAGTGAATACCCGCCTGGTCTGCGCGGTTCAGGGCCTTATACTGAGGGAAATTGTAGCGGAGGGTAGGCCCATGGCCTGGGTCCTGCGTTCACGCTGGGCGGTTCCTCATGGCAGAGTCCGCCTTTCTTTGACTTCAAGTAGTGGTTTTTTGTTTTCATGAGCTTGCGCATTTACAACACGCTTTCGCGTGACGTGGTCGATTTCACCCCCGCCGAACCCGGTCATGTGCGCATGTACGTGTGCGGCATGACGGTGTACGACCTGTGCCATTTGGGGCACGCGCGGTCCATGGTGGCATTCGACATCGTGCAGCGTTGGCTGCGCGCCACGGGCTTGAAGGTCACTTACGTGCGCAACGTCACCGACATCGACGACAAGATCATCAAGCGCGCCGTTGAAAACGGCGAAACCATCCGCAGCCTGACCGATCGCATGATTGACGCCTTGCACCAAGACGCCGATGCCTTGGGTATCGAGCGGCCTCAGTTGGAGCCCCGCGCCACCGACTATGTGCCGCAGATGCTGGCCATGATCGGCACGTTGGAGCAAAAAGGCCTGGCGTACCGCGCCGGCAATGGCGATGTGAACTTTGCCGTGCGCAAGTTCCCCGGTTATGGCAAGTTGTCGGGCAAGTCGTTGGACGAATTGAACGCGGGTGAACGCGTGGCGGTCAGTCACGAAGAGGGCGGCAAACAAGACCCACTGGACTTTGTGTTGTGGAAATCGGCCAAGCCCACGGAACCTGACGACGTGAAATGGGCCAGCCCCTTTGGCGCCGGTCGTCCGGGTTGGCACATCGAGTGCTCGGCCATGAGCTGCGAACTGCTGGGCGAAACTTTTGACATTCACGGCGGCGGCGCCGATTTGCAGTTTCCGCACCACGAAAACGAGATCGCCCAGTCCGAAGGCGCCAACGGCCAACCTTTGGCCAAGGTTTGGATGCACAACGGCTTCATCAACATTGACAACGAAAAAATGTCCAAAAGCTTGGGCAACTTTTTCACGATCCGCGATGTGCTCAAGACCTACGACGCCGAAACGGTGCGCTTTTTTGTGGTGCGCAGCCATTACCGCAGCCCCTTGAATTACTCCAACGTCCATTTGGACGACGCTCGCGGCGCTTTAAAGCGCTTGTACACCGCGCTGCACAGCGTAGCCGCCGACGCGGTGGTCATCGATTGGGCGAACCCTTTTGCGGCGCGCTTTCAAGCCGCGATGAACGAAGACTTTGGTACGCCCGAAGCCGTGGCGGTGCTGTTTGACTTGGCCAGTGAAGTCAACCGCAGCCAATCGGCGGCCTTGGCCGGTTTGCTCAAGGCCTTGGCCGGTATTTTGGGTTTGCTGCAAGGCGACCCGCAAAGCTTTTTGCAGTCGGGCAGCGTGCTCGACGACGCTGCCATTCAGCTGCAGATCCAAGCCCGCGCAGCGGCCAAGTTGGCTAAAAACTTTGCCGAGGCCGACCGCATTCGCCAAGACCTGCTGGCCCAAGGCATTGCCCTCAAAGACTCGCCCACCGGCACCACCTGGGAGGCGGCGTCGTGAAAACTGCCGAGCCCGTGATCGTCACGCCCGAGTACTGGGCGCAAGCCTGCCAACACCTGATCAAAAAAGACCGGGTGATGAAGCGCTTGATCCCGCAGTTTGGCGATGCTTGTTTGCAATCGCGGGGCGATGCCTTTGTCACCTTGGCGCGCAGCATTGTGGGCCAGCAAATTTCGGTCAAGGCGGCGCAAACCGTGTGGGACCGTTTTGCGGCCCTGTCCAAAAAAATCACCCCCGGCGGCGTGCTCAAACTCAAAGTGGACGATATGCGCGCTGCCGGTTTGTCGGTGCGCAAGGTTGAGTATTTGGTGGACTTGGCGCTGCATTTTTCATCCAAACAGGTCCATGTCACCCAATGGGTGGACATGGATGACGAGGCCATCATTGATGAATTGGTCTCCATCCGAGGCATTGGCCGGTGGACGGCTGAAATGTTTTTGATGTTCTACTTGATGCGCCCCAACGTGCTGCCGCTTGACGACGTGGGCCTGATCAACGGCATCAGCCGCAACTATTTTTCGGGTGAACCGGTCAGCCGCAGCGATGCGCGCGAGGTCGCTCAAGCCTGGAAACCGTATTGCACCGTCGCGACTTGGTATATTTGGCGGTCTCTCGACCCCGTTCCCGTCGCTTATTGACCGGTCGTGAATTGAATTGTGAATGGCAGGGCCCCTTGGGGTCGTGCACTGAAAGAGGAGTCCCCCTTGGCCAAAAGAACGTTTCTCGATTTTGAGCAACCCGTTGCCGAACTCGAAGCCAAGATCGAAGAGTTGCGCTATGTGCAAACCGAGTCGGCTGTCGACATTTCGGAAGAAATCGACCAGCTGAGTAAAAAAAGCCAGCAGCTGACCAAAGACATTTACAGTGATCTGACCCCTTGGCAGATCACCAAGATCGCGCGTCACCCCGAGCGGCCTTACACGCTGGACTACATCAACGACATCTTCACTGATTTTGTGGAAATGCACGGCGACCGCCACTTCGCCGACGACCTGTCCATCGTGGGCGGTTTGGCGCGCTTCAATGGCCAAGCCTGCATGGTGATCGGTCACCAAAAAGGGCGCGATACCAAAGAGCGCACCTTGCGCAACTTTGGCATGTGCAAGCCCGAGGGCTACCGCAAAGCGCTGCGCTTGATGAAGACGGCCGAGAAATTCAAATTGCCCGTGTTCACCTTTGTCGACACGCCCGGCGCCTACCCCGGTATTGACGCCGAAGAGCGCAGCCAGTCTGAAGCGATTGGCCGCAATATTTATGAAATGGCGCAACTCGAAGTGCCCATCATCACCACCATCATTGGTGAAGGCGGCTCCGGTGGCGCTTTGGCCATCTCGGTGGGTGACGCGGTGCTGATGCTGCAGTACGCGGTGTATTCCGTCATCAGCCCCGAAGGCTGCGCCTCGATTTTGTGGAAAACCGCAGACAAAGCCGAAGATGCGGCTGAAGCCTTGGGCATCACCGCGCACCGCCTCAAGGCATTGAATCTGGTGGACAAAATCGTCAGCGAGCCCGTGGGCGGCGCGCACCGTGACCACGCGCAAATGGCTGCCTTTTTGAAGCGCGCCTTGGCCGAGTCCTGGCGCCAAGTGGCGGACTTGAAGGTCAAAGACTTGATCGAACGCCGCTACGATCGCCTCAACAGCTATGGCCGTTTCACCGACACCAAAGCCGGCAAATAACAAGGTTCAGCCCGAGGCTCTGCGGGGTTTCGAGTCGGGCGTGACCTCATGACTCAAACCTTGCCCGAGGCCCTGCAAGCATTTTCGCCTGGCTTGCCCTTGGCGGTGGCACTGAGCGGCGGCGCCGACTCCACCGCCTTGCTGCATGCGTGCGTGCAGCGCTGGCCGGGGCAGGTGAGGGCGGTGCACATTCACCACGGCTTGCAAAATGCAGCCGACTTGTTTGAAACCCATTGCGAAGCGGTTTGCAAGGTCTTGGCCGTGCCCTTGGTCGTGGTGCGTGTGCAAGCTCGGCATGCCCCAGGCCAAAGCCCCGAAGACGCGGCGCGCATTGCCCGCTACAGCGCCTTGACGCAAGCCGTGACCTCTCACCCCTTACTCACCGGCGTGCATCACTTGGCGCTGGCGCAGCATGCCGACGACCAAGTCGAGACCTTGCTGCTCGCCTTGTCGCGCGGCGCCGGCTTGCCTGGGTTGGCCAGCATGCCCAGTGCCTGGACACGTGGCGGCCTGCAATGGCACCGGCCTTTGCTGCGGGTGGCCGGAAGCGCGTTGCGGGATTGGCTGACCGCGCAAGGCTTGAGCTGGGTGGAAGACCCGAGCAACCAAGATGCGCGCTACACCCGCAACCGGATTCGCGCCCAAGTCCTGCCCGCGCTGGATGCGGCGTTTACCGGTTGGCGCGACACTTTTGCGCGCAGCGCCAGTCACTGCGCCAGCGCGCAAGACGCCTTGACCGAGTTGGCCGAAATCGATTTGCAGCAGACCGGCATGCCACCGCGCATCACTGCCTTGCAAGCCTTGAGCGCGGCGCGGCGGGTGAATGTGCTGCGGCACTGGCTGCGTCTGCACCACCACACCAGCCCCAGCACCGCGCAGCTCGATGCCTTGGTGCCGCAAATTTTGGCCTGCACCACGCGTGGTCATCAGCTGCATTTGAAAGTGGGCGCCGGTTATGTGGTGCGTATGGGCGACGCCCTGGATTGGCAGCCGCAGCATTGATGTGACGTCCTTCGGCAAGATCGCCAACCGTTACAATCTTGGGTTTTGCTGCAGCTAGAAAAATTAACCAATGGCATTGATCGTACATAAATACGGCGGCACCTCCATGGGGTCGACCGAGCGCATACGCAACGTGGCCAAACGTGTCGCCAAATGGGCGCGCGCGGGCCACCAAATGGTGGTGGTTCCCAGCGCCATGAGCGGTGAAACCAACCGACTGCTGGGCCTGGCCAAAGAATTGGCACCGACCAAAGCCGACTCGGCCTATCACCGCGAACTTGACGCCCTGGCCGCCACCGGCGAGCAGGCTTCGTCGGCGCTGCTGGCCATTGCGCTGCAAGCCGAAGGCATGCCGTCCGTCAGCTACGCGGGCTGGCAAGTGCCTATCAAAACCAACGATTCGTTCACCAAAGCGCGCATCGAATCGATTGACGACGCCCGTGTGCGCGCAGACCTCCATGCCGGCAAAGTCGTCATCGTCACCGGCTTTCAGGGCGTGGATGACGCAGGCAACATCACCACCTTGGGCCGGGGCGGCTCGGACACTTCGGCTGTGGCCGTGGCTGCGGCCATGAAGGCCGACGAATGCCTGATCTATACCGACGTGGACGGCGTGTACACCACCGACCCGCGCGTCGTGCCCGAAGCGCGTCGCCTGCTCACCGTGAGCTTTGAAGAGATGATGGAGATGGCCTCCATGGGCTCCAAAGTCCTGCAAATCCGCTCGGTG
>Ga0114964_10002974_pt1 | contig 11617 bp, 12 predicted proteins | sample C_131016_MF_Meta_FD_92638 | JGI IMG/M metagenome (GOLD analysis project Ga0114964, IMG submission 92638) | Freshwater microbial communities from Lake Croche, Canada to study carbon cycling - C_131016_MF_MetaG | ecosystem: Environmental > Aquatic > Freshwater > Lake | place: Lake Croche, Canada... | reverse complement strand
TTCTAGAATTACAGACTGCGCGTCTTGGCACACTGTGGTTGGAATGGAGTATTCAACCGTGTTTGAAAGATGCCCATCCTCCGTTAATGGGGAAGAGCCATGGGGAAGAGCCATGGGGAAGAGCCTAGAGTCATAAAACCTAATGACTTGGCGGAAGCGGTGAGATTCGAACTCACGAACGGTTTCCCGTTGCCGGTTTTCAAGACCGGTGCAATCGACCACTCTGCCACGCTTCCTTTTGATTACTTATGATGCGAGTCTCCGTTAAACAGAACTCGACGCTTTGGGTCGATATCAAAGCTTCAACATTATAGTCTGAAGTTTGGGCTGCAAGCCATTGGCAATGAATGACTGTATCTTAATCGACTAAAAAGAGACTCTGAAGGTCATTGAGAAAGTCAAAACCTTGCTCGCTTGGGGTAATCCAGTTCCCTTCGCGAACCAAGAGGCCTTTTTTTACCCCAGATTGGATGCGTGAATCGATGCTGCCGGGTGAAAGCCCAGTTCTTTCGAAAAACATATCGATGGAGAATCCGCCTTTGAGTCTCAATGCATTCAGCATGAACTCAAAGGCTAAATCCTGATGTCGGATTTCGTCATGTTGGGCCAAACACTCTTGAATTTTTGACTTTTCCATATAAAGCATGGGGACTCGAACTCTGACTTGTCGCACGATTCGATGCGCAAAACTCAACTTGCTGTGTGCTCCTGCTCCAATGCCCAAATAGTCACCAAATTGCCAATAGTTGAGGTTGTGAATACAACCGTGACCTTCCTGAGCAAAGGCTGAGACTTCGTAGCGTCGAAGACCACTTTTTTGAGTTTCTAGCGTGATCAAGTCAAGCATCTCATATGCGGCGTCTTCGCTGGGCAATTCGGTGGGCGGATATTTGGCAAAGAGCGTGTTGGGCTCAATGGTGAGTTGATAAATGGAAAAATGAGGCGGAGAAAAAGACAAGGCCGTGTCCAAGTCCTTTTTTAAATCCTCCAAACTTTGAGTCGGTAAGGCGTACATCAAATCGATGTTGAAGGTATTGAAAGCAGTCGCAGCTTCCGCCACCGCCGCCAACGCTTGATCGCGGTTGTGGATGCGACCGAGCTTTTTGAGGTGTTCGTCGTCGAAGCTTTGCACCCCAATGGAGAGCCGATTGACGCCAGCCTGGGCAAAGGCTTTGAATCGCTCAGTTTCAAAAGTGCCTGGATTGGCTTCTAGGGTGATTTCACAAGCGGGTGCCAAGGGTAGCAAAGCCCGGACTTGAGAGATCAACTGCTCAATGACCTCGGGCTCGAACAAACTGGGGGTGCCGCCGCCAATGAAGACCGTGTGCACGCTTCGCCCCCAAATGAGAGGAAGTGAGGCTTCCAAGTCTTGGAGAACAGCCTGAATGTAGTGCTGCTGCTGCAAGGACTCGAGTCTTGCGGTCGCACCTTTTCCTGTATTCAATCCGTGTGAATTGAAATCACAGTAAGGACACTTTTGTACACACCAAGGCAAGTGAATGTAGAGCGACAAAGGTGGTAGTGCTTGGAGTTGAAGCAGTCCGGGGCGCGAGAGATGGCCCAGCTCAATGGGCTTCAAAGCCAGTTGTCTTTCATGAGAATGAGCATTTTTTGTGCGGCTTGTCCGCGGTGGCTGAGTCGATTTTTGTGTGCCGGGTCGAGTTCAGCCAAGGTGGCACCCAATTGCGCAATGTACATCACTGGGTCAAATCCAAAGCCATGTTGACCTTTGGGGGACTCGGTGATTTCACCGCTCAGTCGCCCCACAGCAATCAAAGGCTCAGGATCATCGGGGTGGCGCAGGGCCACCAATGTACTCACCAAGGCGGCTCGTCGGTTTTGTTGACCCTTGAGCTGATCGAGCAAAGCGATCACATTGTTGTCATCGCCTTTGGGGAGTCCAAAAAGAGTTGCAAAAAAAGCAGTTTGTACGCCTGGGCCTCCACCAAAATGATCAACACACAGACCCGCATCGTCGGCCAATGCGGGCAGACCACTGAGCTGACTGGCGTGTCTCGCTTTGGAGAGTGCATTTTCAACAAAGGTATGAAAAGGCTCTGGTGCTTCAGAGATGCCAAGGCTTGCTTGAGAGACGAGCTCTACACCCATTGGCGCAAAGAGTGCTTGGAGTTCGGCCAATTTACCTGGGTTGTTAGAAGCGAGGACCAACTGTTTCATGTTCAATGATGATTGCTAGATGCAAATATTTAAAGGGGCTGGCTGAGTGATTTTTGTTGGGCGAGGACCAAGGTTTTGATGCCATCTTGCGCCAAGTCGAGCAAGGTATTCATTTCTTGCCGGGTGAACGCTTGCCCTTCAGCAGTGCCTTGAATTTCAATGAAATGTCCTGAGCCTGTCATCACCACATTCATGTCGGTGTCGCATTGTGAGTCTTCCTCGTAATCCAAGTCCAAAAGTCCTTGTCCATTCATGAGGCCCACAGAAATGGCCGCGACTGAATCGGTGACGGGAGACTCTTTGAGTAGACCACTGGCCATCAGACCATGAATGGCGTCTTGCAAAGCGATGAATGCTCCCGTGATACTGGCGGTTCGTGTGCCACCATCGGCTTGCAGAACATCGCAGTCCAAGTGCAAAGTGCGTTCGCCCAGTTTTTTTAGATCGACCACGGCTCGCAAAGAGCGGCCAATGAGGCGCTGGATCTCTTGTGTCCTTCCGGACTGCTTGCCCTTGGCTGCCTCACGGTCGCTTCGGGTGTGGGTGGAGCGGGGCAACATGCCGTATTCCGCCGTGACCCAGCCTTCATTGCTCCCACGCTTATGGGGAGGGACTTTTTCAAGAACCGAGCAATTGCAAAGTACGCGAGTTTGACCAAATTCGATGAGCACCGAGCCCTCGGCGTGCACCGTAAAGCCACGCGTGATTTTGAGCGCTCTTAATGCATTGGTGGCGCGGCCTTGGCGAGTGTAGGGTTGGGGGGAAGTCATGGTGTTGATTCAGTGCGTTGTGAGTGTTGAAGAGGCCATTTGGAAAACAATCTCCGAGTTTGTATTGTCCTGCATAGGACTGAGCTTTCGAGCTATGGGATTATCCGTTGCACTTGGGGGTTTGAATTGACATGGGCCATGCCATGGTGTTCATGAGTTTCTTAGTTGACTAAACTTCAACGCGATGGTTTTTGATCTAATCTTCATTTTTAATGAATACTTAAATAGTATATTTTGTGATTTAACACAATAATTTACGGGTTTCCACTGATTATTTTCGTGTTTCAAGATTCATTTTGACTGAATATTTCGGTCATGATGCCAGCTGATTTCATTATGTGACTAACCATATGACCCTCCAAGTTGGTGTGGGGTGGTGTTTTGAATAGGGAAAATTCATGGAAACCGCTGAGCAAAACAAAATGTTGACCCAAGTCGGTCCTGGCACGCCCATGGGCGAGTTGATGCGACGCTATTGGCAGCCCTTTGCTGCAGCCTCCGAAATGAACGACAAGTGGACTCTCAAGGTGCGTTTGTTGGGCGAAGATTTGATACTCTTTCGCTCACGACACGGCAAGCTGGGATTGATTCAAGCGCAGTGCCCACATCGACGCGCGTCATTTGAGCACGGGATTCCAACCGCACAAGGTATTCGGTGTCCCTACCATGGATGGGAGTTTGGGCTCAAAGGCGAATGTTTGAACCAACCCAATGAGCCTGATAACGCGGCGTTTAGAGAAAAAGTGGGGGCCAACGCCTATTCGGTTCAAGAGTTGGGTGGGCTGCTGTTTGCGTACATGGGCCCACAACCCCAACCCTTGCTACCAAGGCTTGATGGTTTTGTGCACCCTGGCACGATTCGGATGTTGGGCCGAGTGATTTTGCCCATCAATTGGTTACAAATCATGGAGAATTCACTCGACCCTGTGCACACCGAGTGGCTGCATGGACACCACTATGAGTTCTTGAAAGAGCAAGAAGGGGTGAAGGTTGCCATCAGTGCCCATCATCAAAAGATTGATTTCAAAGAATTCACTTATGGCATGACCAAACATCGTCTCTTAGAAGGCCACTCTGAGGATGGCGATGATTGGAAAATAGGTCATCCGATTGTGTTTCCCAATACCTTGGCGGTGGGCAATGGAGACGAATCCCAGCGTTACTTTTCATTTCAAATTCGGGTGCCCGTGGACGACGAGCATACCTTGCACCTTTGGTACAACGCCTATGTTCCTCCGGCCAATGCCGTGGTGCCAGCGCACTTGCTCAATACCGTTCACCAATACGATGTGCCTTACAAAAATGCCAGAGGTGAATTCATTGTTGACAATGTTGATGGGCAAGACATGATGGCTTGGATTTCACAAGGAACCATTGCTGATAGGACCGAAGAAAACTTGGGCTCCACCGACAAAGGTGTCGCCATGTATAGAAGGCTATTGAAACGCGAGATGAAGAAAGTCGAGCAAGGCTTGGACCCTATCGCTCTGGTGCGCGATGCCCAAGTGAACGAACGCATTGATTTGCCCAATGAGCGTAAAAAACACCACAACAGCGATGGCTTTGCGTCATTCATGCTGCGAACCCACGCAAAATATTCTCCCATTGCGGCAGACTTGATAAAGATTTTTGAAGGCGAACATTCTCCCAACTTGAAACTTGTTGCGCAAACTGAGTTGGCCTGAACAGCCTTCTCACACTCCTAGACCTCACTTCCTTAAAGAAAGAAACATCCCCGTGAATATTGAAGAAATCACCCGCAAACTCATCGACGCTGGACGCATCTTGGAAGACCAAGGACAAGGCGATTTGACCCGTGGACATGTCTCCATTCGTGTGCCCTCAGACTTGGAGCACTTTTACATGAAGCCGCACAGTTTTGGCTTTGACGAAATCACCCCAGAGAACATGGTGGTTTGCAACTTGGCCGGAGAAAAAGTCAGTGGTGGAGGACGTCGCCACAGTGAGGTGTTTATCCATTCTGAGATTTTCAAAGCCAGGCCTGATGTGATGAGTGTGATTCACACCCACCCCACGTACGCTGTGGCGCTTTCAGCCACGGGTAAAGCATTGGAGCCCATTTCTCAGCCTAGCGTTGCTTTCTACGATGGCTTGCCTTACTACACCGACACCATTGACCTCATCAGAACACCCGAGATGGGTGCAGGCGTTGCCAAGGCCTTGGGTTCATGCAAAGCCGTTTTGCTTCGCAACCATGGCGCAGCGATTGTGGGTGCGAGTGTGGAAGAGTCCACAGTACTGGCCATCATGCTAGACAATGCCTGTCAAATCCAGCTGGCCACCATGGCTGCTGGGGGGGCTGGCGAACAATTCACCGCCCAAAGTATTCAGCGCTTGCAGCACAACATCACCCGGGAGGAGCAATACGTCGTGAATTTCAACTACCTCAAACGCAAGGCCGATTCGCATTACGGTAAATTGGCTTGAGATACCTTGATCTGTTTTTACCCGTAGGGAAGAACTCATTTGGGTTTTAATCAAAGAGGAGATTCAGCAATGGCTTTTGCAATGTATCGTGGTTGGTTGGGACTGAGTTTATTGTGTTTGGCCTCCTGGTGTGGGGCGCAAAGTGCAAAGCCAGTGATGACAGGTGCCGAGGCCGCGCTCTACAAGGGCACTGATCGTTATGAGCGCTTGGTCGAGGCCGCTCAAAAAGAGGGCAGTGTCTCCGTCTACCACGTCTACCCAAGCTTACCAGGTGTTTTGGCTGAGTTCACCAAAAAGTACGGCATCAAGGTGAAGGTGTGGAGGTCGGGCTCAGAGACTGTTTTACAGAGGGTCGTCACCGAAGCGAAAGCGGGACGCTTTGAGGTGGATATTGTTCAAAACAATTCGCCAGAAAATGAAGCGGCTTACCGTGAAAAATTGCTGCAAGAAGTGCGCTCGCCCTATCAAGCAGACTTGATTGCGGCGGCCCTTCCAGCCCACCATCAATGGGCGGGGCTCACGGTGGATGTATGGGTGGCGGCTTACAACACCAATAAATTCAAGAAAACCGATCTGCCGAAAACTTACCTCGATTTGCAAGACCCCAAATGGAAAGGCGCCTTGGGCATTGAAGCGTTCAATCAATCCTGGTTTGGCACACTCCTCACCGAGATGGGAGAAGAGCAAGGCTTGAAGGTCTTCAATAACATCGTGGCCACCAACGGGATCTCGGCGCGAAAGGGACACTCCTTGCTCACCATGTTGGTTTCATCGGGGGAGGTCCCCTTGGCCTTGACCACCTACAGCTGGATACCTGAGCAGCTTAAAGCGAAAGGCGGGCCAGTCGAGTATTTGGCCTTGCAGCCTCTGATTGCGCAAGCCAGCACCATTGCGATGCTCAAAAAGGCCCCCAACCCCAATGCGGCTGTATTGCTCTACGATTTTTTATTGAGTGATGGCCAGAAGATTTTGGCTGATGACAATTTCATCGCTGCCTCCAAGAAAATTCAAAATCCTTTCACGGGTGTAGCGCTGAAGTTTGTCGATCCAGGACTGGCCTTGGACACACAGGCCAAATGGCAGAAGAATTTCGAAGAGACTTTCACCAAGCGTGCAAAGTAAGCCTTCAACACTCAGCCCATGAAACGAGATTTGGAGCCTTTGAGCAACGAGAGGCTGGCGCATTTGGTCAAGAATGTCTTTCGACTGACCTCTGAAATGCTGCAAAAGCGTTTGAAGAGTCACGGCGTTCTTTATAGCCATTGGACGCTTCTGCGAGTTTTGTGGGTGGGGGATGGTTTGACTCAGCGTCAATTGAGTGACTTGGCCGGGATCAGCGAGCCCTCCACCTTCATGGCGTTGAAAGCAATGGAAAAAAAAGGATATGTGCTTCGTCAAAAAATGCCTGATAACAAGAAGCAAATTCGTGTCTTTCTGACCCCCATGGGTCTGCAACTCAAGCAAGTCATGGTGCCGGAGGCAGAAAATATCAATGCGCAAGCCTTGTGGGGTCTCACGCCGCAAGACATTCATGTGACCCGTCGCACCTTGTTGGCGATGGTGGACAATTTAAAGCAAGGTCCATTGAACCCGACTGCGGCTTCACCTGTGCACGACGCTCACGACGCTCAGGACGCACAAGACGCTTGGGTTTTGGAGCTGAAGCATCGCACTTGACGAGGACACCGCGCCATCACACCAGGGCGATCTTTTTGTAAATCCTGATTTTTGTTCAAATTTCTTTGATTGATGGAGTCCATGAGCACAAAAGCCAATGTTGTAAAGCTGTCGTCCAAGATGACTGGCTCATTGCCGCTTCGCGTGGGGATCGTGGGCTTGGGGGCCGCTGCACAAGCTTTCTTGCCTGCATTTGCCAAGAATCCAGGGTTTGAGTGGACTGCATTTGCTGAGCCAGATCCTCAGTTGCGAAAAACACACGACCACTCAAGTCTTGGTGCGAGCAAACCCAAAGGCTATGCAAGCTTGTCTGAGATGCTCACCTTGGAGCAACATTTGGATGTGGTTTATGTGGCCACACCCACCGACTTGCATCTTGAGCATGTGAGCCAAGCCTTGAGCGCAGGCTGTCACGTTTTGGTGGAAAAACCCATGGCCAGTCGATTGAGTGATGCTTTGCTGATGGCCAAGACCGCTCAGCGCCATCAAAAGCTACTGATGGTGGGTCACTCGCACAGCTATGATCTCCCGATTTTAGAGATGCGCCGCATCATTGAGTCGGGTGTCTTGGGTCGAGTGCAAATGGCCCACACCTGGTGCTATACCGATTGGATGTACCGTCCCAGAAGGCCCGAGGAGCTTGATCATCGCTTGGGGGGTGGGGTGACTTATCGACAAGGGGCGCATCAATTTGACATCCTGCGTTATTTGTGTGGAGGACTTGTCAAGAGCGTGCGCGCCAAAACGTTTGACTGGGACCCCCGCCGCGCAGGAGTGGGTGCGCACACGGTCTTCTTGGACTTCGAGGACGGTCCAGCGGCGACGGCGGTCTACAACGGCTATGGTGGGTTTTCCAGCATGGACTTGGGGTTTGACGTCTCAGAATGGGGCTTTGTTCAGCCTTGGGGTGAGCGCACTTGGAGGAGAAGACCCGCCAACGATCAAGTCCTTGGTGCACAAGAGGAATTGAAGGCCAAGAAAGCTCGTGCTGCCTCAGCCATTCCCACCTCGGCGCCCCATCAGCCGTTTTTTGGATTGACCCTGGTGAGTTGTGAAGGGGGAGACATTCGACAAACACCCAATGGGCTGAGCATTGATGGTCCAGAGGGTCGGAGGGTCATTGAGTTGTCGAAGGAGGCATCCCCAAGGGATTTGGTGCTACAAGAGCTCTTGGACTCTTTGCGTGGCACTGCGCAGGCCATACACACGGGAGATTGGGGCGCAGCGAACTTGGAAGTGTGTGAGGCGGCCATTACCTCCTCGCAACAAAAGACAGAACTCTCATTGAAGCACCAAGTCGCGATGGGCTCGATTGCCCCACGGGGATGAATCAGTTGGCCGATCAACCCGGCATGGGCACCACTTGAGAAATCTTGGCACCCACGCTATCAAAATAAGAGCGCCAAAACTCCATCAACTCATCACCTTGGTATTGGGGTGAGTTGATGAGCAAGTAGAGTTCTACATCCACCTCTTTGAGCTCCAAATAGGATTTGCGCCCATACGTGCTGGTTTGGAATTCTTCAACGCTTGGAATTTTCTTATACAAGCTCAACCCCGGTGTGTTGTGCAGCATGTCAGAGACAATCAACAAATGCCTCTCCCCATCAATGGGGTGACGTTTGTAAGATTCCAAGTTCACCATTTGTAACATCTCCAAAATGGGTGAATATTTGGAGGGCTTGTCACTGATCATGGATTGAAACTGTTGGCTCAGCGGGGTGATGAATTTTTTGCTGTACTGCCGCCTGAGTTGCTTTAAGTTGGCCGTCAATTCACTTTTGTCTTCCCCCGTGCCTGGATTGCAAATCTCAACCAGGGGTTTGGAGTGCTGCGTATAGTCCTCGCCCACCACAAAGACCGAGACCAAGTTGCCTTGAGGTACTTTGTGTTCCACAAAATCGGCGAACAAGGTTTGAAGTGCAGTTTTTTGTGTGAACGATAGCGGGTCGGTTTTGTCGACCAAGAGCACATAGTGGCCTTTGGGCCCGGACAAAGGACACAATGTCTCTGGGTCATAGCCATCGGAGCGATGGGTCAATTGGTAGCCCACCAACGTGACGATGATAGCCACCGTCAAAATGATCAACAGACCAAATACGATTTCTCGGTTTTGTTGTTTTTTTGCGCGTCGACTGAGCCTTGCCATCAGTGAAACCTCGTGTTCAAGGGGTCCAACTCTTCAATGGGGACAAAGGTGAGTTGTTCCAAGTGGTGTTGAAAAGTCTGGTTCAATTTGTCGCGAATGTCTTGTGATTGAGATGCCAGAGTTTGCATGAGTCGGGTGTGAAGAATGAGTTGTTGCTCATCTTGCTCGACCCAAGGCAACTCCAAGACTTTGAGGGTGGGAGAGGTGTCAAAGTAGGGCGGTCTCACCCCATCGGTGCGGTGAATTTCGTTCTCGGTCCTGAAGTGTTGTATCAGCACTTCCAAAGTGCGTGAGGACTCACTAAGCATTTGATTGAACTGCATGCGAATGGATTTCTTTTTCTCGATGAGTCCGCGGTACTGGAGTATGGATTGTTTTGCTTTTTCGATCGAGTTGTCTAAATCCAAGAGCGCTTGTATTTTGTCATCCTCCAATTCTTGTCGGATTTCATCGAGCTCATCCAAATAATCATTCAGGGCCACTTGGGCTTGCCTGGCAATTTTGCCGTAACCAGGATAAACATCATCGATCAAAAGCCCATCGGTCATGGCGCCTATCGCAAAGGACAAGCTCACCGCCAATAAGAGCCAAGAGAACAAATCGCCCAACGCAAAGGGATGGGTCTGTAAGCTCTCCAGGGCTAGTCGGGCAGGATCCAAAGATTCGAGCACCAGTTGATCTCGAATGTGTGCAATCCCCAGTGCCATACAAAATACAAAAAATAGTGTTACAAAAAGCGCCAGTAACCCAAATGCTTTATGGGCTTTGTCACGGTGAAAGATCCAGCGAACAAGGCTCTTGCCCAAGAAAAATGAGATCAAAATATTCACCGCAGCCAAGGAGGCAGCATAGGTGAATCCGCCCAGAAGACCACTTGAAAGCCCTTCAGAGAAAAACTCTGCGTTGAAGAGGGCTTCAATGACGATCAAAAAAACCAACAAGCAGTAGCGTAAAAATTGCCCTGATGCACTAGGGTAGTCGGCATCGCGTTGAAGTTGGTGGCGCTGTTTAAAACGCTCGAGCTCCTTGACCTGTCGTTTGGCAGAACTGGCCAAACGCCTGATCAAATGACTTTGTTCAGACACAATTTGACTCGCATTTTTCTGAAATTCGGATTCGATGAGCCAAATGTTTTGAAGGTCGGGGAGCTCGTTGATTTGGGAGATGTCTTGCTGGACGATGTCGAGAGATTGCAGGGTTGATTCAAAGCGTTTTTGTCGAAATTGCTCAATCGTTTGAATGATTTGCAACTCAATGCCACTCAAGGATTGAGCTTGGGCATTGGGCAGGTTGTTGATGGCGAGTTTGCGAGCTTGCTCGGTCACGTTCAAGCGCTTGTCAAGATCAGATGCCTCAAGACTCGTGATGCTCACGATCGGAGTTTTGGACTCCAAGGGTGAGCTTTTGCTTTTGAAGCGAGAAAACAGTCCCTCAGCCATGGGGGTGCACGTTCATGCAATGGTTTTGCTTGGCTTCAAAGCAAGTCTGCAGATATTGCATCTCGTGAGAAGTCCAGGAATGGTGACATGGCGGCATGTGCATCGATGTGAGAGTAGATGGTTTCAAGCTCAAGGCTCACACACAAGGGCCATCATTTTGGCAATCACAGTATCTTCTTGTACCGGGTGCCAATTGCCACCTTGCGAGCTTTTGTAGGCTGGTTTACCCTCGGCCATATGCGCTTTGTGCGATGTGAACGCAATGGTGCGTCTGCTTTTTTCGTCGCAATTGAACTCGAGCAACACGCGATTCGAGAGTATTCCTCTCGGGTTGGCATGCTTTAAATCGGTGAGTTGCCAAAGTGTCGGGAATTGGGCATTTTTTTGAATCCTGTCCTTGTCAATGTAGACCACAGCGTGCGCAGTCTCTTCAAATTGTTCCCAATCGGCCAAGACACAAGGGGCAGTGAAAATGAGGACAATGAAAACCAGGAATTTCATGAATTGATGGGCGATGAAAAGATTAACAACCAAGAGGGGATAAAACAGTCCACAATTTGTCAAGATCAAGGGCCGGCCAAACCCAAGTCGAAAGAGGGGCTTGGCCAAGTCAGGCATACAAGTCTAAAATTAATCAACAGTGAATATTTTGCCCTAAGAATCATCTTTTGAGGCAATCAAATCGAGATTGTTTGGTTTTCAGTGGTTTAAGAGAGCCATGGGCAGTGTTCGATGGGGTGAAAGCCCAACAAAACAAGCTCCTTGCAGGATGGGGAAGCAGAAAAAAAGGGAGATGAGATGGAAAACGTCGATGTGATGGTTTTGCGTGCTTTGACCGATTGGCGGTTGAAAGGACTCAGAGCTGTTTTGGTGACAGTCACCCGCACCTGGGGCTCTTCTCCAAGGCCAGTGGGCTCGATCATGGCGCTTTGCGAGGACTCCAGCGTCATGGGCTC
>Ga0114964_10002973_pt1 | contig 11618 bp, 7 predicted proteins | sample C_131016_MF_Meta_FD_92638 | JGI IMG/M metagenome (GOLD analysis project Ga0114964, IMG submission 92638) | Freshwater microbial communities from Lake Croche, Canada to study carbon cycling - C_131016_MF_MetaG | ecosystem: Environmental > Aquatic > Freshwater > Lake | place: Lake Croche, Canada... | reverse complement strand
CGTTCGGTTCTTGTTTTTGGAGGTGTTTTTGGTTTTGGAGATGACGCCGACGCCCCAGCCCCACCATTCCTTTTTTTGTTATTTTTGTTACTACGCGTATTTTTTACCCTACGAACCCTTTTTCCTTTTTTAGTATTCGACATTTAAACTGTATATAACTTAAAAATAGAAAAAAAATATAATCGATAATAATCAAATAATCAAATAATCAAATAATCAATTACAAAGACAGTTTAAATAAAAACCGATATGTTTATGCAACGTTCACTCGATACAAATGCAGTCGTCGATTATTCAACAACGATCTGAAAATGTTCCCATCAATTACGATATTAATACTCATACCAGTAACAATGTGCATTCTGGCAGTGTTTCTGATACTGACGCCAATGCTGACAACAACCACGGTTCCATATCCGTTGCTGGAGATGGCCGGCGTGGAATGGGAGAGGCGATATCCGCACCTGGACCTGGACTTGGAAGGCGGGAGCAGTTACAGCCAGAGAAATCAAATGAATTACACGTATCACCTGCTTCCGCAGCGGTGGTAGAAACGCAGGACATAACCAACCAAGTAAAGCTCTCGAAGAGCGAATGGGATTATACGGAGATTCCGGAACCACAGTCAGAGCAGGACATCATGCGAATGATAATTGGCGGATTTAAAAACGTCAACATATTCAAAACGGTGCAGCAATCACTGATTTCATTTCTTAAAATCCAACCGTCAGACGAGATGCACTTTCATCTTTACAGCACGTTTTATAAGGCAGAACTTTCAACGCTTATAAAGCGCCATCGTAAAAATATATGCGACCATTCAGCAATCAAACCCGCGACACAGTCCGAACCATCCGAACCATCCGAACAATCCGAATCTCTGAAAAAGGATGTATTTGCAAGCTGGAATGGAATACGCGGACAAGCCAAAGAGATTAAAAAAATAGATCGCATGCGGATCGAAAATATCAAAACGGACCCCGCCCAAATGTCCGGAATCTATGAAAATATTTTGCTCGGCGTATTTGACAAAATGCTCGAGCATAAATACAATCGCAGCAGGACCATAAGACCAAAATGGATGTATTACTATTACAGTCTTTCGGTGCTGTTAAATAATAATATTGAACACCTAAACGCAAATGTGAATTCGTTTATCGCGCACGCGATAGACTATTATGAAGTTGAAGCATCCGCCACAGAGAATGTGCTGCTGTTCATCCAAAATGCGTATGAGTATGTGGAACGAAATGAGTTTGTGCACCGTTATGCGAACTTGCAATTGTATGAACATCAGAAACAGCTGTTCACGGTAATCAAACGCCCGGGTCCCAAATTGGTGCTATACATTGCTCCAACGGGAACTGGCAAAACGCTGTCTCCACTCGGTCTAACGGAGCAGTTTCGTGTTGTGTTCATCTGCGCGGCGCGACACGTGGGTATCGCACTTGCCAAATCCGCGATCACAATGAAAAAGAAGGTGGCGTTCGCGTTTGGGTGCAACAACATTGACGACATTCGGTTGCACTACTTTTCAGCAAAGGAAGCCACTCGTGACTGGCGCACCGGTGGAATCAGGAAGGTGGACAATAGTGTCGGAGACAACGTGGAGCTCATGATATGCGATATAAAGTCCTACCTTTACGCCATGCACTACATGCACGCATTCAATCCGCTTGATAAGCTGGTGATGTATTGGGACGAGCCGACCATCATGTTGGACTATACAGACCATCCATATCATTCAATTATACACAATACCTGGGCAAAGAATATTATCCCGAATATGGTTCTGTCTTCAGCAACTCTTCCCAATGAACACGAAATTAAAGGGACGTTATCCGATTTTCACGCCAAATTTACGGGCGGCGAAACTCACAGCATCGTGAGTCACGACTGCAAAAAGTCGATTCCAATTGTGAACAAGAACGGGCTTGTGGAATTGCCACATTTTATTTTTGCGAAGGAGGATTACGCGCGCGTCCAAGAAAGTGTTGCGCATTGCGAGCAATACAAAACAATTATGCGTTATCTTGATTTGCGCGAAGTGGTTCGATTCATATGCGCAGCCCACAAGACAAACGCTGTTAGTTCCTCGAAATACTCCATTTCCAGATACTTTTCTGGAAAATTATCGGACATCACAATGACGAGCATCAAGGTGTATTATTTAAAGGTTCTCGGAAATTTGAAACCAGCTGTATGGCCTGAACTCAGTGCCAGTATGACGAATGACCGCGTTCCGATTTATAAATCGAGTATTTATTTCACAACGAGCGATGCACACACGCTTACCGATGGCCCGACCATATATTTGACCGGGGAAGTGGACAAAATTGCGAATTTTGCGTTGCAGTCAGCCAATATTCCAAACACGGTTCTTGATGATATTATGGAAGACATTGATTTCAATGCGGTTCTCACAAACCGAATCGAAGAATTGGAAAAACGTTTGGACGATGAGCGAGCAAAACGCGAAGGTAATGGGGGAGGAGGAGGGGCTGGTGCAGGCAATGATGCGGGTGGCAGCATTCGCGGCGGACGCACGATAAGTAAAAAGGACCAGGATTCGAAGATGTGCATTAACGATAAATCCGAAAAGGTGATGAAGCGGTTTGATGAATTGTTCCAAATTCAAGGAAAAGTTGGCGAACTTCGTGCGCAAGTAAAGACGGTTACGTTGAATGAGCTGTTTGTTCCAAACAGCGACGAACATTTTCATCATTGGACTTCCGGGGGAAGCGCGAATGCCAAGACAAACAAGTTTTCAGGAGATGTTGATCCCGAAACGGTGGAGCGCATTATGTTGCTGCCTGTAGAAAATAGTTGGAAGCTGCTTCTCCTTATGGGTATTGGCGTTATATCTAATTCGGGTGATAACCAAAACAACAACAACAACAACACGCAATATAATGACGTAATAAAGAGCCTTGCGCAGAATCAGAAGCTGTATTTTATTATAGCATCATCTGACTATATTTACGGAACCAATTACCAGTTCTGTCACGGGTATATTGGAAAAGACCTTGCGACGATGACTCAAGAAAAAACGATACAGGCAATGGGGCGAATTGGACGAAACGCGCTGCAGCAGGATTACACTGTGCGGTTTCGTGAAGACGGTAATATACGAAAACTCTTTATGACAGTTCCTCCGAATGAAAAGATTGAAGTCGTGAATATGAACCGTTTGTTTCATAGTCGCGATATGTAATTATGTAGTAGTAGTAGTAATAAACGTTGAAGGAATGATTGTTTGTCAGGCTTTAATGCTGTCTTTCGACTTTTGCAAAATACCGTCATAACGACCGTGGATACGCGGTGCAACACTCATACTATGCGCTTATTATAGTTGAAATGGAATTAAAATGCGGTAATCCCGCCCCCGCCTCACCCACCTGACATGGTTTGCCTCTGCTGCCTTTGCTGCCTCTGCTGCCTCTGCTGCCTCTGCTGCTGCCTCTGCTGCTGCCTATTGCGGCGTGTGGCGGACCTACGGTGGTTGCGCGACCTACTTTTGCGATTTCTATATTTCGTGGAAGGCATCTCTATTTGCGTTTAGTTATTTTTTCAATATTATAATATTGCATTTTATTATAATATTTTTAGTATTTTATAAAATAAAAATAACAACATAAACCCTAAATTATTTTAATTTATCAATTCATTTTGTTTATTCGTTCAACCGTAATATATACATATATACATATAACATGTCATCCGTATCACATGATAGCGCGGTTAACCGCGATATTGAAGAGAAAATAACACAGTATTATACAATAAAGAGTCAATATGAAAGAAGTATAAAACAGAAAATTGAAGCCCGTCGAGGCGGTAAACAACCACTCACACGCGATACATTAGATGCGTTGCGTATCGGAGCATGTGTTTTGTGTGGTAAACCTGGAATGAGTTTTACCAATGAAAATGGCGTGCTTAGGAGCACATGCGTAAAAGATTCTAAATGCAAGGCCAATTTCGTAATAAAAAAGCCAAAATATGCAAATTTTGCTACACTTATGGAGGAATATCATGCAAAAATCGAAAAAATAAAGGAAAAAACAATCGAATTGAAGCTGACGTTGTTATTCGGATATTCCACGGAAGAAGATACCATCAAAGAATTCTCTATGTTAGAAGCGGAGAAGGCTGCAACTGTCATTATGTATGACCTTATACGAGAAAAGTACCACCACGTGGTCGCAAATACGGCGCGCGAGAATATAGTAAAAAACACCGAACAGCGCATAGATGAAATTGTTAAAGGGATAAAAACCATGCTTTCTCCGGCTGGAGCGGTTAATGTTGAACAGGATATAGTTCGAGCTGCAGTCCGGAAATACTGCGATGAGATGGTAAATCTACTCGATGTATACTCCGCCACAAAATATTCGTATAGGGAGGTTATTCCCGATGAAGATTACACCGACGAATCGTGGCACCGGCGACTCGTTCAGAATACTGTCTGTATAAGCGATATTGTATTAATATTACCCCATGTTCATTAAATTAAAAACAAGTCAAAAGAATGACGCGTGATAGTATAATGATAGTATAAGAAAATATATAATATATTTATAAATTAGATAAAAATAGACAAATAATAGACAAATAATGTCATTAAGTCCAAGCATTAACACTAACTATTATAATTATAGTAGTCTGGGAGCAGGAGAACGAGTGTATGGGGTAATAACATTAACAAATTTCCCCGGAAGTACTTATTTTAATTCTACACCATGGTTTCTATATATTACTCAGTTTTATATTGATAAATTTGACGATACGCGATGGAAGCCAATCGTAGGGTCAATGTATACTAACGCAGGAACCAGCTCTTGGGGTTTATGGATATCTCCGGCTCCAGATAATTTAATACATTGGAGAGTTGGTAACTACACAGTAAATACGAATATCAAACTATCAGATTCGAGTTGGAAACAACTGATTGTTAAATTTACAGGCAGTAGTCTACAAATTGTATTGAGAGACTATAATACTTTAGTTATAGCGGCGTCATATTCAACAACTAACTCTCTGTTATGGACTTCAATCGTTACGACGGGTGTCGTAACGTCTGGTGGATGGCAGAATAATTCTGGTGAAGGATTTCCTGGTTATATCGCTGGTATAAAATTTGGAAATTATACCACTGATAATTTTATAAGCAATAGCTTTTCGTCGTCTTCAATAGAAAGAGGATTAACTTCCAGTATTTCAACCAGTGGTATCAGTTTCGCATCGTCCCGAACCGTCACTTTAACATCAACTAATACATCTGTGGCATCAATTTCTGGGTCCTCGGATTCATATGTAGTAACCGCTAATGCTGTTGGCACTACGACAATCCAATCCAGTGTTGTCGACTCAACGGATTTTTTTCCTCCCATCAGTTCAACCTTCACATTAACGGTTTCAAAATCAACCGCAACTCTTGCAACATCACAGAGTCAGGTTATCGTAAAATATGTTTTAAATTCGACAGTTTCATTTAATTATATAACGACCAACAATAACGAGTCGTATACGCGAACACATACATCTGGTAACCCGTCCGTTGTGACAATACCAAATTCATCTGTAACTACGGCACAAATTGTGGGCATCGGTTCCAGTCAGATAAATACCAGTCAAACCACGACTACAAATTTTTTGGCTATCAGTGGAAACACGATATCAATCATCGTCGTCGGTCAAGGTGGGACATATACTTCTATTAATATGACATCTCTGGATTTATCGGGAACAAACTTATCGTCAACTATATTTAGTAACGCCTGCAATTTGACTGGAGCGAATCTATACGGAGTAACAGTGAATACGAACACTGACCTAAGCACTGCTACGTTGACGAATGTAAAATCTGGACGAATTTTAGGAATTACCTCGCTCTTGCCGTCAGGATATAAAATAATATGAACATATACGTGCTCTATCATATTATACATATCATACACGATAACGTATCACCTGTATGCGATTGTTTCCAGTATCGCATACGAAAATGTTTCCGTAACAGTCAACTGCCACGCCGGTAGGATTATTAAATTCACCATACGCATCGCCCGGTTTGCCTATTATGCGAGCCTTCGAGAAATCCGGATTAAATATATGAATCCGGTGATTACCTTTATCAGTTACAATGACGTTTCCAATGCAATCGACTGCAATACCACCAATTCCTTTAAATTGTCCCCAACCCGTCCCTGTTCCGAGATCCAAAAGTGGGAAAACCTCACCATACTTCGTTTTTTCATATAAATTTCCCTTAACGGAATCAGCAACAATAATAGATTCATGATATTTGAATTTATTTTTGGTATAATACGCCATAGGCCCCGAACCAGGGATTTTTACAGTATTTTCCTTATCATACGCGCCGCTTTGTCTGTAATATAATATCTTGTCTTTAACTCTCATTTCAAATGCGCCGTCATAAACGACGTCACTTACTTCACCATATGTATCCGATGAGTATATATGTCGAATAATTTGCCCAGTTATGTAATTCACCAAAATTACACCAGTCATTACCGTAACAATTAATTCATCCGTTAACCCACCACTTTCGTCAAACATAAACGCGATGCTGTAAATAATAGAAGGGTATTTAAATAACGTAAACGACCGTAAAATGCTGCCCGTAATCGGGTTATACACACAAATGCGATTGTTTTCATTATCAACGACGGCAAGATTACCGTCACGGTCCACTGCTATACTATTTGGTGCCCTGAAATCACTAATTATAGGCGCATAATTTGTTCGAAACATATCTACGAGAAGTTTTTGTTGCGGTTTTTTCGTGCCACTTATTAATTTCTTAAGATATACCGGCCGGCGCGAACCGGTTATAAAGCTATGCATTACGCGTCGCGCTAAACTACTTTTGGAAAGCACCCCTTTTCTTGACCACGGTAACATTCCAGTTCCACTGGGGGATCCGCTTCGTTTCAGCATAAGGTCGCGAAACATGTCAATTTGTTTTTGAACCGGTGTGGTAATAGTTAGTGGTGTATGCTTTTGTCGATGTTTAGCAACTCCAGCAGCATCATCGTGACCATCATCATCGCGAAATAATTCTGCGTCGTCATACTCGGTTTGTGGGGATAGGCTCTTTTTTGGAGATGATGCGGGATTATCCTTGCTTCCACCCTTGCGCGTGTTTATATTTTTATTCCTGCGTCGTCGCCTACCCGACCTTCTTTTAGTTTTTACCATATATTTTGCTGGATTTTACTAACTATTTATTTATTAATTTAATTATATTATATGTATATTTTAATTTATTTTATTTGCGTATTTTAAATATACTGTAAAATAAATAAATAAATAAATAGTAATTCGTAGTTGAATATAGTTAGATGAATATGTTCGAGTATGTATCATTTCCGATTTTTTTAATCAGTCTTGCAATAGGCTTGTTCTATGTGTATGTGGTGGTTCCCGCACCCCATGTAATTGTGGTTTACCCCACCCCCGACAATTCCAAAGAGTTTCAATTCAAGGATTCTGCAAACAATTGTTTCGAATACGAGGCGAAAGAAATCAAATGTCCGTCGGATAAAACGCTCATCAAGGACATTCCAATTCAACGCAATCATCCAATGGATGCACCAGCTCCGCCGTAATATTCTACTTTGTGGTTATAATCATCCATCCATCATATTAACCATAACCATTTAGAAATAAAAGGATTATGGTTAATTAACTATTCAAAAACAAACAAACAAACAGACATACAAACAAACAAAGGCAGATATGAAGTTACTCAGTATTGACGTGGGTATAAAGAATCTTGCATTTTGCTTGCTCCGTGTTTCAGATACTACCCCAACTACCCAATATACGAATAATTCTAATAGTTCTGATAGTTCTAATAGTTCTAAAAGTCGATTTGAAATATTGTTATGGGATGTTGTCGGAATATCTCAAAGCGAGCAGGAAGAAGCAGCATCGTTACAGCGTGCAGAATCGCACTCGGTATGCTGCCATCATACCCATAACCATACCAAAAATAAGCCCAACGCTGCAATAACACAGTGCAAATCAAAGGCCGCGTATTTTTATTACTCGTATTTGGATGACGTGCCGATATTTACGTGCAAGCGACACGCTATTCACTCGTCGCCTGTAGCAGAACCAAGACAGGTTATTGCCATGACCCCGCCTCAAATCGCGAAATTATTAAAATCCGGCTCAACCAATCACTTAATCGAATTTTGCGAATCATTTACGACGCATGTTACTGGCTGCGAAAGCGAATACGAAACAGAACCACCACCCGACCCAAAAATAAAACGCACCAAGTCTGAACTCGCGAAAATAGCAACACACATTTTAAGAACCCGTTGTTTATTTCCATATGACCATGCAACCGCATCTTGTGTATCGGATATAACAGAGCTATTAACGTCCGGTTCAATAAGTAAAAAACTTCCGGCATTGGAAACGGAACCATGCGCCGCGGATTCTGTTTCTCTCATTTCGGTTGGATATAATCTTATGCAAAAGTTCGACAAGCTGTTCTATTCTGAAACTGCTGAAGGAGGTCTGCACTACTACATGCCCAACCGAGTTGTAATTGAAAATCAAATCAGTCCAATAGCTACCCGAATGAAAACGGTTCAGGGGATGGTTACGCAATACTTTTTAATGCGTGGCGTTTCAAAGACCAATATCTCGTATATATCTGCAACAAACAAGTTGAAGGCCTGGTCGGCTATTAACGCGGATGCCGAAATTGACACCTATGACGATCGTAAAAAAACTGGTATTGCGTGTGTTCGGAGCATGTTATCACAGACGACGACACAACCAGGAACCCTACCTGTAACTGGAATGACGGATGCAGATATACAACGTTGGAGAACGGCATTTGAATCACACAAAAAAAAAGATGACATGGCAGATTCTTTGCTTCAAGGAATATCGTGTTTATAGCGTTTTTGTAAAAGTATATGGTATTATTCTTATAATATTTTATATATTTATTGGCAATCCAACAAATATACAAATGGTAATAATTCAGTAATCCAGTAATTAATTACAGAGTTACGTTGTTACCGTTACTCTACTCAGCCTTGAATGAAGATGGCAGCTCGCATATGTTTGTGTTGTAGTATGTCTCAATCTCTTTAATCTGCCGAATGTCGCGTCGAGTGACAAAACTGATACCGGTCCCCTTGCGACCCCAACGGCCGGAACGACCGATGCGGTGCAAATACGTGTGCACGCTTTTAGGAAGGTCGAAATTGATGACCGTGCTCACTTGCTGAATGTCGATTCCGCGCGCAGTAACGTCAGAAGAAATGAGGACACGGTATTTACCTGCCTTGAAATTCACATACGCGTCGTCACGCGCATCTTTATCCATTCCACTGTGAATGCAGCAAGCCGGGTATCCCTTGAGGACCATGGCCTCCGTCAAATCCGATACTCGCTTTACGCTGTTGCAATAAATAATGCATTGCGACATGGATATGGTCTTGAAAAGGTCTTGCAGCGTAGCAAACTTTCCGTCGTCATCTTCCAGTGCAATGTGGTACTGGCAGATACCCTCCAGTGTGAGCTGTTCGGCCTGAACCAAAATTTTCACGGGATTGCGCATAAATTTCTCGGACAAAGCGTGTAGCTCCTGCGGCATTGTGGCGCTGAACAGGCACACCTGGACATTGTTGCTGAGGTGCTGGAAAATGTTATATATTTGGTCCTTGAACCCGGATGACAGCATTTCATCGGCTTCATCCAACACCAGCAGCTTGATATTGCGAGCATTTATATTGCGTCTGCGAATCATATCGAATACGCGACCCGGGCATCCGACCACAATTTGTGGCATTTCTGTTTTTAGCAGTTTCGCGTCATCGTCGGTGGACGTTCCGCCGACCAGGAGCTGAACCTTCAGTCCGGTCATCTGGATTCCCAAGCTCGTAATCACATCGTGTATTTGTTTTGCCAGTTCGCGTGTGGGTGCCATGACAAGCGCCTGTACATCGGTCTTTTTTGGGTCAATATCAATTGCTTGAAGGGTTGCAACACCAAATGCGCCTGTCTTTCCGGTGCCGGATTGTGCTTGCGCGATAACATCGTGGCCGCGCATGATGGGCAGGATGGACCTCTGCTGAATATGACTCGGTTTTTCAAAATTATAAGCATATATACCGCGAAGCAGCTGTGGGTTCAGTTCATCTACGTCTTCCCAGGTAGTGAATTCGTTTGAAGTTGTGTCGGCGCTGAATGTGGGGTGATTTGCGGCGCCATCGGTTGGTTGTGATTCAGTCATTAAGAATATGACGAAAATCGAGAAGGATGAGGTGGTGTGTAAGATACGTTACTCGTGTTATAATTAGATATTGTTGTTTGTTTAAATTGTTTAAATAGTTTATAAATTATAAATAAAAATTATAAATCTATAAACACGAGAGAATGAGAATACCAAGGCGCTTCCGCAGCTATCGAGCATACATTAGACCGCAATTCCCAGATGCAAATGTCAGCACGTTATATCTCTCTTCCATAACGGTCATATCAAACGTGTAGTTGTAAATGCGCCAGTTTGTTTTATTAACACCGATGGGTAACCCGGTAGTCGGGTCGCAAATGGTGTGGAATGATGCATTGGTATCCAGCGTTGGATAAATTGTGGATATCTCGAGCTCAATCTGCGTGAACTTGCTCATATTAATTGCCCCCGATGGCTGTAAGTCCTGCATGTCTGTGCTAAGACAGAAATTATAGCAGTATAACCCCGGTGGCGGATTACCGTTAGTTCTAACATACTTTTCAATGTAGTTATATATACCGGAATCCAGTATATTCTCTCGATATTTTCCGTTTAAAATGATGCCCATCGTATTTAAAATCTCCCGCTGATTCTCACCTTCAAACGTGCCGGTGATGTGGAGACCCGAACGTCGATTGGTGGATGCGCTGGGTTCTGGACGACCGGCTTCATCCATGCACGGATTTCGACCCGGCCCCAGTATATACGTTGTTCTGGAATTGGTGACAGTTCCGTTCTCCAACACCACTTTGGGTTTCCATCCATTCGAAGCGTTCTGTGCAGTAAACGTTTCGGGCCCCGGAATAATGTCGTAGGGCAGATATTCGTATGGCCAATTAGTATAATTGCTCCATTCGTTTCGAAGCGCAACGTCGCTGCGCCTGAAGAAGAACATCCAGTTTGCAACCATCCCCAGCGAATTCTCCAGCTTGACGCGCGTGTTTCCCGTAACGCCCTTGTAATCCCATTCGTATACCGCCTTTATCAAATACTTCTGTTCATTCGCCGCAAACGCTGCGGTTTCCTCTGCAGACAGAAACCCGTAGGTTGAAATCAAATGAACGTCGGCATTCCAGTCGGTGCGTTTGTCTCCAAACGATTCGGTGGCGAGTTCAACATCGGGTGGGGTTTGTAGAAACCTGTAAAACTGGTGTTCAGGCAAGATATAGTTGGATTGAACGTATGGCCAACCGTTTGCGCTATCGGTAACGTCGCGAATGGTGTAGAGTTCGCGGACCGGGCGTATGGTGACGTCGATTTGAAGCGTGTTGTATTGGAGGCATACCAGGGGAAACGCCATTTGGCTGCTCAGCGTGAACCACGCATTGAT
>Ga0114964_10002971_pt1 | contig 11623 bp, 12 predicted proteins | sample C_131016_MF_Meta_FD_92638 | JGI IMG/M metagenome (GOLD analysis project Ga0114964, IMG submission 92638) | Freshwater microbial communities from Lake Croche, Canada to study carbon cycling - C_131016_MF_MetaG | ecosystem: Environmental > Aquatic > Freshwater > Lake | place: Lake Croche, Canada... | reverse complement strand
ACGAGTGTATATGTTGCGCTCGACCCAATCAGCAGGAGTGCCAACACCGTATGCGTCAACCATGTCTTTATCTTTGCTGGCGTCATGATATAAGAATGCTCCTTTAAAGAATACACGTCGAATACCGTATACGTGTGGGCTATGTGGATCGCCTGCAACATCACTAAATCTGTGATGTTTGCGATGTATGGCTACCCATTGCTTGGTGACCATACCGGTTGTGAGCCATAACCAAAAACGCATCAAGTGTTCTAGTATGGGATGAAAGGTCAAACCACGATGTGCTTGACCTCTATGCAAGTAGACTGTAACGCAGATAATGGTTATGTGGGTTACTATGAGTGTGTATATTAGAACCAAAGCCACAAGCCTTGTGACATCAATACCATGCCAATGCCACATACTGCAAAACTGCCCCAGAATAAGGGCATACTGACTGCAAGAATACTTGCTGATAATAATACAATTGCCAACTGATATGCAGTTGACGCATAACTCATCCATGGACTACGTACTTTGGCTGCATCACGATCCGCTTCTAATTTTTTAGCACGTGCCATGATATCTCGCATACCGTCTTTGGGCTCGTTCTCATAACGATCAATCTTGGCAGCAAGTTCTTCTACACGTTTTTTATCGCCGGCTCGTTGTGCATCATATAATGCATACTCTGCGGCAGTCTTTTTAATACTCTTTGCTTGATAAAAACTCCACTCGCTTCCGGCTTTGATGGTGTTGCCTAGAATAGTACTTGAATATGTACCACCAAAATAAGCATTCACAGCCAGTAACAATGCAAACACATTGATTACCATACCGGCTTTGTCTTTGATCTTTGCCTCGCGTTCGCTACGGCTACCAACTGCGGGCTTGGGTGCGTCTGGGTCTTTTGGGGTTTTGTTTACTAAATTTAATACTGAATCGATTAATGCCATTTGCATCTCCTTTGATACTGTATTTATTTAAGCAACCGTTGTTTAACCTCTGCGAGATATTCTTTAGACAGGTCAAATCTATGATGAAACCTGCTGTGGTTGTTGGGTTCTCGTCCGTTATTGAATTGCATCAATATACCTTCAAAGTTATCAACTAACTCATTAATAATAATATGTTTAAAGTTTCCGTAAAAATGATTGTAATTATGTTGTAAAACTTCCTGCATTTCTTGGTGCATCTGCTTTAACTCTGACATTGGTAACACACACAGTTTTGCAATTTCAGCAGTAATCTTTTCTATGCGTACATAATGGTCTTGTTCTTGGTCGTAACTTTCGTCAATCCAACGATCAAAAGTTTTAAACCCATATGATTTTAAATAGGCTAAATTGCCCGGAGCAGCCACTATTATAAAAGGTCTTTGTGCTATAATAGGCTTAAACACTTTTTCAGTTAAATGTAACTTGGGAAGGAAGTACACAGTCTCTGTAACTATATGCCATAATGCACTGGTCAATTGATCAAAATCGACTCTGGCACTCAATGAACCATCGGGGGTATCTGTGTCAATTATCAATGGCTCATTTACCCCTTTGAGTGCTTTGTATATGGTAACACGGGCACGATTATCTAAAGGACAATTTTCATCTTCAATAGTATCTTTCCAGGTGCCTTCATTATCCTTGAGAAACAAACTAACATGCCCATGTTTAACAAGATCTTGTTCTATTAGGTTGCTGACCAAGTGTAGCCTATAACTTCTAAATTTTGATATAAGGTGGTTGTAAGATATAAATACTTTGTTGAAGTTATCAAATAGGTCAGGTCTTACGTACTGAAAATCTCTATACCAATCTAATGCCGCAAACCCGTGATAAAAATAATACCAATTATAGTGCCCCAATTCTTTTAACCTACGTGTTTTAAAATCTGATTTTTCACTATTGGCAAAAATAAACAAACGCCGTGGTGCAAGTTCTGGTTTAAGGTAATTAAAGTTTTTGTGGTTTCCAATGATTGGAGTATTCTCATCAAGTGGTTCTTGATCCAAGAAGTAACAATACATTCTGGATCCTGCATACATTTTATCTCCGGTAAAGAATGAATAATCAAGTTTATTTTTGATCGCAGAATAGTTGTTATAGGTACCAAATGGATAAAAGTATAAAGTTTCACTATTAACAAACTTTGATATTAAATTGTCGTGTAATATACTGTAAAATTGTTCTAAGGAAAACATAAATGAATATAGGATTTATTGGGATTGGAAAACTAGGAATGGCTTGTGCTGAGACTATGGCCACTAAGCATAATGTCACTGGGTATGATATTTACCCCAAGACCAGTGACAAGATTAAAATTTCTGATAATCTTCGAGGCGCAGTTACTGGTCAAGATATTATTTTTATTGCCGTACAAACGCCACATGATCCCAGATACGGTGGTGCAGAGCCTATTGCACACCTGCCCAATGTAGACTTTGATTATACCACTGTTGAAACTGTACTAGAAGAAGTTAATGCGTGGGCCAGTCCCGAGCAACTTGTTGTTTTAATAAGTACAGTTTTGCCGGGAACTGTACGTGAAAGATTGCGTCCTCGAATCACTAATGCACGATTTGTTTATAATCCCTATTTGATTGCAATGGGATCAGTTGAGTGGGATATGGTCAATCCCGAAATGGTCATAATTGGCACAGAAGACGGCAGCACCACCGGCGATGCACAGGAGTTGATTAGTTTTTATGAAACCATAATGGAAAACAATCCACGTTACGAAGTTGGTACCTGGGACGAAGCTGAATGTATCAAGGTATTCTATAATACATTTATCAGTGCCAAACTTGGACTTGTTAACATGATACAGGATGTTGCTATTCGACAAGGCAACATCAATGTAGATGTAGTAACCAACGCATTGGCCAAGAGCAGTATGCGTATTATGGGACCAAAGTATATGACTGCCGGTCTGGGTGATGCAGGGCCTTGCCACCCACGTGACAATATTGCCCTACGTTTCTTGGCAGAGAAGTTAGATTTACAATATGACCTGTTTGATGCTATTATGCATGCCAGGGAGATACAAGCCAAGAACATGGCCAAATACCTGGCCATGGAAAGTCAAGTCAACGGCAAGTTGCCTGTATGGATACATGGTAAAGCATACAAGCCTGGAGTTGATTACTTAGAAGGTAGTTATAGTTTATTGGTTGGACATTTTTTAGAACATGCATTTGGAATCACACCAATGTATATTGATCCATTGACCGAAAAAACAAATCCCAAGTCAGTACGCGGTGTTGTATTGTTGGCACACAATCGACAAATCACTTATGGCTATGCAGGAGACGATAAAGAGCAAGAATTGTATTGCACAATACTGCCGGATAGTGTTATAATAGATCCATGGCGCACGTATTCTACAGACGATGCCAACATAAAGGTAATACACTATGGCAACACACGTATTCACTAAGTATAAAATCCCAGTTTTCTGGGACGACGAGTTTAAGCGATTAGACTATATACAAGAAGCATTCAATGACAAAGAGAGTGTGGCACGTTGGCGTCAACAAGGGTTTATGCCCAAGTTTACTGGTTATATGTGCGACATGCGTAGCACACAACCCAAATGGAATCAACAGTTTGTAAACATTTATGAGCAAATGGGTTGGCAGGACATTGGAACCAGTTACTATAGAATGGACACTGGAACAGTACTGCCCAACCACAGTGACTTGTATTTAAAATATATTGAATTGTTTGACTTGCAAGGTCGGGAACACACTATACGCCGTGCCATTGTATTCTTAGAGGATTGGAGCAGTGGGCATTACAGCGAATGTGCAGAAACTCCTGTAGTAAACTGGAGTGCTGGTAATATTGTAGAATGGACATACGATACCCCACATATGGCTGCAAATTTAGGGTTATCTCCTCGATACACCCTACAAATAACAGGGCATGTATGATATCAAGTTGGAATGAATGGGATAGTTTAAAGCGGGTTGTAGTTGGTGATGCGACTGATGCTAATTGGCCAGTAAACGATCCTGTATTTAAATTAGAAGAACAAAAAACAACTTGGAAAGAAACCGCAGTTCCACGTGGTCCTGTTCCACAACGCATAATCGAAGAAACCAATGAAGATTTGGATACATTGGTTACTACACTAATGGGATTGGGTGTAGAAGTCTTACGTCCCAATCCCTTAAACTTTCAAACACATGACGGCATGTACAACTACTGCCCTCGTGATAGATTGTTAGTGCTCGGTGACACAGTAATTGATACGCCAATGATGTACCCTTGCAGGGACATGGAACTACAATGCTATCACGAGATACTAAAAGATGCAAATGTTTTGCACATGCCGAGAGATCAAGGACTTGTACTTGATGCTGCAAATATACTGCGACTTGGTGAAAATAAACTATTATACTTAGAAAGTCCCAGCGGCAATCGACTGGCATATTATTGGCTATTAAGAAACTTGCCTGGCGACACTAGCATTGAACTTGTTAACTTTTATAGTGGTGTACATATTGACAGCACCATAGTGCCACTTCGAGAGGGACTTGTACTGTTAAACGGTAGTAGGGTTTCAAAGGATAATATCCCAAATGCTTTTCGGGATTGGGAATGTATATTCGTCGATGACGTAGTAGCACAAGACTTTTATCAATATCCCTATGCCAGCAAATGGATGGCAATGAATATGTTAGTTGTTGATCCCTCAACTGTAATTATAGATGCAGAACAACATGACCTTATGGAATTGTTGGCACGGAAAGGATTCACTGTGATCCCGCGCACTCTACGACACAGTCGTACACTGGGCGGTGGGTTTCATTGCGTTACATTAGATTTATACCGTAGCAATAAATAAAACATAATTAGAAAGATATATGTCGGATTTTGCTACCTTAAGTGACGTAAATTTACTTGCGTTCAGAAACAACAATCGTTCAAATGATGTTGTTGTTAAAAAACAAGAAATTATAAACACTCTCTCACAGTATTATAATCTTTCACCAAGCCAGCCACTATTTGTGGGCTTCAGCAGTTTTGTCATGGCAGGCTATCCTGCGGAAATTGCCATTACCAGTGTTGGCCAAGATGTATTAGATTACCTTACTGCTCAAAAGGTAAAATATCGTTACATTCCTGAAATTGAATTAATCAACTACCGCAAACGATTTGACGTTGTGGTTGTGGCAGACGAGTACTTTACCTATGCCGATAGTGATCAAGAACAAAAAGATTTGGTTGGACAAATTTCTAGCCTAGCCACCGATTATGTGATAACTACATTACGGGACTATAAAAATCAGGACTATAAAGACAGAGAATTTAGTCAACCCAGCATTGTTAGAAATAGCGATGCCAGTACTGTATTTTTAGAAAGTCATGCGTGGAGTCAACAGGACAGAGCCAATTGGCACAGTACAATTTATGCGATAAATCAAACTACTCAAAGTTTAGAGACATTTGGGGATTTTACTAGACGCACCATGTACTTTAAGCAACTGGCAAACTTCAGCAATGCCGCAGGGGCGACAGATTTTGTAGTACATAAAAATCTAATGTACAAGGGATTAATCAAGAAGAATTACGAGCACGTAATTACTATAACATTCAATTAACAATGACAGTCAATGACAGTTTTCAAACTTTAGTAAATGATTTAACACAACGGGCAGTGCAGCAAGCGCAAGAGACCATGCGTGATGACTTAGTCATAGTTGTTAATCAACGACTTGACGAAATTTTATCAACGGGTGTAATTGATAGGATTGTTACTGCTCGTGTAGAACAACAAATAAGTCAATTTACCCCAGACTTGACCAAATTTGAAGAAGGTATCCAAACAGTCTCAAACAACATAATTGCTGGGCTAGATGCATCTGCCAACAGACAGATAAGCGAGCATATTAACCAAAAAATTCACGCTATTGATGTACCCGCATTAATAGACCAAGCAATCTCATCTCAGTTAGAACTTAACAATTATAAAATTCCGTTTAAAGATAAAACTATAGCAGGGACTGCAATTGATGTAACCGGTTTGACAATATCAGGAGACAACATTACAGGCGGCGTTGCCACTGGATTTGCTAGTACAGGCATAGAAGATAAGGCATCACAATGTCAAGTTACTATATTAGACCAAGGTACTGTATTTGAAAATACCCTATATGCTCCGCACATAGAAGTCAAGGGTGGTGCGGTTGTTGACGGAGACTTGACCATACTAGGTAAAATTACAGATAACCCTGCGTATCAACAACTAGTATTTGATGTGAGTACAAATGCACAAACTGCAATTGGTCCGGCAATATTGGATGCGTATCAAGATCGTGTGTTTGAGCGTATACAACAAGAAGGGTTGGATCTTAATAAAATCAACATTAACGGACAAAGCATTGTTGAGGGAGATAGGCTAACTAATGCTGTGCGCCATAGTCAATTACAAAGTGTTGGTACGATACGTGATTTACAAACAGATGGCGAAGCATTACTAAGTCAAACTTTGTATGTGAGTAATCATCGTGTGGGGGTCAACACTATGAATCCCAATTCGGCATTAAGCATATGGGACGAAGAAGTTGAAATTGGCATCGGTAAGCAAAGCCATAACGTTGCACGTATTGGTACAGCACGTGACCAGTTATTGGTAATCGGTAGTAATAAACAAGATAACATTACACTAACCCCCGACGGTGTAACAGCCATTCCTAAATTACAGTTAGGTAATATGATGTTTAGTAGTAGTGCAATGCCCCCACAGTATGATGCACCACGTGGCTCAGTGGTGTTTAACGAAGTTCCTAGCCTAGGTGGTCCGTTGGGCTGGGTCAGTCTCGGTAGCGCACGTTGGGCCAACTTTGGTATCATAGATTAAATAATGCCTAATCAGAAAATATTTTGCAATGTTCCATGGACGAACACGCACATCTATTGGGACGGCAGTTTTGGAATGTGCTGCAGTGAAAAATCCACAATACACAACGATCCTGCAAAATATAACATAAAGAACATGACAGTGGCGCAATGGTTTACTGACAAACCATTGACTGCAGCCAGGGAACTAATACGTGGGGACACGCCATTACACCAATGTCGCGGTTGTTATCATGAAGAGCGCAACGGCTACGAGAGTCGACGAATTAAAGAAAACTTTAAGAGTGTAATTTTTACAGAGCAGGCATTTGATCGTAGTTATCAACAAAGTCCTATGCGATCTGCATTTGAAAAGCCCATTGGAGATCGTAAGCCCATTGACTGGCACGTGGACTTGGGCAACGAGTGCAACCTTGCTTGTAAAATGTGCAAGCCTGAAGCAAGTAGTAAAATATCTAGTCTATACACAAAATGGAAACTTATAGATGCCAGTGCAAACAGTAACTGGACTGCTGACCCCGTTGCTTGGCAAAACTTCTTAGATAGTATACTAGCAGTACCTGATCTAAATAGAATACACTTTATGGGCGGCGAACCTTTACTGAATAAAAAGTTTATGCCTTTATTGGATTTTCTATTAGAGCACAACCGTAATAGTTTATCTATTAGTTTTGTCACTAACGGCACAATAGTAAACCCTGAGTTAATTGCCAAATTAAAACAGTTTCGTAGTTGTGACATTGAAGTTAGTTTGGAAAGTGTAAACAACAATAACCATTATATCAGGCAAGGTCTTGGCGATGTAACCCAGAAGGTATTGTCTAATATACAATGGTTATGCACACAACAAACAGATACATTTCATGTAGTATTAAGATCTGTTCCGCAGTTGTTAAATATCAACAACTATGATCAGTATATCAAGTGGGCCTGGGATATGCAGTTGCCTATACAAGGGATCCCTTTAATAAGACCCGAGTACTTACAAATATCTGTGTTGCCCATGGAACTTAGAAAAACATTTATACCACGCTATCAAGCAGTAAAAGATTCAATTACCCCGAGCGGAATAACTACGTTAGCAACAGGTCGTAGTACAGGAACATTGGATATAACTTTACGCAGAGAATGTGATGCAATGATCGCAATGTTGTCTGCACCTGAGCCCGATAATGTAATAGATCTTAGACAACAACTAGCAGAATGGTTAATGCGTTGGGACCGAGAGTTCAACTTAAATGCCTTTGACTATTACCCCGAGTATAGAGAATTCTTAGATGAAATACAGTACACAATTTAGTATAGAACTACGACCTCATTATTCGGGATCTAATGCTCCTTATATTGAGTACACCTTCAACGGACAAAAACAACGTATACCTTTGTTGAGTTCTAGTACTATATTAAGTTTTTCCCCAGACCTTGATGCCGGCGCACATGAGTTTGTGTTGGACTTTTACAATAAAACTGATGAGACCCCTGACATGGCTGTAGAAATAGTCAATGTCTCTTTTGAAGGTATGTCGTTGGATCGGTTTAAGTGGAATAGTCGTTACTACCCAAGATATCCTGAACCCTGGGCCAGCGAACAACTACTACCCTTGCCCGAATACCAAGAGTCGGCGACATATTTGGGATGGAATGGTCGTTGGGAATTATACTTTGAAACGCCCATTTTTACTTGGATACATCGCTTAGAAAATTTGGGCTGGATCTACAATTGACCATTAATGACAAATCTGCTACAATACCAACATGACTATACATATTACCCCTAGAATTGGTTTTGCTTGCAAGTGGATTAACGATCCCAGCGAAGTTGGAGGCATGAAGGTAAATGCCAAAGACCGTGAACTAAATGGCAGATCAACTACTATGCGTTGGCTTAGGGAACACAAAGCCGAATCCGAACAACGGCAGTGGGATATTATGAATCATAATGCCAGTGCCGCACTCAAACTAGTTGAGCGTGTAGGAAGTTTAGAACCGCATTTACGTATGGTGCGATTGGGTTCGGAGATGCTACAGGGTTATACCCACGCAGACTGGCAAGCCTGGTGGCAACGGCAAGAAGTACAAGATCATTGTGCAAAGATATTTGCACCCGTAGGCGAAACAGCACGTAGACTAGGTGTACGACTCAGTTTCCATCCTGGACAGTTCTGTGTGTTGGCCAGTGAGAACGACGGCATTGTGGAACGTAGCATAGAAGAATTTGAATACCATGCCAGCATGGCACGTTGGATGGGATATGGCAAGACATTCCAAGACTTTAAGATCAACATACACATTTCAGGCAAGCGTGGCGCCGAAGGCATGCGAGCTGTACATGGTCGCCTCAGTCCCGAGGCACGTAATTGCATCACCGTAGAAAACGAGGAGAATTCACATGGTCTCGATACTTGTCTCAGTCTTAGCGATATTATACCTACTGTACTTGACATCCATCATTATTGGATCCGAGAGGGGGATTACTTGGATCCCGGCGATGCCCGAATTTCACGGATTGTTGACAGTTGGCGCGGTGTACGTCCTACTATGCATTACTCCTGCAGTCGTGAAGACTATTTGGTAGGACATGATGCCACTGTGCGTCCCGACTATCATGCCCTATTGGCAGAAGGTCGTAAGAAACAAAAATTACGGGCACATAGCGACTTCTTTTGGAATCGTGCCACTAATCAATGGGCCGCAGAGTTTAATAAACAGTTTGATATCATGTGCGAGGCCAAAGGCAAGAACCTTGCTAGTTTTGCGTTTGCACAAAGTATGAGATAAACGCTGGCATAAAATACTGTCCGTACCAATCCGTCCGCATCATATGACTGTAATTATGATCGCAGACAGACTTTATTTGGGCTAGTACTTCTTCCTGGTCTAGTGTAGTTAAGTATTCAACTTGCTCTAATGCACGAGTGCAACGCTCGTCTAAGTCTGTACAGGCATCATAACTTTCATCAATGACGTTACTGAATGTACGAAATCCTATTCGTTGTAGGTTACGTAGACTATGTGTCCCGCCTAGCATTACAAACAGTCTACGTGCCAAGATGGGTTTAACTGTTTTCTCTGTATAGAATGTAAAGTGATGACTGTAACTAGTCTCTGCAATAAGTGTATAGGCAGTTTCATTATAGATACTGAGAGGCGCAACTTGACTCAAACTCATTCTGTGTCCGTGATAGTTAACACGTTCTACAGTCCATTCTACAGGATTCTCTAAAACTAAGCCATCACTTTCCCACCGCCATTTATCGGGAGTACTAAAGTCGCAGTCTGTAGTTCCAAGATATGTGACAACATTTTGCTCCTGATTGAGCCTTGCGTAAGCCAAGTCTCTGTGCGGCTTCTTACGCCCTAACAACGCATCAAAGTATTTGGGTTTAGCCTCATAAGGATGCAGAGTATTGTCTAATAAATTAGGGCGGACATGTTTATAAAAATGTACAGTGGTGGTAAACCAATCGTAAAATTTATGTACAGGACTATGTGCTAGTTCAAAGTTGAAGTCTCCGCAGATAAAATAACTAACACGTTCATGGTCATGTAAAGGTACAAATTCTACAGTACGATCATGTAGTTCACTCATTAAGATTAGCACATGATCACAATACTCTATTAGACCCAACACCGTATCGTGAAAGGAGTCCTGCATGGGATAGGGCATTTGGTAACAGGCTATTTTACGATCATGCTGGCTTGCTACAAATGCCGCACGATCATTATAAACTGTTATTAAATGTGTTATCCAACACTTACTAAAGTGGAATGAAAAAAGGGCATCTGTTTCGGGAGAAACAAATACCCCTATAGTACCGGACATTGATTACTTGGTAGTTTTCTTTGCTGGTGTCTTTTTAGCGGCTACTTTTTTAGCAGGTGCTTTTTTAGCGGCTACTTTTTTAGCAGGTGCTTTTTTGGCTGGCTTTGTTTCTGGAGTTGGAAGAACTTTAATTTCATCTTTACCAACATTAGCAACCGATTGTTCCCATAGTCGTTGTTCGACTGCGGCAACTGCCGCTCTGGCATCTGCAGAATCAACCTTACCGTCTTGGTTAATATCAAACTTGTTTGTTTGATTGGCTTTCCAAATTAACCAAAAAGCCACTACCACTAGGGCACATAATAGAATTTCCATTTTAATCTCCTAAATTGAAATATACTATTATTTAACCCTGTGCCGTATCGGCTACACGTTTTTTCAGGAAGTTTAGCAATAAGCCATATGCTGGCAAGAACACAATAAAACCAACTACGATCTTTAGGATACTTTGGCTCAGTGCAATCTCGGGCCAGTTAGCGGCCATGTACTCGTCTGCACCACCCGAGAAGGCAATGCTAAAGAATACGTAACTGTCGATGAAGTTGGCTACAACCATTGACAACGCTGGCGCTGCCCACCATTGTTGTGTGAACTTTTCACGAACATATTGAAACACATAAACGTCTAGTAAACACCCAATTAAGTATGCTGTGGCTGATCCAAAGCCAATACGTATAGCAACGCTTTCTGGTGCGCCTTCCAATAGTACAACTGCAATACTGCCAATGATGGCAAGTGGGTATGCGGCCGCAATAGTTGCTCGGGCAATACCTTTACCAATCAAGCGTACTGTTAGGTCTGTTGCCAAAATAACCAATGGGTACGTAAATGCGGCCCAAGTTAATTTTACACCTAAAATCTCAACCGGAATTGAAACTAAGGCATTGCTGATTACAATTACAATAATATGTAATAGAACCAATTTGGCCATCATGACCTTATCTACGTCTTTAAAAATATT
>Ga0114964_10002969_pt1 | contig 11625 bp, 11 predicted proteins | sample C_131016_MF_Meta_FD_92638 | JGI IMG/M metagenome (GOLD analysis project Ga0114964, IMG submission 92638) | Freshwater microbial communities from Lake Croche, Canada to study carbon cycling - C_131016_MF_MetaG | ecosystem: Environmental > Aquatic > Freshwater > Lake | place: Lake Croche, Canada... | reverse complement strand
GGGGAGGACTACTACTCCGGATCCGCCATGCCAGAATCCTTCAGCAGCCATCGCTTGATATTTTCTGATCGACCAACCCTCTTCGCGAAGTGCAATTTCATGATGCTCGCCATCAACATAGCCGGCGAAGTCCTCTGCCGGCCAGCCCAATTTGAGGAGAGCCTGCTTAAGCAATCCGCGCTGACCCGGATGCACCACAATCGTTTCATCATCGAGTTGGAGCCCGAGCATCGGAGCAATCTTTTTTCCACGCGTGACTTCTCGCAGAACCGCAGGATCGTGAGAAACCAGGGTCAGGCCATGTACCGGATGTGCTTCTAGTCGAAGGCGTCCATAACGGGACATAGTTTCCGCAATATCAACAAGGAGGGCATGTGGCACCGAAAAGCGGGAGTATTTGAGAAGAACATCGATAACTTGTTCTGCGTCATGGCCCGCGGCACGGGCATTCCAGAGACCAAGTGGCGAGAGTCGATAGGTATGAATATGTTCGGGTGATTTTTCTAATTCGGCAAAGGGCGCGATGGCTCTGCGACACTCGTCGGAGAGAATGTGATCGACATCTAACAGAAGCGTTTTATCGCTTTGAACAATGAGCGGGCCATCTGTCATGAGGTGAGATCCTTAAGTAGTCCAACGATGAGTGAGATTCGATCCGGAATTTTATTGAAAAGAATATGTTCGTGTTCGGCGTGAGCTCCATTTCCAGATGCCCCTAGACCATCCAAAACTCGCGCACCCGCTACGGCGGCAAAGTTTCCATCACTCGCACCACCCACTGTTACATGACCAACGGCAGGCATGCCCAGCGTTTTGGCCACGGCCTCTATCCGCTGATAAAGCTCCTGGGTAGCTGAATGCTCGAGGGGTGGTCGATTCATACCACCGCTTATCTCAATCCGTGCTTGCGGATGAGATGTCTCTAACGACCGGATCGCCGCATCAATGCGACGTAGCTCTGCAGCTGAAAAAGAGCGGGCATCAATATCGAGGGAGGCGGTAGCCGGGACCGTGTTCGTGGTCGATCCTGATTGCATCAATGTGGGAACAACTGTTGTCCCCCACTCTGAATTTTCGAGCGCCGCCATCGCTAGCGCGATTCGAGCTATTTCCGTCGTCGCATTAATTCCTTTTTCTGGCTCTAACCCTGCATGAGCAGCTCGGCCATGAACGGTGATGTGATACATGGCGGTACCTTTTCGGCCAATCTTTACGGTGTCATCAATAGAGGATTCGAAGACGAGAGTTGCCTGGCACGATTGTGCCAATCGCTGAATCAGAGATCTAGATGCGTGTGATCCAATCTCTTCATCCGTTGTACCGATGAGGGCAATTTTTTCTTCGGCATGAGGAATCTCTTTGAGCGCATACATTGCAATAAGGAAGCCAGCCTTCATATCAAAAATTCCAGGTCCAAAGATTTGATCCCCTGATACCCGCCATAACGGCAGGTAAGAGTCGATCGGCCAAACGGTATCTAGATGACAGAGTAGAACAATTTCTGGGTTATCCGAGCCCCACCAGAAAACGGGACGACCGGATTCGGTGATGACTTTTGCGGGGTGTGCAAGATTTGTGGCACATATTTCTACGGCTAGTTGAGTGACCGCCTCACAGGCCCTCAGATCTTCACTCGGTGATTGGCATTCCACCAACTGCTGAAGGTCGGATAAAAAAGTCATGGCATAAGCCTAGTTGGCTGCGCTAACACCGGTAATACGTGGAATCCGAAAATGGGTCAGCTCCCCGGTTGCGTGATCGCGCGCAACCAATGTGCCCAAAGAAATTGAGAGCGGATCGATCAGGCGATTGGAGACACCGCCGTTCGTGTCCGCATAGCTAATCGTGAGGCTGACGCGATCTTGAATGAATTGGTGCAATAAATCCATTGTCTCGTTGGCGGTGGTACGGGGAGTATCTCGAGGTTTGTGAGAACTAGCCCGCTCACCAGCGCGCAACGCTTTAACAGCAGATGAAATAAGGGTTGGGTTTAACGACGTTGTGTCGCTGATGACACGAGGTGGCTTAGGTCGCGCCTTTGCTCGGCGCTGCGTTGGCGCGGAAATTAAAACCCCGGTTGCATTTTCTGCTACCGGCAGATAGCCAGCTTCCCGCAGCTCTGACATCAATTCGTTGGAATCGGTATCGCTGATCAAAACCTGGGGCGCAAGCTTGCGCAAACGTAAGTTTTCTAGTTTTTTGTCATGCATGATTTCTTGAATTAATCCTTCGTCTTCACATCTCAAATATGAATTGGTGTGACCAATGCGCAATTTGCCATGGCGTTTGGCTACATCTGTAATCAAATATTCGAGCGGCTGTGGCATCGGAGTTTTAGAGATTTTCTTAAGGAAATCTTTGATCTGATCTCCGGTCTGACCATGATCTAATCCTCGTCGAATCGAGGCTTCGCTAAATCGAAAGACGCTCGCACCGCCCCGGCTTTCAATGTCCGCGAGAGTCCCAATTGCATTTGCTAGTTCGAGGGTCAGTGGCCCTGGTGCTATCGCACTGTTATCTGCCTGAATCAAAATATGATCAACAGGTTTTGGAAGCGCTTCCTCGACCCCTAGGCTCAGCAGTTCACCGCGAAAAATTGCGATGCCAAAGCTAGAGATTGCTCCCTGACCAGTAATTCCTAGCCACTCTGCTTCACGCAAAAACCACTCAACGTACTCATCATTGGCTCGTGTAGGAGAGAGCCATTTAATTGCAGACTTAATATCAGCGGGGGCTGGATCGAGTTCCGGTGACTTTGTGAGTAAAGATAACATGGCCTTTTTGATCGTTGATATTCCGGCACGATCGAGTTCCGGTCCTAGGGCGGTGATGTTTTTTCCATCGCCTTTACCGATTAATCCGCTTACTCGAGAAGTTTCTAACCAAAGTAGTACCAGCGAACTCCACTGCTCTTCAATATTTTTTGTTAGCCAGAGATCAAATGTTGATGAGGGTAAAATCTGTTCATTGGTATCAATCACAATCAGACCCGCGATAAAGAGTAGCTCTGCCACAAAGGCCGCACAGGAAACCTCAACACCGAGGTGTTCGGCGGTTCTCTTTAAATCCCTCACTCCCAACCCGCCCGTACGCAGGGCCGTAGGTGGATCATCAGACCAGTAATGGCCAATTTCTGCCGCCCAACGGGTAAAGGTAGAGATGTTCGCTATTGCGGCCTGGTTAATCGCTCGCTGTTTTCTTGCGATTCCATTGATTGCCGGTTGTTTCGGTTGCATCTCCCGCAACACTTTTCCATCCCGGAAATGCATAGCGACTTCTCGTGGCAAGAGCACGGTGTTTGTATTAACTGGAAGGAGAAAGTTTTTTTCAAGTAGCCAATGTAATGAGGGAGGAGCCTTCTTGAGATCCGCTACCTCGCCTTTTGGTGGCCCCCAGACCATTCGTTGCAACATCTCAACCGCACCAGCTGGGGCATTCTTCAACGTCGCAAAATCAAAGTTGTGATTACTCTTTGGACCTAATCCAGAAGGAAATTCACCGATCATCATTCGCACATTTGTTGGGATGCGATAGCTCTCTTCGTCTCGATAGAGGAGACCGCGCTCCCACAGCTCATGAACCGCACTTGCGGCATCCTTTGATGTAATACTCGTGATCTGGGCGAGCGTAAAGGGATCAATCAAGGTGCAAGCTGCGATCAAAATATCGAACTGCCATTTGTTGAGCGAATCACGGGCTCGAATAACACTGGGCATCGAATGAGCTCTGGCAGCCAAAGCGCTCACATCGGAGGGCACCGGAGAAATTAAGTCAGGTCGCAAGGCAAAGAGAGTAGCGATCTGATCGTCAGATCTCTCCCGAAGCTCATCGGCGAATGTGATCGTAGTCTTTGACATAACTGGCTTACATTACTGGGGATTTACCTTGCTCTGCGCCGCCACCTGCGCGGAGCAAGCAATGTCGCGACTTTCATCAAGCCGCTTGAAATTGGAGCGAGCGCTTTTTTAAGGATTCGAGCTCGCCGGAACTCATGGATCGGCCATCCATGGCGTAATGCATAGCTCTTTAGCATCGTATCTGGATTAATTGCACGTGGGTTGCCGACCGCTTCCAACAGCGGAATATCGTGATGGCTATCAGAGTAGGCATAGGAATTCTCTAGATCGATCCCTCGCTCGGCAGCTAGCGCCTTCACCGCTAAGGCCTTGTTAGGTCCATGAAGCAATTGCCCGATTAACTTCCCGGTATAGAGCCCATCTTGGGCTTCAGCAACCGTACCCAGTGCACCGGTAAAACCTAATCGTTTTGCGATCAAATCAGCCAAATCTTTCGGCGATGCGGTTACCAACCAAACCTCTTCATCGTGATTGAGGTGCTCATTCGCAATTTCGATCGTGCCTTGCCAGAGCGCAGGGGAGACATATTCGTCATAGATTTCGAGACCCATTTTTTCAATTTCGGCAACAGAATGTCCACGGACAAACTCTGTCGCCTCATCTTGAATCTTGAGGATCATCTCTTTGTCTTCAACCCCAGATAGGTGATAGCGCAAATTGGCCATCACAAAGTTTGAAATATCCTTCTTGGTAAAGAACCCTCGTTGGTACATGCCTTTGCTCAAGAAAAAGAGCGAAGAGCCCTTCATGAGGGTATTGTCGACATCAAAGAAGGCGACACGCCTCTGGTTGAGTGACATATCACTAGCCTAGCGACCTTCGAGCGAACTTGACTTGATCAAGGTACACATCGACTCGTTTATGCTTGGGACATGGCTCCCACTGTTCACGTTCTGCGGCACGGCGAGGTCTACAACCCCGAAAAAATTCTCTACGGCCGTCAACCTGGCTGGCATCTATCTGATCGCGGCAAGGAGATGGCTCAGGTGGTCGCGGAGTGGTCTGAGCAGTTTGAGATTGGCGCAGTCCTCGCCTCCCCATTGGAGCGAGCCCAGGAGACCGCCGGACCATTAGCCGCCCGCCACTCTTTGGAGATTATTACTGATCCAGATTTGATTGAGGCAGAAAATATCTTTGAAGGCAAAAAATTCGAATTAGGTTCCGGGGTGTTACGTCATCCGCACTCTTGGCGCTATCTAACACGACCATGGGTGCCATCATGGGGCGAGCCATATGATCACCAGATCGAGCGAATGCTTCGGGCGGTCTTTGCCGCACGGGATGCAGCGCAAGGCAAAGATGCTTTCTGTGTTTCACATCAGCTTCCAATCTGGATATTGCGCTCTTTTGTCGAAGGTCGAAGGCTGATGCACGATCCGCGTCGCAGAGAATGTTCCCTAGCCTCCGTTACTAGTTTTCATTTGGATTCCGATGGAGCGATTGCAGACTTCACGTATTCGGAACCCGTGAAATTGTGAAATTGTGAAATTGTGAAATTGTGAAATTGTGAAATTATGAAACGGTCGTTGCTATTCGTTCTTGCTTGCACTCTTTCCTTGACAGGGTGTAGCACAGGTGGCATTTCGCAAAATGGTCAGAACGCCTTCGTCTCTGGTGATGGCGTTGCTCTCTACCTACAACCTGTCGATCGCAAAGCGGCGCCAATTCTCTCCGGAGCAACATTGGCAGATGGCCAGATAACTCTCCCGCATTCGCGAGTAACGGTACTCAATGTCTGGGCCTCGTGGTGCGCCCCGTGTCGGGCAGAGGCGCCGCTACTCTCTGATTTTGCTTCTAAATATCGCGGTAAAGGAGTTCAGTTTGCCGGCATCCTGACCCGTGATAATCCTTCATCGGCGCTTGCCTTTACTCAACGATTTAAGCTTGACTATCCGACTTTCACCGATGATGCCATTCTCGCTAAATTTCGAGATTCTTTAGTTCCTAATGCAATTCCAACGACGCTCATCATCGATGCCCACGGATATGTTGCTGCTCGCATTAGCGGAGAAGTTACTGTTGCTTTGTTGAGCGATTTAATTGCTCGCGTTCTGAAAGATCCCCCGCATGCATGATTTTTTTGTCAATCAAATTTTCACCGGAAATGTCGTTGTCGCACTGATCGTCGCACTGATCGCGGGATTGATTTCATTTTTCTCGCCCTGCGTTTTGCCTCTCGTCCCAGGATATTTGGCATATTCGGCTGGAATGACAGATGTAAAGAACAAGGGACGTACGGCCCTCGGCGCCACATTATTTGTCAGTGGTTTTTCTGCGCTCTTTATCAGTTACGGCGCGCTCTTTGGATCACTCGGTTCAAAAATATCGAGTAGTTCGAGATGGATATCGATACTGCTTGGCTTGCTCACAATATTTATGGGAATAATTTTTATTTTTAATCAAAAGTTTTATCGCTCCTTCAAGCCAGAGTGGAAATCCACTGCTGGTCTATTAGGTGCGCCATTCTTGGGCTTTCTTTTTGGATTGGGTTGGACCCCTTGCATAGGTCCAACGCTCGGGGCGGTTCAGGCGCTCTCTTTCCAGAGTTCAAGCGCGCTACGGGGAGCAATTCTCTCCGTTGGCTACTGTTTCGGTCTGGGAGTCCCATTTATCCTGGTCGGTATATTCTTCGACCAATCCGTTACATTGCGGAAGTTAATTTCGCGGAGCGGAAATATTCTGACGATTTTTGGTGGTGTTTTTCTCATCTGGATTGGAATTCTTCAAGTGAGTGGTCTTTGGATACATCTCGTCAATGCGCTACGTGATCTGCTTGCAGGATTTGTGCCGGTGATCTGACGTGAGTGAAGATTTCGGGTCGGGCGCTCCAGAGATCGGAGCTCGTGCTTTATTGCGTTGGGCGTGGCGTCAGCTAACGAGCATGCGGATTGCTCTGATTCTGCTGATGTTGCTCGGAGTCGCGGCAATCCCCGGATCACTCTTTCCGCAAAGAAGTCAGAATCCCCAAAAAGTTGATCAGTATTTCAACAGTAATCCGGGCTTAGCAAACGTGATGGATAAACTCCATCTCTTTAATGTTTACTCATCGCCTTGGTTTAGTTCGATATATCTACTGCTATTTATTTCACTCATCGGATGTGTACTTCCTCGAACTTTTCATCATCTGCGAGCGATCGGTCAGAAACCTCCCCTCACGCCAAAGAATTTGGATCGGATGGAAGGCTTTCGCGTTGTAGAGGGCGCTCGCGATGATGCTTTGAAGATCGCTCAAAAGTGGCTAAAGAAAAATGGCTTTCGGATTCGAGTGACAGATGGATCGATCTCTGCCGAAAAAGGATTTAGCAGAGAAACTGGCAATCTGTTATTTCACCTATCACTGATTCTGATGTTGGTTGGCGTAGCGACCGGTGGATTGCTCGGAATGAAGGGAGAGGCGATTGTGAATGTCGGGGATCGATTCGTTAACACCCCTACTTCATATGACACCATCTCTTTCGGAAAGTTCCAAGGCGAAGGTTCGCTGGTTCCGTTCTCGTTAACGGTCACTAATTTTCAGGCGAGCTATAACCCGGTAACTCAGCAACCAACCGACTATCTGCTCTCCACGCTAGTATCCAATCCGATCGGGAGCAAAGCAAAGCCGGTCGAAATTCGAGTGAACCATCCTTTAACTTTTGGGAGTACAAAGGTCTATCTCCAAGCGAATGGTTATTCGCCGATTGTGACCGTCCGCGACAAAACCGGCGCAATCACCTATCGCGGTCCAACTATTTTTCTACCCCAAGATGCAAATCTCAGTTCGTTAGGCGCGATTAAAGTTCCGGATATGAACCCTCAGATCGGGTTGATTGCCTCCTTCCTTCCCACGGCTTCAAGCACTCCCAAGCGCGGGATGTTCTCTTCTTACCCAGAAGTTCTCGATCCGCGACTCGTGCTCTCGGTCTGGTCCGGAAATTTGGGGATGGATTCCGGTAATCCTCAGTCTCTCTATTCGCTCGATACATCAAAGATGAAAAGAATCGGACTCAAAGCGCTAACTATGGGAAGTTCCTATAACTTTGGTTCTGGGTCGATCACTTTTGATGGCTGGAAGCCTTGGGTAAATCTGCAGATTGTCGACGATCCGGGCAAGCTCTATGCGTTGCTCGGAGCTATCGCGGCGATTGCGGGATTGCTCACCTCGCTCTTTACGCGGCAGCGCAGGATCTGGGTAAAAGTTCGTCACTATGATGACCACGTAGAACTAGCCGGTTTGGCAAAGAATGGAATTCCAGGGCTCGACGCGGAGCTCGACCTGCTTCAGAAACAGATTCAGAGAGAGATTAAGGAAAAATAATGTCATCAACATCGCTCGCATATTTTTCCAATAACACCATCTATTCCAGCCTCGTTGTCTTTACCATCGCATTTATTGCTCACGCTGTTGAGGTCTCATGGTCGGTAAAGAACGTCGCGGGTGAACGCAAGACAACGTTTGATTTCGATCGAACTGAACGAATTGGTCGAATCGGTTCAGCGATGATGATTTTGGGATTCTTGCTTCTGATCGTCGCCGATGCCACTCGCGGATTCTCGGCTGGTCGAGTTCCATGGGGAAACATGTACGAATTTTCTATCACTGGCGCACTGACGCTCACTGGAGCCTATTTATTTTCACTTCGCAAATATTCATTACGATGGCTTGGGCTTCCGGTTTCGATCTCTGTTTTATTGACATTGGGAACCGCAATCATGGTTCTCTATCGCCCCAGCGCACCATTAGTTCCCGCACTCAAGTCCCCATGGTTGGCGATACACGTCTCTGCTGCGATTATTTCGGGCGGAGTATTTTTGGTCGCTAATTTAGTTGCAGCAGCTTATTTATGGATGGAGCGTTACGAATTGGGAACAGGTCGACCAGAGTGGGCAAAGAAGTTGCCATCCCTGGAAGAGTTGGATCAGCTCTCTTATCGTTTAGTCGCTTTTGTTTTTCCCTTGTGGACCTTTGCAATTATTGCAGGAGCAATTTGGGCCGAGTCAGCTTGGGGTAAATATTGGGGATGGGATCCAAAAGAGACCTGGGCATTCATTACCTGGGTGGCTTACGCTGCGTATCTCCATGCCAGAGTGACAGTTGGATGGCGCGGTCGCCGGGCAGCATGGCTCTGTATTTTTGCCGGATCGACATTCTTGTTTAACTATATTTATGTGAATATCTGGGGTACGGGATTGCATACCTATTCTGGCTTATAGGGCGGTTCTACCTGGCGCTTTCACGGGTAAAATTAAGTAAGTAGGTACGCCTCAGACCCACGCTTCCAGGTACCATCAAGAGATGGAAAATGCACAAGATCATCTGCACAAAGCCTTTCACGACAATCGCCTCATCGTAAAAGTTCCCCAGGTAACGGCATTCTTTTGGATTATCAAAATTCTCTGTACGACGGTAGGTGAGACCTTTGCTGACTACCTAAATAACACTCTGGGTTTTGGGTTAAATGGAACTACGGTGGCGACGGTCATTGCATTGGTGATTGCACTTTTCTTTCAATTTCACTCTAAGACATATACGCCAGCTCTTTATTGGATTGTGGTCGTGCTCATCAGTATTGCGGGTACTCTCTTTACCGACAATCTCACCGATAATCTCAATGTTTCGCTCTTAATGTCGAGCCTAGCCTGGGCAATTCTTTTAGCAACGACTTTTACGGCGTGGTATCTCTCTGAAAAATCACTTTCCATTCATAGCATCTACACCAATAAACGTGAGGCGTTCTATTGGCTAACAATTCTTTTTACTTTTGCACTTGGAACAGGAGTTGGAGATCTCATCGCGGAACGCTTTAGTCTTGGCTACGGAATCTCCTTCTTTATCTTTGCTGGAGTTATCGTGACCTTTGCACTCTTATGGAGATTTAAAGTTGTTAACCCTGTCTTTGCTTTCTGGGCGGTCTATGTTGTGACCCGTCCATTGGGAGCTGCAATCGGAGACCAAATGGCGCAAAATGATCCGCAATATGGAGGTTGGGGGCTAGGAACTACCACCACCAGTTTGATCTTCTTGAGCGCAATCTTGATTCTGGTTGGGTATTTATCCTTATCCAAAAAGGATCAGATCATTCTGGAGAAAAAAGAGATAAACTAAGACGACGCTGTTGTTAAAGCTTTCTCAAAAAATCGTCATCATCGTCTGGTGCAACCGGTCCTGAACGTCCCACCCGACCGGATCCAATCGCCTTTGGGCGTCCTGCCAACAACCAAGCAATCGAACCAAAGAGTCCAAAGATAATGACAATTAAGAGCCAGCCCCATTTAGGTAAAGTTCTTACCGCTTCTTGATCAGTGCGCGCGCAATCAAAGATTCCGTAGAGCTGGATAGCAATCCCAGCAACAATCAATAGGGCATCGAGCATGCCTTCAGTTTAGTGGTGAATCCGCCGCGGAGACCAATGGAGATTCGTCAAAGCGCCATCCGTTACAGCAAGAACAGGGCGAACGCCAGAGTCGCGGAGAGTAGCAACTGAACCTTGCCAACGTTGACCAGAACTGGAATTAAATCTAGACCGCGGGCCCCAGAGCGGGTTCTTCTGATTACACGTATGGTTAAAGGGACCGCAAGGAGTGTCAAGGGGGCCCATGGCGTCAATACCGTCGCCAGAAGCGCGCTTATATGTGCGGTCAATAGCAATCCAATAAATAAATATCTGGCGCGTTGATCTCCGAGCCGCACCGCCAGCGTTCGCTTGCCAACCAAAGCATCCTTGGGTAGATCACGGAGATTATTAACCGCCAAAATAGCGCAAGAGAGCGCACCGACCGGAATAGAGACCAAGAAGCTACCCCAACTGATCTGGGCGGATTGAACATAATAACTTCCCATGGTTGCTACTAGTCCAAAGAAAAGAAATACCGAAATCTCGCCAAAGCCCAAGTATCCGTAGGGACGTGACCCACCCGTATAGTTCCAAGCAGCTGCAATAGAGAGAGCACCAACGAGCAGTAGCCACCAAGAGACTTGCTCGGCCAGTACCAGTCCGAAGAGAGAGGCGAGGAGAAAAGAGATAATCGCTGCCCATTTGACCGCCTGTGCGGAGGCTGCGCCACTAGCAACCAATCTCATGGGGCCGACTCGATTGTCATCGGTACCCTTCACGCCATCGCTGTAATCGTTTGAGTAGTTCACGGCAATTTGCAGCATCAAACTGACCGCCAACGCCAAGATCGCATTGATGAGGTTTATTCCGTGGTGGTCGCGATGGCGCAAAGCCGTGCCGACCAAAACTGGAGCAATTGCGGCTGGCAGAGTTTTTGGCCTAGCCCCGGCAACCCAGATTGTGAGCCCAGTTGGTGTGGGTCTTTCAGACATTAACGAATCCTCTCGAACTTCTCTGCCAACGTCCGCCGATCCGGTTTTCCGATCGATGTCATGGGCAAATCAGTATTTTCCATAAAAAATTTGGGGATTGCGTGTGCACCAAATTCTAGACGTATAGCGGACTTCACGCTGGCCTGATCGATATCCGAACGCGAAGCAAGACAAAGGGCTTGGCCCCACTCCTGATCTATAACGGCGCAGGTGAGAAACTTTTGGGGCGCAAATGTTGATTCAAGGAAGGCTTCGATGGCGGTAAGCGAGATTTTTTCTCCACCAGAGATGATCTGATCGTCAATTCGGCCTTCAATCGTCAGTTTTCCATCAGCGAGATAACCCAAATCGCTCGTACGAAACCATTCACCATCGGTTGTCTCGTCCCATAGCTTCGAATCCCCGAGGTAGGTGCTCGCTCGCATAGGACCTTTGAGGAGTACGCGACCGATGGAATCCGTC
>Ga0114964_10002967_pt1 | contig 11640 bp, 7 predicted proteins | sample C_131016_MF_Meta_FD_92638 | JGI IMG/M metagenome (GOLD analysis project Ga0114964, IMG submission 92638) | Freshwater microbial communities from Lake Croche, Canada to study carbon cycling - C_131016_MF_MetaG | ecosystem: Environmental > Aquatic > Freshwater > Lake | place: Lake Croche, Canada... | reverse complement strand
GGGATTATATCGCCGCCGCTGCCTCGCGCGCACAGGCCATTGCGCCGAATGTTTCGGTAGATCGGGTGTTATCGCTTGTTTCCGTTCACACTGATGTCGCGGATGCCGTGCAAGAGGCCGGCTTTGTGATGGAGGCGGTGGAGGAAAAGCTCGAGATAAAGGCTGATCTTTTTCGCGCGTTGGACCGTTACGCGCCGGTTGATGCGGTGCTGGCGAGTTCCACATCAAGTTTTGGCATATCTCGCTTTGCGAGCGACATTTTGGGGCGGCATCGTTGCATTGTCGCGCATCCCGCTGCCCCTCCCCATTTGATTCCGGTGGTCGAGATTGTGCCCGCGCCGTTTACGTCTTTGGAAACGGTCGAAATTACCTATGAGTTGATGCAGGCGATCGGGCAATCTCCGGTAATGGTCAAGCGCGAGCAACCGGGCTTTGTGATGAACCGCTTGCAAGGCGCGTTGTTGACCGAGATGTTCCGCGTGATCGAAGACGGCTTGATGAGCCCCGAGGATGTCGACCGGTTGATCAGCGACGGGTTTGGGTTGCGGTGGGCGTTTTTAGGGCCGCTTGAGGGCATTGATCTGAATGCACCCGGCGGCATTGCTGATTATTTGAAGCGCTACGGCTTTATGTTCGATGATTTGGCGAAGGAGCGGGGCGGCACGTCGCCCGTTGTCACCCAAAAGCTGGTTGGTATGCTTCATGATGCAATGCGCTCGGCGCTGCCGGTTTCGGAACTGTCCACTAAGCTCGCTTGGCGCGATGAGCGGATGGCGAGTTTGCGGGCATTGAAGGCAAAGGTCGGGGCCTTTTCCCCTGAGGGGAATGACGGATTTGGGACAGGCTGAAACGGATTCTTCTGCTTACGATCGCTGCGGATTTGCTGCTGAAATGGACTGATGATGTCGACCGATCAACGCTCTACTGCTTCTTACCGCCTTTCGCTGACCGTGCTTGCCGCGTGTAATTTTGCGGTAGGCATGGGGGCCTTTATGGTGGTGGGGTTGCTTAGTCCCGTTGCACGGTTTTTTGACATTGATGCGGCTACCGCAGGTTGGTTGATGTCGGCTTATGCGATGACCTATGCGGTGGCCTCACCGATTTTAATTTCCGTGTTAGGAAACCAAGATCGCAAATGGGTTTTGGCGGCGGGCCTTGGCGTGTTCGCCGTGGGTGCGTTGGCTGCCGCGATGGCTCCGGGTTATGCATGGTTGCTCGTTGCGCGTGCAGTGATGGCGGTGGGTGGCGGCTTGGTGACACCTGTTGCGGCATCGATTGCCGTGATGCTGGCGCCATCGGAGATGCGGGGGCGTGCCCTGGCCACGGTATTTGGCGGGCTCACGATTGCGCAGGTGCTCGGCGTGCCTGCGGGAGCGTGGATTGCCTATGCGGTAGGCTGGCAGGCGGCGTTTTTGGTGGTTGTGGGACTTGCCGGTTTGGCGGCTTTGATCCTGTTTGTGATATTGCCACGGGGCTTACAGACGGCGGCGAATGATCTGGGAACCTTGGCGCGGGTGATTGCCGATCCGAAATTATTGCTGGCGATTGGGGTAACAACCATCCTGACCACCAATTTCAACCTCGTCGTAACTTATTTGGCCGTGCTGTATGAGGGCCGCTACGGGCTTTCTCGTGATGGTGTGACGGGTATGCTCTTGGTGCTTGGCGCGGGGGCGGTGATCGGAAATGCGCTCGGCGGACGGCTGACCGACCGGATCGGGCCGGTCGCGATGTTGGTGATGATTTGCGTGTGTCAGACTATCCTCACCTCGTTTTTAACCCTGTTTGCCTTACCGATTTCTGCTGCGATAATTCTTTTGTTTTTTTGGAGCGTATCGGGTTGGGCCTTTATGGCCCCGCAACAGGCGCGGCTTGTGGGTCTTGTGCCCTCGCGAATGCCGGTTATGCTCGCCTTGAATGCATCGGCGATTTACGTGGGTGCGTCGATTGGGCCGATTATCGGCGGATATGTGTTGCGCTATGCCGCGATTGAATGGACGGGACCGGCGGCGGCTTTGGTAGCCGCGGTCGGGCTTGTGGCTGTTTGGGTATCGTTGCGGCAAACCGCGCGAGGTTAAGGGACACTCCTTGGCAATGAATGCTTTTTCTCACCTTTTCTCGCCGTTTCCCCTCGGTGGCGTGATCGTTCGGAACCGGATCGTGTCCACGGGGCATGATACCGTTATGGCGCATGACGGACAGGTCACCGAGCGGTTGATTGCCTATCATGAAGCGCGGGCAAAGGGCGGGGTGGGGCTGATTATCGCGCAAGTCGCGGGTGTACATGAAACGGCTCGCTATACGTCGCATATGCTGATGGCGAATAGCGATGCGTGTATTCCGGGTTACCGCAAACTCGCCGAGCGCGTGCATGCGCACGGTGCAACACTCTTGGCGCAACTCTTCCACCCGGGTCGCGAGATTATGGAAACGGATGACGGCACCGCACCCGTGGCTTATGCGCCTTCAGCCGTGCCGAATTCCCGCTTCCATGTGATGCCGGTGCAACTCAGCGAGACGATGATTGGCGAGATTATCGCGGGCTACGCTTCCTCGGCGCGACGGCTCAAAGAAGCGGGGCTCGATGGCTGCGAAATTGTAGCCAGCCACGGTTACTTACCCGCACAATTTTTAAACCCCCAAGTCAATCGTCGGGACGATCACTATGGCGGAAGCCTGGAAAATCGAATGCGGTTCATCTCGGACGTGGCGTCTGCCATCCGAATGGCTGTGGGTGACGGCTTTGTGATCGGTTTGCGGCTTTCGGGGGATGAGCGTGATGCCGAGGCGATGGCCGCGCGGGAAGTGTTGGAGGTTTGCCGTGCTTTGGATGGTGAGGGAAAAATCGATTATTTCCATGTGATTGCGGGTAATTCGGCTTCCCTTTCAGGGGCCATCCATATTGTGCCGCCGATGTTTTATGAGACAGCCTATGTCGCGCCGTTTGCTGCGATGGTGAAGTCGGTCGTTTCAAAGCCCGTGATCGTGACGGGTAGGATCAATCAACCGCAAATCGCCGAGACGGTGCTCGCCAGCGGACAGGCCGATTTTTGCGGGATGACGCGCGCTTTGATTGCCGATCCGGAAATGCCGAATAAGGCAAAAGCCAACAAAGTCGATGATATCCGTGCGTGCATTGCCTGCAATCAGGCGTGTATCGGGCATTTTCACAAAGGCTATCCGATTTCCTGCATCCAGTTTCCGGAGACGGGACGCGAGACGGGCTTGGCGGCTCGTAAAACGCCGACGACGATCAAGCAAAGAATTATTGTGGCGGGCGGTGGCCCTGCCGGCATGAAAGCCGCGGCCGTTTTGGCTGCGCGGGGGCATGAGGTCACGCTCTATGAGGCGTCGCCGCAATTGGGCGGACAAGCCTTGCTCGCGCAGCTTTTGCCCGGTCGGGCGGAATTTGGCGGTATTGTGACCAATCTGGCGCGTGAAATGGAATTGGCGGGTGTTGCCGTCAAGCGCAATACACGGGTGGATCGTGATCTGGTCGAGCGTGAAAAGCCCGATGCCGTTATCGTTGCCACAGGCGCTTTGGCCCGTAAGCCAACATTTGAAGGCGCGGACGATGCCCATGTCGTAACCGCTTGGCAGGTGCTGAAGGGGGAAGCCAATGTCGGCGGTCGCGTTGTGATCGCCGAATGGAAACCGGACTGGATCGGTATGGGGGTAGCAGAAAAATTAGCCCGCGAAGGCCGTCATGTCCGTTTATGCGTCGATGGCCTGATGGCGGGTCAAACCCTCCCCTTTTATGTGCGGGATGAGATGGCGGGCAGGCTCCATAAACTTGGCGTCGAAATCATTCCTTATGCGCGGCTTTTTGGCGCGGATGAGAACACGGTCTACTTCCAACATGCCACCTCGGGCGAACCGATGTTGATGGAAGAGGTTGATACGCTGGTGCTCTCGCAAGGCCACGAACCGGTTCATGCGTTGGTTGCCGAATTAGACGGGCTGGGGATAGCCGTTCATTTGATCGGTGACGCATTGACGCCACGCAGCGCAGAGGAGGCCGTTCTCGACGGCCTTAAACTCGCAACTTTGGATGTGTTTGGCTAAGCCTTAAGCCTGTGGATTGCCATAAAACAGCGTGACCACATGCTCTGCTTCGGCAAAAAATAGCCAGCGCTCCACCCATGCGGCGACCATGATCACCAAAGCCGCAGGCACCGCAAAAGCCGGTATTGCCGAGGCCGCAAGCTCTAACAGTCCGACCACCGTGAGTAGGATGAAAAATAGACCGCGCAAGCGCCTTGCGTGACGGCGTGCCACGACAAAGCCCATTTCGCGTTGCACGAAGTTTTTAGACGTGTGCGGTACTTCCCATTGCCGGACGTTCGCGCCGAGGCCTGTCGCGTTCGCCATGGTGCGGTCGCGCGGGGCCGCGTCGATCACCTGCCAATAGCGGTATTTTAAAACGCCAAGCATCAAAAGCGCAAAGCCTGCGACAGGGGCAACCGTATCGGGATCTCGGCCGAACAACGCAGCAAGCGCCAGATAAAGCGCGCCTCCGGAGGTTAGGGCAAAAAACAGATAGATCGGAACTGTGAGGGGTTGGTTCCACGCGCGGATGGTGGTCAGCGTTGCGTAGATTTTGCCGGTTGTAAAAACGGTGATCAGCGCGAGAAGCGCCGTCAACAAGCCAAGTGGCCCGATCGCTTCGGGCTTTGGGATGATACCCGACCAGACAAGCCCAAACGCCACCGCCATCGGATAGGTCGCGACCGCCGCAACACCTTCGCGCGAGAGCCATGAGGTCTTCCATTGTGAAAGCGCGCGCCAAGCGCGTTCCGGGCGTCCGAGATGCAAGGTCGAGGAAAGCAAGCCCACGGTAATCAGGCCGAGGGCCAAGACAAGCGCCACGGCGGCGAACAACAACGAGGTCGACTGTCCAGCTCTCGTCCCCATCAGGCCAAGCAGCGCTAACAGGCCGTAGCCTGCGCCAGAGGCCGTGGTGAATAAAATGACGGAATAAGCGGGGTTCATCGCTTCAGTTTCCCGTTCCGCTTAAGAGCCGATCGGCGAGTTTGAACAAACGATCCATCGCCGAACCGTCGCCGTGCGGCAGCGCTTCGACCCCCATTTGCGGCGTATTGCGCTTGGTTCGCGGGGGCAAATATTTATTGGTCGGCTTATAGCCCATCTCGGGCAATAAGTCGAAGCCGCCGCGCTCGGCCACCAATTGGGAAACGGCTGAGTCCGGATCGCCCAAATCACCAAAATGGCGTGCACCCGTTGGGCAGGCTTTGACGCAAGCCGGTTGGCGATCTTCGGGCGCTAAATGCTCGTTGTAAATCCGGTCGACGCACAGGGTGCATTTTTTCATGACGCCTTGGTCGACATCATATTCACGCGCACCATAGGGGCACGCCCAAGAGCACAATTTGCACCCGATGCAGGTGTCGGGATTGATCAGCACAATGCCGTCTTCGGCGCGTTTATAGGAGGCACCTGTCGGGCACACCGTCACGCAGGCGGGCGTCTCGCAATGCAAGCAGGAGCGCGGGAAATGCACCACGCGGCTGTCATGGCTTGAATCGGGCTCGATCTCGTAGCCGTGGATCCGGTTAAGCCATGGGCCGTCCGGATTGGCTCCGCGCGGGTCCAAATCCGTCAAGGGTGCGGAATAGCCTTGCGTATTCCATTCTTTACACGACGTCGCGCAGGCTTGGCAGCCGACGCAGGTGTCGAGATCAATGACAAGGCCAAGCTTTTTGGCGGTGCTTTCGGGTAAAGCCGTCATCGACCAACTCCAAGGTTTTTCAAAGGCGGGAATTGCGGAAGGCTGACAGCACGTTGATCCGCTGCTTTTTCGACCCGAACGCGCAAATCATACCATGCGGCTTGGCCGGTGACGGGGTCGCTGTTCGAGAAGCGATAGCCGCCATCCCGCTTGGGCAGCAGCTCGGAGATCAGATGGTTGAGCAAAAAGCCCTTTTTGGCTTCGGGCGCGTCTTGTTTGAGGCCCCAAGTGCCGGAGCGTTTGCCGATCGCGTTCCATGTCCAGACGGTATCGGGATTGACCCCATTCATCAGCTTTGCTTGGCCCTTGATTTCGCCATGATGGGAGGTGACCGTTACCCAGTCGCCATCCGCAATGCCGAGCGTTTGTGCCCGCTCTTTGGCGATATAGAGCCAGTTACGCCCCAAAATCTGCCGAAGCCAGGCATTCTGCGAGCCCCATGAGTGATACATCGCCATGGGCCGTTGGGTCACCGCGTGCATCGGGTAGGTGGTCTCGTCGACCATATCGCCTTCAAAGGGCGGATACCAAAACGGGATCGGATCAAATGCCTCGATGATCCGGGCGCGGTGGCTGTCGGGCGGTTGAATATCGCCATGGCCTTCTGCGGCGAGCCTAAACTTCTGCAAGGGCTCACAATATAGTTGATGAATGACGGGCTCTGGTTTGCCAATCAGGCCAAAGCCCGTCGCCCATTCGAGGTAGCCCTTGTTCACATGTTTGAAATATTTGTGCTCGTCAGGCAGTTCATAGAACCAGTGGCAGCCATTATCGATGTAGGCTTGTAATTGGTTCGGGTTTGGTGCGCCTTTACCCGACAGCGAGCCATCAACCCCGCGAAAGCCCACCAAAGGCCCGATGCCCGGTGCGCGTTCATGGTTGACGATGTAATCGGGATAGCCGCCTGGATAACGCGGCTTGCCCTCGGGAGTCGTCATGCCGGGTAGGCCGAGACGCGCGCCAAGATCGAGCAGGACCGATTGGAAGGGGCGTACGTCGCGATCAGGCTCAACAACCGGCTGGCGGATGGAATCGGCAGGCCCATCGGCTTCCGAGATCGGACGGTCGAGCATCGAAATGCAATCCCAGCGCTCCAGATAGGTCGTGTCGGGCAAAATCAGATCCGCGTAATGCACCATCTCGGAGGCGTAAGCGTCTGAGTAGATGATTTTCGGGATGACATAATCGCCGGTTTGCTCGTCTTTGGCGGTTAAATATTTGAGCGTATCGGGGATGTTCATCGCCGAATTCCAGCTCATATTTGCCATATACATAAACAAGACGTCAACACCATACGGATCGCGCTTGGCGGCATTGGTGATGACCATATGCATCATGCCATGGGCGGCGATTGGCGCGTCCCACGAATAGGCCTTGTCGATGCGCTGCGCTGAACCGTCGTCCGCCAACAGAAGGTCTTCCGGACCTGTCACGAAGCCGAGCGGCGGGCCGGGCAGCGGTTCGCCGGGAAAAATTTGGCTCGGCTTGCCCGTGGGCTTCACATGCGGCGGAATGGGCCGCGGGAAAGGTGCTTTATAGCGGAACCCGCCCGGCACATCGATCGTGCCCAGCATGATCTGAAGCAGATGGATGGCGCGGCAGGTTTGAAAGCCGTTCGCATGCGCTGAAATGCCCCGCATCGCGTGCATGGCAATGGGGCGGCCAATCATTTTCTCGTGACGGCGACCCGTATGGTCCGTCCAAGGCACATCAAGCGTGATCTGTTCCTTGAAGGCGACATGGGCCAATTCGGCGGCGATCCGGCGGATGGTGTCGGCGGGCACGCCGCAGCGTTCCGCCACAGAGTCAGGCGCGTTTTCGCTCGCAAGATAACGCTCGGCGATAAGTTGGAACGAGGTTGCAACTTTTCGGCCATCGGCAAGCGTGTAGCGCCCCATCAGCGAGCGTGCGGCGTTGTGATCAGAGGTTGGAACCTCGACCTTTTGATGCCCGTCCCACACGAGCGTTTCGCCAGCCGCATTGCGGGCGAAGAGGCCGTGATCAGGAGCACCGGGATTTTCAATGATCAGCCAAGGCGAATTGGTGTAGCGGAGCAAATAATCGCCGTCGATTTGTCCGGCGTTTAAGAGTTCATGGATCAAGGCACCCACAAACAAACCATCGGTGCCGGGACGGACGCCGACCCATTCGTCCGCAATCGCCGAATAGCCGGTTTTGATCGGGTTGACGGATACGAATTTAGCACCGCGTTTTTTGAGTTTACCCAGGCCCGCTTTGATCGGGTTTGAGCCGTGGTCTTCTGCAACGCCAAAGAGCAGAAAATACTTGGTGTGCTTCCAATCGGGCTCGCCAAATTCCCAAAACGAGCCGCCAAAGGTATAAAGACCGGCGGCGGCCATATTGACCGAGCAAAAGCCTCCGTGCGCGGCATAATTGGGGGTGCCGAATTGCGTGGCCCACCAACCGGTCAAGCCTTGGCTTTGATCGCGTCCGGTAAAGAAAGCCAGTTTTTTGGGATCGGTTTTACGCGTGGTGCCGAGCCATTGAGTTGCGGTTTGGAGCGCTTCTTCCCACTCGATTTCGCGAAACTCGCCAGAGCCGCGTTCACCGACGCGGATCAACGGCTTTGACAGACGGCCCGGCGAATAATGTTGCTTAATACCCGCGGCCCCCTTACCGCAAATCACGCCTTTGTTGACGGGATGGTCGCGGTTGCCGTCGATATAGGTCACGGTACCGTCTTTGAGATAGACTTTGATGCCGCACCGGCACGCACACATATAGCAGGTTGTGGTTTTGATCTCGTCCCATGTCTTGGGCGACAAAGCGATGGCGGGTTCAGCAGACATGGAAACCCTTCTCGGCGACGCAAAACTGAACACCACGCATCAAATGTCGTCTCCGCCCCAACGATTACACAGATTCGTTTGTAGTTTATCGCATGGCTCGACATTTACGGCATGGAGCCAATCGGGTTAATGTCTTTGGGCACAGATCCTGTTTCAAGAGATCGTCATCGAGAGGAACCCGCGTTATGCAGAGTTTTGACATCCCGCTGATTGATATTTCGCCGCTGTTTGGCCCCGCAGGTCCTGAACGCGACAAGGCGGACGCGGCGATCATAGCGGCGGCAAGTTCCTCTGGCTTTATGACCGTAACGGGTCTTGAAGGTATTGCCGACATCGGCAGCGGGCGGCGGAGGGAACTCTTGAAGCTGTTTACTTTGCCGGAGGATGAAATCCGCAAACTCTATCGCCAAAAATTCGAGCCAAAGAATAGCAATGTCTATCGCGGATGGTTCCCAAAAAATGACACCACCGTGACGTGTAAAGAGGGCATCGATATGGGCCCCGATATCGCCTATGGCGCAGATCGGGTCAGCACCGATGACCCGCTTCGGGAGGCCACCCCTTTGCCGTCTGAGGCGCTTCTTCCGGGGTGGCGAGCGGTGGCTGCCGCCTATTATCGTGATCTTGAAAAGGTCGCAGCGTGCTTGATGCAATCACTCGCGCGTGGACTGCATATTCCGGAGACTACGTTTGATGCGGCGTTTATCGGCGGCATTTCGACGTTGCGGCTGTTGCATTATCCGTTGCGGGACGCTGCAGATTTAGCCCATATTACGGATCCTGATATTTGGGTCGACCATAACGGCCAACGTGCGTATGTGACGGGGCGGGCGCATTGCGATTCAGGCTTTCTGACGCTTTTGGCTCAAGACGGCGTTTCGGGTTTGCAAGCTAAATCGCATGATGGCGTGTGGGTGGATGTGCCACCACGAGAAGGCAATCTCGCGATCAATTTCGGACGCCTGTTAGAGCGTTGGACGGGTGGCACAATCAAAGCGACCGAACATCGGGTCATTGGTACCGGTCGCGAACGCTATTCGGTGCCCTTCTTCTATGAGGCGCGGGTCGATGCAGAGATCGCCCCCTTACCGATTGCGGGGTCAGAGCCGTTCGAGCCGTTTTATTTCGGTGATCATCTCTGGTCGTCGATTGTCAAATTCGTCGAGTTCCACGGCATGGAGGAGATGCGCAAGCCATTGCGCGCTTCCGCTGCTTAATCGCCAATCGCGCGACCGGCGGGGCGGCGGGAATCATTCGCCCCATAAACAAAGCCCGCCCGCATCTTACCCGATAGCGCCATATCGGCGACAGCGGCGCTTGCCGCCGCATCGGGCTTGGGTTGGCCGACCGCTATGGCAGCGACAGCGCCCCACGGCCCCTGCTCGGTCACTTTATAGCCCATGCCCTCAAGCTTTGCCTTGGTATCCGGCGAGAAGCCGCGTGTTTCGACATAGACCTCGTCCGGCAACCATTGATGGTGGAAGCGCGGCGCATCGACCGCCTCTTGCAGCTCCATACCATAATCGACGAGGTTAAGGATCGTTTCCAGCGTGATGGTGATGATGCGAGCACCGCCCGGCGAGCCTAACACCATGACGGGTTTCCCGTCCCGCGTGATGATGGTGGGAGACATCGAGGAGAGCGGCCGTTTGCCGGGCGCAATCGCGTTGCGCGGACCTTGGACGAGGCCAAACAGATTGGGCTTGCCGGGCGCGGTGGTGAAATCATCCATTTCATTGTTCAGAAAAAAGCCGGTATCTCCCGCAATAACGCCCGCGCCGAAGAGGCCGTTGATGGTGTAGGTGACGGCGACCGCGTTGCCGTCTTTGTCGATGACAGAATAATGGGTGGTTTCGGGCTTTTCATGCGGCTCGGTACCGGGCAAAAGCTCGCTTGATTTCATCGCGTGATCAGGATCGATTTTCGCGCGTATGGCTGCGGCATAGTCGGCGGAGAGGATTTTCTCCAACGGATTGGCGACGAAATCGGGGTCGCCCAACAGCGTGTTGCGATCGAGATAGGCGTGGCGCATCGCTTCGACCATCAGATGCACGCTTTGCGCCGAACGGAAGCCCAACGCTTTCAGATCATAGCCGGATAGAATGTTGAGAATTTCACAGATCGTTGTGCCGCCGGAGGAGGGTGGCGGGGCTGAAACAATGTTAAATCCACGATAGGTGCAGGACAGCGGCTTCGTTTCTTTCGCGTCATAGGTGTTGAGGTCGGCCTCGGTGAGGATGCCGCCATTGGCTGCCGATCCGGCGGCAATTTTTCGCGCATTGGGGCCTTTATAGAACGCATCCGCACCTTTTTCCGCAATGGCTTCAAGCGTCAAGGCCAATTCAGGCTGAACAAGCTTGTCGCCGGGTTCGAACGGAGCGCCGTCGGGCCGCAGAAAGGTTTTGGCAATCGCCGGATCGGCCCGGAATTTGGCGGTCGCGTTTTGTAAAATGTCGGTGTCGCCGCGCGTCAGGATGAAGCCTTCGCGGGCCAGTTTAATGGCTGGTGCCATGACTTCGGCGCGGGATAATTTGCCGTATTTATCGTGGGCGAATTCCATACCTGCGACCGTACCTGGGACACCGACCGCCAGATAGCCATTCAGGCTGGCACCTTTGCGCAACTCACCGGCGGCATCGAGATACATATTGGCACTTGCCGCTGCCGGCGCCTTCTCCCGAAAATTGATGAAATGATCGCTGCCATCAGCCAGATGCACGGTCATAAAGCCACCACCGCCAAGATTGCCGCAGCAGGGATTTGTAACCGCCTCGGCATATCCGACCGCGACAGCCGCATCGACCGCGTTGCCTCCGGCTTTCAAGATCGCCAAGCCAGTCTCCGCCGCAAGATGTTGCGCCGAGACGACCATATTCTGCTTGGCTTCCGTCGCCGGAAGGGAAGCTGCAATGGCTTGGCCCGGGATTGCCATCAGCAACAACGCCATCGAGGCGAAAAAGCCAAGTGCTTTAAAAGGGCCCTTGAGGTTCATAGCGCCGGTACTCCCTGAGTTGGCCCATCTGCCCATAAAACAATCCATTTGCCCAGAGCCTATGTATTCGGTGCGGTCATCTTTCGAAT
>Ga0114964_10002966_pt1 | contig 11643 bp, 4 predicted proteins | sample C_131016_MF_Meta_FD_92638 | JGI IMG/M metagenome (GOLD analysis project Ga0114964, IMG submission 92638) | Freshwater microbial communities from Lake Croche, Canada to study carbon cycling - C_131016_MF_MetaG | ecosystem: Environmental > Aquatic > Freshwater > Lake | place: Lake Croche, Canada... | reverse complement strand
GAGAGGATGTAGCGGCCAGAGCTCATAGCCATCCATCCTCAAAAAACGTCGCTCAAAGTTCAAATGTGTGGCATCTATTTTGGATCGCAAATCACTCACCTTGAAGAATCAACAAAAACCAATCACCCTCTCAACCGGACACTAGTGACCGGTGGCATTAGTAACTCCCCCCCATGGGACGAGCTGTCTTTCGTCCTATTGAGAGAAAAAACAAACACTCCACACTCCATCCCCCCCCCTTCCTGTCGACCTTTTGATGAAATTCCTAGATAATCCGACGATCCGAACCGAGGACGACAGGGCGCGCTGGGTGCCCGCGCTGACGCCTCGATCGGTCATTGCCTCGCTGCTGGCAATGCTCTGCCTTTCCCTTTCGATCCAGTACTCGACGGTGATGATCAACATGATCTCGGCGGGTTCCGAATTCGCGCTGCCGTTGCCTGGCGTGACTATCTTTCTCATTCTTCTTGCCGTGGTTTTTCCGGTCTTAACGCGCCTTCGCTGGCAGTTGCTATCGCGCACCGAACTCCTCTGTGTCTTTTACACAATGGTGATCGCGGCACCTCTGATGACGCAAGGTTTCTGGCACCGTGTTATCGGTATCACGTCGACAATTCCCCGCTCCGGCGATTTCAAAAAGATGGATTTTTTCAGCGATCGCCTCTGGCCTCATGGGCCGAACCTGCTTAAGGGTGCCTTTCCCGGGGAGATCAAGCTGGTGGGAGTTACGCCGGGAGAAATTGTACACCAAACGGTTCTGCTCCAGTTCGGCGACCGTAGTTCGGGCGGGGTCGTCCCCGGTGAGCCTTATCTCATCAGTTTCCAGTCCAAGGCCGAGAAACTCGGCAGCGATGCCTTTTACTTCGTGCGGGCCCGCGTGCCGGGCAGTCAGATCTATCAACAGCCTATCCAAAGCCGGGATACGGCCTCCCCCAGCAAAATTCAGCCGGATGGTTTCGTGCGTGTAGGCAACTATGGGTTTGTTTTCTCCGATCTGGGTGATGCCAAGGAGGTCGAACTGGAGTTCGGGCTCTCGGGTCAGGGACTGGTCGTGATCCGCGATCCGAAGCTGATGAATGTTTCTGCGATGGAGTTGACTTACAGCGGAATAGTGACCATGCCGGCCTCGGTCTATGCAACGATCCCTCTCGAGAACCGAGTGGGAATCGTGCCACGTCCCGCCAACCTCATCAGCGTGGATGGAGTCGCCTTCCTCTTCAATGCCTACTGCCCTCCGCGCGATTGGCTGGTCCCGGCCGTCACCTGGGGTTCGCTTCTGATCCTGCTCCTCTCCGGCTTCCTCGCGATCAACGCCATCATGAGACGCCAATGGATGGAGGGTGAGCGCTACTCCCTGCCGCTGGCGCGAATCCCCTCCATGATGCTGGGCGAGCCCGGTGAAGGCCAAGGGTTGCCCCGTCTCTGGACGATGCGCGTGATGTGGATCGGGGTGGCACTCGGTCTGGGTTGGGGACTTCTCCGCGGATTCCATTTCTACAATCCAGCCGTCCCCGACACCGGTATCCTGGTGGATCTCAAACCCTATTTCAACGAGGCGTCGTGGGGCAAATTCTGGAGCGGGATGACATTCCAAGTGACAGCACTCTTCGTGGCTGTCGCCGTCTTCGTGGAACTCAATGTACTCATGAGCCTTGTGGTGGGATTTTTTGCTTTCCGATCTCTCAACCTTATTGGTTTCTGGACAGGATGGGAAGGCCAGCAGGGTTACCCGTTCGCCCAACAACAGCAGACCTCCGGATTCCTCTGCTACGGTATCATCATCTTGATTCTCTCGCACAAGTACCTCTGGAACACGATTTGTCAGGCCGTAAAACCGCCAACGCCAGATTCCGCTCACCCCGGAGAGGCTGTCAGCTACCGCGCCGCTTACATCCTCTTGGCGGCTGTGCTCGGCGGATCCTTGGTTTGGGGAACATGGGTTGGCGTCTCACCATGGGGCATGGCACTCTATATCACGTACATGCTCCTCATCGGGATGGTCTCCTCCAAGTTCCGCGCGGAGGCTGGTGTGCCGAATGGCTATTTCACACCCAACAACGCGGGTCTACTCCTGCTCTTGGTTGGAGGGATTCCTCTCTTGGGCCCGAATCTGATCCTGCTCTCCTTCATCACCAGTTTCATTTTCTCGGTGTCTGTCTTTTTCCTAATCCCAGGGGCCCAACTCGAGATCATGGAACTCGGACGCCGCTACCGCATCAACCCGCGACATGTGTTGGGAATCATCATCCTCGGCGTCGCCGGGGGACTGATCTTGGGTGGCTGGGTCTTTCTTCAGGGTGCCTTCTCCTTCGGGGGGGGCTCCATGCGCTATGCATGGGCTTTCGAGGCCAAGCCTTGGTATTTCGGCGATTTCAGTTCCAAGCTCTCCGTCGCCGCTTCTGGTGCCCACGCGGGAGGGCAAGCACTCTCCCCCGAAAACTTGGGATACATCTATGGAGGGGCTGGAGCAGTCATTCTCACATTACTTCGCCAGCTTTTTGCAGGCTTCTGGCTCCACCCCATCGGTTTCATTCTCGGTCCCTCCCACATGTGCCTTGGTATCTGGGGAAGCCTCCTCGTGGCCTGGGTGCTCCGCCTCCTCTTCGTCCGATTCGGCGGGGCCAAGGCTGTCCGTTCGTTGCTCCAGCCGTTTTTTGTCGGCGTTTTCACGGGATCGGTGGCCAGCTGGGTGTTCTGGTTCATCTGCGCCGCCATCCTTAGGTCCCGTGGGGTCGAACAGGTCTACGGAGCCCTCCCATGAAGAGAGAAAAACACGCTCCCCATGGTCGGTCGGAAACCCCGGCGACATACAATCGTCCCCTCCTCTCGTTCCTTCTTTTCGCGCTCCTTCTCGTGGCGGCCCTTGCCGGCTTCCTGATCCTTTTCGCGCCGCCGCTCAGGACCGAGGGTATCAGTACCCGTGCGGCCTTGGACTCATCGGCCCTCCGAGGAGCGTTCAATCGTCAAGAAATCGACGCCCTTCGGACCAAGATCGCATCCTTCGGTCCTAGGGGCCTAGGACAGCCGGGACATGGCGCTGTGGCCAACTTCCTGGCGGGCCAACTCCGCGCCGACGGGCTTCAGGTGATCGAGCGCCGTGACATGGTTGTCGCCCCGGTCACAGACGTCTCGGAGATCCTCTTCCCAGACGGGCATCCCCTACCGGGTGTGGAACTCCACCCCTTCATGCCCAATCTCTTCCAGCCCGTTGCGACCCCTGAGGGCGGGCTGAAGGGGCGCCTTGTCCTCCTTGATAAAAACACGATCGCCACGCGAGACGACTTTTCGGGGATCATCGGTGTGGTCGATATGGCGGATGCTCCCTATGACCTTGACTGGATCCGCTATGCCCAACTCGGTATCAGTGGCCTTATCATCACTGGCAAAGGGGCAACTGAAGCTGCATGGACCCCTCTGCTCGCAAACAAAATGGTCTCGACCATCCCCGTCAACTTCCTCCGGGCCTATGCCTCTCCCGAGATCCTGAAACACCTTGGGAGAGAGGTCTCGATCCGCCTCGAGCAGCGCTACCGCGAGGTCGAAAATAACTCCGTCATCGGGATCCTCAAGGCCTCCAAGCCCACCCGTCAGGCACTCGTCATCACCGGTCACTACGACACGTACGGTATCCTCCCATCACTGGTCGATGGTTCGATCCAGGCCTTCTCCCCTGCCATGGTGCTTTCTCTTGCCCGGGGACTTTCGCTCTACCGCGACACGCTTCAACGCGATGTGATCTTCATTCTCGACGGTGCTGAAATGATGGGAGGCATCGGCGAGGCCTCTGTCGTCGCCGCATTTGGGCCTGCCGACGCCCAGGTCGGCATCTCCCGGCGGATAGAAGTCGAACTCGCCGAAAATACACGCTCCCTTCGTTATGTTGATGCCTGCCTGGATCTGATGAAGGATCCGCTCTTCCTCTCCGATCCCGAAGTCTCGCTTCGTGATCTCTCTAAACTCGACTCAGGTGCCAGAGCCTTCCTCGATGCCCAGACCGCCACGGTCCTCAACACTCTGGTCTTCGAGTCCGGGGAGCAGGTCCTGCAGGCAAAGCTTGCCATCGCCAGGGCCGGCAACTTCGTCTCCTCGGATCCACTCTACGAAAATCTTCAGAAGGCCCTTGCCCACCAGAATGCATTCAAGGCGGCCTCCTCGGCTTCCGTGTCGACACTCATGGAGACGCAGCGCGGGACGATTGCCTCGACGGATATTCGCAAACGGCTTCAGGAGAGGATCGGGAAGCTTGCCGCCTATCACAGATTCAAACAGGGCCGCCTTGAAAGCGATCGATCGATCCACGAGCTTGCTTCCAGCTATCAGTCGGTCATTGCCGCCTCACCGCGCATGCTCCCAGCTTCCGGCGAGCCTTCCACATCTTCTAAGTCCTCCCTTGCGCTGCTGCCATCGGACAGTGACCGCGGAGTAAGGCGGTTCACCGAGGGGTTGGAACGCGAGATGCCGCCGATGCTTCAGGACGTAATTAGCAAGGCGGAGTTCAGGAAAAGCATCGAATTGGGACCCGTCTGGCAGCCAGCTTTTTCAAAAAATTATCAAAACGTAGGTCAGATGCCGGTTGGCTCCAAGTTCTGGAACCAATTCTTGATTCCAGGATTTACCGTCGTGAATACCGACCGACTTGCCTCCTATCAAAAACTGCTGCTCCCGCGCTCCAGTGAAAGAGAGGCCTCCTCAGAGGGGCTCGGGCAGTCGCTCGACTTTTTCGGTGATCTGGCGCTTACCATCGCCAGTCGTCCCTCTGCCTACCGCCCTCCGGCACATGCATTAATCCGAAGCCTCAGCGGCCGAGCCCTTGCCTCCCATGTGGGCTCTTCCGTGGTTCCCAACTTCGCCCTGGAGGGAACCCTGGTCGGGGCCACGGTAAACAATGAGGATTACAGGGATAAATCCCCCGGGCACTTCCGCCAAGTGCTTCTGATGACCGATCCCTACGGCCGCTTCGAGCTTGAGGGAAGCCCTTCCGACTTCAACCTAGACGGCGAAAATTTGAGTCCCCAGGCATTCTGGTTCACCAAGGGGGGCATCATTTCCTGGGTGAAGGATGTGACGGGCAGCACGCTCTTCAAATCCGAAAAACTCCCGATGTCGGAACCTGAGCATCATGATGTCAACCTGGTCCTCTTCCGCGCCGCGCCTGTCTCCTTCCTGGATCTGACTGATCCCCAGACCATGAGGGACTACACTGATGCGAGTCTTCTCACCAGGGAGGGGCTATACCCCTTCGTCCACTCCGCCTCATACAAGCTGACTGGAGGGTTTACCATTTTCGTTCCTCCCGGAGAGTTTTTTTATGCGGCGATGCGTGGAGGGGAAGCTGACAACCCCCTTGTCCAGTCGATCCGTTCTTTCCTGATCAATCCCGGCCAGACGGCGAGATCGAAACGATCCGGCTACCTTCCCGCCGACCACCCCATCTTCCCCTCCATGAACATCCCGATGGCAGAGTCGATGCTCTCACTCAATAGCGAGCGGGCCTCGCTTCAGAAGCGACGTCACATGCTGGATGGAGGCACTGAGGAGTTCATCGAGCGCAGTCGCAAGTTGCTCGATGCCGCCCTTGCCCCCGGTATCGCCCTGCTCGACTCGCTTCAGTCAGCCAGGGAGTCGGCCGCCTACTCGACCCTGATACATCCCATCCTGCGCTCCAACATCAGCGGGGCGGTCATCAGTATTCTCTGGTATCTAGGACTGCTGGTCCCATTCACCTTCTTCTTCGAGAAACTCGTAACCGGCTTCTCAGACATTCGAAGGCAGTTAGCCGCGCAGGTTCTCATTTTTCTCTCCGTTTTCCTCATGCTGCGCCTGATGCATCCCGCCTTCGAGATCATCCGCTCCTCGGTCATGGTTCTGCTCGGCTTTGTGATCCTGCTCATCGCCGGGGGAATGACGCTCCTCTTTGCCGGAAAGTTCCGCCAAAACCTCGAACTTCTCCAGCGACTCCGCGGTAACGCGGAGGGAGCGGGGGTCAACACCATGGGAATTGTCATGACCTCGTTCATGCTCGGTCTCAACAACATGCACCGCCGCAAGGTTCGTACCGGCCTCACATGCGCCACCTTGGTTCTTATCACCTTCGCGATGATTGCCTTCACCTCGGTGCGTTCCGGCCTTACCGAGAAGCAGATCACTCTCGGCCCGGCCCCCTACCAGGGCCTCCTGGTCAAGAAGCAGAACGGGCGACCGTTGGATGACTCGGAGATTATTGCGCTGAAGTCCAGGTTTAGGGAGCAGTTTCCTGTCTGTACCCGTTCCTATTATGTTGGATCCACCAGTTGGCCATTCGCAGAAAGGAATAATCCCGAGATCGATATCCGTCCTCCGGAGGGTGCCTTCAACGGACGCAGCACGAAAGCCCGCTCGATCCTGCTGTTTGAGAGCAAGGAACCGTTGGCGGGGAAAATATCCCTCCTTACCAAACCCTACTGGTTCCCGTCCAATCCTACCCGCGGCGAACTTCGTCCGGTCATCATCTCCGACCGCATCGCCGCTGACCTCGGCGTGACTCCGGAGCAGGTGAACGGACCGATTTCCGTACGTGTCACCATCAACGGCGCCCCATTCCGTGTTGCCGGGATCTTCGACTCCCAGAAGCTCAATGATCTCCATGACATCGACGGCAGGGGGCTCCTTCCTCCCGACATTACTGCGCTGCACGATATCGTTAGAGATGGCGCTAACAACGTGCTCTTCAGACTGGAAGACCCGCGCATCCTCGCGGAGGATGTTGTCTTGATGCCCAGTAAACCGGACACTCCTCCTCCCCATGGGAATCTCCAGAAGCCATCCTGCGCCGTCATCCTCGACCGACTCGAATACCGTAAGGCACGTGAAGTCGTTTTCCGATTCCTCGAACAGACTGGGACGACAAACTTCTTCGGGCTTGATGGTGTCGCTTACTCGGGCAGTTACGCACGTTCCTCCTCGGTCCAGGGTCTACTCGACATGATCATGCCGCTTGTGATCGCTGCGCTGACGGTTCTCAACACGATGAAGGGGTCGGTATATGAGCGCCGGGACGAGATCTATGTCTATAATGCCGTGGGCATCGCGCCCCGCTACATCTTCTTCATGTTCTTCGCCGAAGCCTTTGTTTACTCGGTCGTCGGAGCTGTCCTCGGATATCTGCTGGCCCAGGGGACCGGGTATGTCCTGACCCTGCTTGACCTGACCGGTGGCCTGAACATGACCTTTGCCGGACCCTCCACCATCATTGCCTCCCTCGCCGTGAGCGCCGCCGTTTTCTTCTCAACGATCTTCCCCGCACGCACCGCCATGAAGATCGCTGCGCCGAGCGAAGATTCGGGCTGGAGCATGCCCGATCCGGAAGGTGACGAGATCTCCTTTACTCTTCCCTTCACCTTCACCCCCCGCGAACGTATTTCCGTGCTCGCCTTCTTCCACCGGTTCCTGGTCGATCACGGCGAGGGGGGGTCGGGAAGCTTCCATGCCGGCCCTCCTCGCCCCGGCATTGGGGGGGGGGAGGATCTCGTGCCGATGCTCAAGGCGACCATCTGGCTTAAACCCTACGATCTAGGTGTCTCCGAGGAGTTGACGATCTCGCTCCCCTTCGATGAGGAGACCGAGGAATATATCGCCCGAGTCTCCGTCCTCCGACTCTCGGGCACCCGGGAGTCCTGGACGCGTCTGAACCGCACGCTTGTGGCGGGACTCCGCAAGCGTTTCCTGCACTGGCGCGCCGTTCCCTCCGCACAGAAGGATCGATTCTACACCGAGGCATGCGAGTTGCTCTCCGAGGAATCCCAGAAACAGCCCTCTTCGGATCATCATCTCCCGGACCACTCCGCCGCGCAATCCCATGACTGAATCACCCGACCATCACGTCCGTAGCACCGGATCGCAGGATGCCGAGCTCGAGCGTTACCGCACGCTTCTGGAGGTTCCCAAGACCTTCAAGGATGGCTTCGGTTGGACGACGGTGGTTGGTATCTTCTTCTGCGGCCTGGTGATGATGCCCGGCACGATCTACCTGGGCCTCATGACCGGGGGCGACATGGCCTCGGCAGGGAGTTGGGTCACGCTGATCCTTTTCGGAGAGATCGCCCGACGGGCGATGCAACCCCTCAACAAGCAGAACCTCGTCGTCCTTCTCCATGCGGCCAACGTGATGCTGGGCGGTGCGATGCTCTTTCCTGGAGGCCCTCTTGCACAACTGGTCTACCGTTCCTATCTCATCACGAGTGATGCCGTGCGCGATGTAGGGATGACCAGTTGCTTTCCCAAGTGGTTCGTCCCTTCGCCCGAGAGCCAGGCGATCCTCCAGAGGAATCTCCTGCATGCAGACTTCCTTGTCCCCATAGCCCTGATAGCCTTCTGTCTTCTGATCGGACTGATCAAGAAATACACCTTCGGCTATTTTCTCTTCCGCATCACCTCGGATGTGGAGCGCCTCGCATTCCCCCTTGCGCCGATCGCCGCGCAGGGAACGATGGCGCTTGCGGAGGAGGATGAGGAGAAGGCCTCGCGGAAAAAAGGCTCCCCTGATGCCTCCGGGAAAAAAGCGGGCGGGATGACCCGCTGGCAGATCTTCACCTTAGGTATCATGATCGGGTTGCTCTACGGCTTCATTCAGGTCGGGATCCCATCGATCACAGGCTTGTTCCTCGAGAAGCCGGTCTTCATCCTCCCTCAGCCCTTTCTGGACACGACGATCCTCACCGAACACATCCTTCCGGCGACACCCACGGGGATCAGCCTTGATCTGGGGATTCTCTTCTTGGGATTCGTCCTCCCCTTCTGGGCCGTGGTCGGGACCTTTGCGGCCATCGTGATAACAATGGTAGCCAACCCACTCCTTCATGCCTCCGGTATCCTCTCCAGGTGGCAACCCGGCATGGACACGGTCAATACCAGCTTTGCCAACAGCATCGACTTCTGGATGAGCTTCGGCATCGGAACCGCCCTAGGCATCTCGGTCATCTCCATTTTCTCCACACTGCGAAGCCTCGTGAAGCGTCTCCGCGAGGCCAGGGAGAAAGGTGAGGGGAGTGGCGCCCCGAGGGAGAATATCTGGGCAGTGCCCGAGGGCCGCGGTGATTATCCCCTCTGGATGGCGCTGGCGGGCTACATCGTTGCCGCGAGTCTGATGATTTTCGTGGTTCACCTCTTGGTCCCCGCTTTTCCCCTGCTCTTCCTTATCTTCTTTGCTTTTTTCTATTCCCCCTTCATTTCGTACGTTAATGCCCGTCTGTTAGGCATGTCCGGACAGACCGTCGAGATCCCCTTTATTAGGGAAGGATCATTCATCCTTTCGGGGGCCAAGGGTGTCGATATCTGGCTCGCCCCCATTCCTATCGAGAACTACGGATCCCTTGCCCAGTCCTTCCGCGTCAATGAACTCACCGGGGTGAAATTCTGGTCGCTCTTCAAAGCCGAGATTGTGGCCATACCCGTGCTCTTCATTCTCTCGCTACTCTTTTGGGCGTTTCTTTGGAATTCAGGCCCCGTCCCCTCAGAGCTTTTCCCAAATGCCGCACTGCGCTGGGAACTGATGAGTAAGCAGCAGGCGCTGCTTTACTCCTCGACCTTCGTTCCCCCCGGTCAGGATCCCTCCATTTCCAATATCGCCGATACCGAGTTCATGAAGTCGATCCACCCAACTGTGATCGCTGGGGGATTCGGATTGACTGTGATCCTTTTCACCTTCCTGAGCATCTTTGGTCTGCCTGTGATGCTTATTTACGGATTGGTGAGAGGTTTCGGTGACCTCCCCCATTCCATGATCATCGAGATTGTTGGGGCGATAATCGGCCGGTATTATTTCTGGAAGAAATTCGGCGAGAATAACTTTCTGCGTATGGCTCCGACCATTCTGGCCGGCTACTTGACCGGAGTGGGACTCATCGCCATGGCCACCGTCGCCATGAAACTCATCCAGCAGGCTGTCTCCGGATCTCCTTTCTGAAGCCCATGAGCACAATACTCCACCCCGCTGTCTCTCCGATCGGAAACCAGGTGCGGCTTCCCTTTCATGTGGCGTGGGAAATCGTGATTCAGGGGATAAGGATCCGGATGGGGCGCTCATTGGTCACTCTTTTCGGCGTTGTGCTCGGGGTGGCCTTCCTCATGTCCATTATCTCAGCGGGACTCATCAAGGGGTCGGTTTCCGGCGAAATCGAACTTCGCCAACGCGTCGCGGCGATGATTGGATTCCTCCTGGCTGACACAGGCCCCCTCTCGGGAAAAGCACTCGCCATTCACAATGACACAATACCCAATGCCACGGAGGACCGATTTATTGAGGCGCTCCGCCGGGAGGGCGTGAGTGAAATCGTTTCCATCGACGAGCTCCGGGTACGTGATGAACAGAAGTTGTACGCCGCCATTGTTGTCATCGGCGGAAGCCTTCCCGGGGAGATCTGGACAAAAACCTCCCCCTCCCTGAGCCATCCACTTATCGCATTCACCCAGCCCGCTCCATCGCATCCCGCGGGGGCCTCGGTCGTACAACTCGAGCGCGAACCCTCCGCCGAAGATCTCAAGAAGCAGTCCGTTGCCCAGAAGAGTGACCGGGTACGTACCATCTGGATCGTCACCATCGCGATCCTTGTGACAATGATCAGCATCAGCAATGCCCTGCTTATGTCCGTGACAGAGCGCTTCCGGGAGATCGGCACTATGAAGTGCCTTGGAGCCCTCTCCTCCTTTATCAGAAGAATCTTTTTCATTGAGTCGGCCCTGATCGGTTTCATCGGAAGCTTTATCGGTTCGGCCTTCGGGCTGATTTTCTCCCTCGCGGTCTACTCAGCCACCTTCGGCCCGGGGCTTGTTTTCTCTTCACTTCCCGTAGTTTGGCTCACCGCTGCGTACCTAGTCTGCACGGTCGGGGGCATCCTGGCGGCGGTGATCGCCGCCATCTACCCGGCGGACTTTGCCTCCCGAATGGTTCCGGCCACCGCCTTGCGCACCAACATCTGACGCCATGGAAGTCACCCCTGAAAAACTGCGGGCTCTGCTGGCCGGATCGGAGTGCGAGAGTTCCGGATGCATCACCCGTGCTGTCGGGGTGAAAAAAGTTTACCGTACCGGCGAGCAGGAGACCCACGCCCTGCGTGGCGCGACCCTCCAGATCCACCGTGGTGAATACCTCTCCATTATGGGTCCATCGGGTTCGGGGAAGTCGACTCTTTTCAATATGATCGGGGCCCTCTCCAAGCCCTCCGAAGGAAAAGTCTACATCGATCAAGTTGACGTGGCTCAACTCGACTTCGACGAGCTCGCCTGGTTCCGCTGCCGTAAGATCGGCTACATATTCCAGAGCTACAACCTCGTGGCGACGATGACCTGCCTTGAGAACGTCACTCTTCCCATGAGCTTTGCCGGAGTCGATGCCGAGGAGGCACACGAACGGGGTGTCGAGTTACTTCAACTCGTTGGCCTCGGAGGTCGCTTCCTCCACAAACCGGGCGAGCTCTCTGGAGGCCAGCAGCAGCGTGTCGCGATCGCCCGTGCTCTGGCTAATCGTCCCGAGATCATCCTTGCCGACGAACCGACCGCCAACCTGGACCAGAAAACCGGAGAGGAGATGATTTCCCTGCTCACTAAACTCCGCAACGAGCTCGGAGTGACCGTCATCTCCGCCACCCATGACCTCAAGATGCTCAAGTG
>Ga0114964_10002965_pt1 | contig 11646 bp, 8 predicted proteins | sample C_131016_MF_Meta_FD_92638 | JGI IMG/M metagenome (GOLD analysis project Ga0114964, IMG submission 92638) | Freshwater microbial communities from Lake Croche, Canada to study carbon cycling - C_131016_MF_MetaG | ecosystem: Environmental > Aquatic > Freshwater > Lake | place: Lake Croche, Canada... | reverse complement strand
TTGAACCCTATATACAAGCTAATGATTTGGTTCAACGCATTAACCGAAACAATTATACGTTTATTACCCACAAAAAATTGCAAGAACTATTTCCTGAGGGTAATGCTTTATTTCAATTGCTGTTTAAAAAATGGGATATCGGATTGGTCCCTGTACTAGAAACTATTTCTCAGTTACTTCTTCAAATTAAAGCCAATTTGAGTCGTGACAACGAAGAAGAGAAAATAACGAACGCCTTTGTATACTCAGTATTCAAGGTAATTACTAAAATGATTTCCTATTTTGAGTCGCATGCAACGATTGATGATATTAAAACCTTACAAGCGATTTATAAGCAAGTGATTGATGTGGCTGAAGTCTCGTTTGAAGGTGAGCCGTTAAACGGCTTGCAAATTATGGGCGTTTTGGAAAGCAGGGTGCTTGATTTTGAGACCGTAATAATTACTTCTGTTAATGAAGGGAAGTTCCCCGCGGGTAAGAGCAATAATTCTTTTATTCCATATGATGTCAAAAGAGAATTGGGACTACCTACCTTTAAAGAAAAGGATGCCATCTATACCTATCATTTTTATCATTTATTGCAACGTGCAAAAAACATCTATTTACTGTACAACTCAGATAGTGAAGGCTTTGACGCAGGAGAGAAGAGCAGATTTATTACCCAGCTGGAAGTAGAGCAGCAGCCGAATCACAATTTGACATTTCAATATTACAATGCCGATGTTCCCAATATTGCTCACCAGCCGGTCCTTGTTCCAAAAACGAAACGTGTGATGGTTCGCTTACAGGAAATTGCTGCAAAAGGGTTTTCTCCTTCTTCACTGACAGCCTATATACGGAATCCTATTCAGTTTTACTTTCAGCGTATACTGCGCATCTCAGAGGCAGATGAGGTAGAAGAAAATATTGCGGTGAATACCTTAGGCACTATTATCCACGGTGCTTTGGAGGAACTGTACAAACCTTTTATTGGCAGATTATTGACTCACCAAGACTTAGAAGGCTGCTATCCCCAGGTTGCCACTGAAGTGCTAACCCAATTTAAAAAAGAGTATAAAGAAGGCGAAATAAACAAAGGAAGGAACCTATTGGCCTTTGAAGTAGCTAAACGAAATGTCTACAACTTCTTAAAACTTGAACAAGAAGCGCTATTAGCCGGCGATGCAGTGCAATTACTCGCCTTGGAAGCTGACTTAAGCAGGACCCTAGTTGATGAACGACTTCCTTTTACCGTCACTATAGCGGGTAAAGTAGACCGTATTGAACTTCGGAATGGAAAAATCAGAATTATCGATTATAAAACGGGTAAAGTAGCACAACAAAATGTGACTTTAAAAGACTGGAATGGCTTAACTGAAGATATTAAAAACGAAAAAATCATTCAAGTATTGGCTTATGCTTTCATGTATGAGGAACAGGCACAAGAGTTAGAAATAGAGGCCGGGATAATTTCATTTAAAAATTTAAAATCGGGCTTTTTACCTTTTCAATTCAAGCAGGATAAGGACCTCAATACAGTAATTACTCCTGAAATCATGCGCTGCTATTTAGATGAAATTGTGGGATTGTTGTTGGAAATCTTTGATGAAGCCAAGTCATTTGAGGAAAAGCTAACTTAAACTTTCCTCAGAAACTCTAGAAGTACTTTTTTTAGCGCGGTTTCATTTTCAATGTGACTCATGTGGCCATCGGGGAAGGTGCTTAGTGCTATGTTTGTCCCTTCAATTTGATCGACTGTATCTCCATAGAGTAGGACGCCGTCTTTTTCTCCCAGCACCAATTGAATGGGATAGGGCGCAAAATGAAGGATTACTTCACGGTCCTTGCGGATTTTCATTCCTTCTAACGCGGCTACTATTCCTTGCAAAGGGGTTTTGAGCGCTTCTTGTTTAACCTGCTCTATTTCGGACGAAAGTCGCTCACGGTTGTCTTCGCTAAATAAATTGGCAATGGACATGCTCACGAAGTTGGTATAATTTTGCTTAACACAAACTACGGCTCTATCGCGGTTAAGTTTACGTTCGTCACTATCGGCTCTCGCGGTAGAGTTAAGCAGAAATAATCCTTTTATGTGATCGGGATATAATTCTGCAAATGCCAATGCGATATATCCTCCCATTGAATGGCCAATTAGAACTGATTTTCTAATTTTTAAAAAGAGTAAAAGCGCATACAACATATCGGCTTGGTCTTCCATAGCATGGACATACCCTAGGCATTCTGTCTCGCCGTGTCCCAACAAGTCAACCGTAATCACACGGTACTTTTTGGCTAACTCAGGCACAAAGGCACTCCACATGCCTTTATTCTCGAGAAATCCGTGTAATAATAGGACAGCAGTACCCTTACCGTCATCGGTGAACGAGATTTTGGTGTTTTTGTAGATGAGTTGCTTCACGTTTCAAGTTTCAAGTTTCAAGTTTACTTCGATGCGCTTCGTCAGTCGCTTCGCTCGTGTCAGGTTTCAAGTTTCAAAAATAGTATTTCGTTGCGAATCGACGTATGATTGTTGATAAATGAGTTTGGCTGAAAAGAAAAAAGCATTTCTACTTGAGTTTGGACCTACTAGCGCAGAGGAATGAAGGCAAATGGGAGCACAGTATAAAAAAACGACTCACTTTCGTGAGCCGTCTCTTGTATAGGAGTCTAGTATCAATTCCCTTAACCATTCATCAAAGACTCAATCTCCTCAACTTCAATTGGAATATTTCTCATCAAGTTGAAGGCGTGGCCTTTTTCTTGAATGACCATATCATCTTCGATACGAATTCCGAATCCTTCAGCAGGGATATAGATTCCTGGTTCTACGGTGAACACCATATTGGCCTGCATAGGTTCATGAAGTAATCCATAGTCATGCGTATCTAATCCCATATGGTGGGAGGTACCGTGCATGAAGTATTTTTTATAGGCCGGCCAGTCGGGATTTTCATTTTGCACATCAGCTTTATCGATTAGCCCCAAACCAAGCAATTCAGCGGTCATGATTTTACCCACTTCGACATGGTATTGTTTCCATAGGGTACCGGGCACTAGCATTTTGGTCGCTTCGTTTTTCACCCGCAGGACGGCATTATATACGTCTTTTTGGCGGTGGCTAAAGCGTCCTGAAACCGGCACCATGCGGGTCATGTCACTCGAATAGTTAGCATATTCTGCCCCCACGTCAAGGAGAATCAAATCGCCCGCGTGGCATTGTTGGTTGTTTTCAATATAATGCAACACGTTTGCGTTATTTCCTGACGCAATAATGGGCGTATAAGCAAAGCCTTTCGAACGATTGCGCAGGAATTCATGTGCAAACTCGGCTTCGATTTCGTATTCCATTACCCCAGGCTTTACAAAGTTTAAAACTCTACGGAAGCCTTTTTCGGTAATATCGCAGGCTTTTTGGATTAAATCAAGTTCTTCCGATTCTTTTATGGAGCGCAGACGTTGAAGGATAGGATTGGCCTTTTCGACTTTGTGTGCTGGATAATTTTCCTTCCACCATTTTACAAAACGCGCTTCGCGGGTTTCGGTTTCAATGCTAGCACGGTAATGTTCATTGGTATTTATATAGATTGTTTCGGCGTAGGCCATTACCTCCTTTAAGGTCTTTTGAAAATCTTGTAGCCAGATGACTGATTTGATTCCGGCCACCTCGAAAGCCCGTTCTTTGGTAAGTTTTTCTCCTTCCCAAATGGCGATATGCTCGTTTGTTTCCTTTAAGAATAAGATTTCTTTTAGGTGCTCATAGGGCGCATTAGGGAAAAGCAACAGTATGCTTTCTTCTTGGTCTACGCCGCTTAGGTAAAATATATCGCGGTGTTGAGCAAACGGTAGGGTACTGTCTGCAGATACTGGATAAATATCGTTGGAGTTGAAAACAGCTACGCTGTTTGGTTTCATTTGCGCAGTGAACTTTGCTCTATTCTTGATGAACACGTTTCGGTCTATTTGATGGTATTTCATAATTGAATTGTATGTTGAATTGTTGGATACAAAAATACGCAAAGGCAGCAACGAACTAGTAGCCAAATGGCGTTATTTCATGTTTTTACGAATGCGGCTCATGTGTCGGGTTGAGATTCCAAGGAAAGAAGCGAGGTAGTGCAGGGGAACTTCCTGTAGTAATTTTGGTTCCGTGAGCAAGAGTTTGTTATACCGCTCTTCGGGCGAGAGGGTTAGTAAGTCGATACGGTAGTCGTCTATGAGGCAGATTTGCTTTTCAATAAGGTTATGATAAAATTGCCCAAATGCTTCGTTATGGGTGATTAAATATTTGAATGATTTTAAATCGAGTACCCATAACTTGGAATCGGCTAGGGCTTTTATGCTTTTGCGGGACGGTGTTTGGTTTAAGAAACTGCTCAATGACGAGGTAACTGAGTTACGGAGGGCTAAATAGGTGGTTTTCTCTTCCCCTGCCACTTCAATGGAATGTTGAAGTATGCCACTTTCTAAATAGCAGAATTGGTAACACACTTGTGTTTCCTTGACTAAGAATTCATTTTTCTTCAGGGTTACTGCCTTGAAATCTTTTAATGCCTCAGCTAATTGTTGCGAACTACAAGTGTCTGCACCCTCCATATAAGAGAACATATAGGTGGTTAAGGCTTCAAATTTATTAACTGTTTCCATAGATCTGACTGATGCAAAAGTATTCTTTTTGTGGATATTTTGATATTGACTGATTAATGAATATTTTTAGGGAAAAATAAACCCATGAAAAAATACGGTATCCTCTTGGCATTGTTCTTTAGTTTTTGCCTTTGGGCTCAGGACAAACCAGCGTATCAATTGTACAACAAGAACGGCCAAAAGGTTTCTTACGGTAGGTTGTTGAAAGATGCTGCAACATCGAATGTTGTTTTATTTGGGGAATATCACAACAACGCGGTATCGCATTGGTTGGAATTGGAGTTGACGAAAGACTTGGCTGAAAAAGTCACCCTAGTATTGGGTGCAGAAATGATGGAAGCCGATAATCAAAAGCAATTGGATTCTTATTTGAAGGGAGAAATTTCACAAAAACAATTGGATTCAACGGCACGACTGTGGCCTAATTACAAGACCGATTATAAGCCATTGGTCGATTATGCTAAAGAAAAGCAATTGCCCTTTATAGCCACGAACATTCCGAGACGTTATGCTTCTATCGTCTCTAAAAAAGGATTTGAGGGACTAGAAGCCTTAACAGAGGAAGAAAAAACTTGGATAGCCCCCTTACCTATCGCCTATGACGCTACGTTGCCAGGCTATCAGGAAATGCTGAAGATGATGGGCGACCATACTAGCCCTAATATGCCAAAGGCACAAGCCAGTAAAGATGCGACTATGGCATATTTCATTCTTAAAAACCGTCAGGCTGATTCGGTTTTTTTACATTTTAACGGCGCCTATCATAGCGACAATTTTGAAGGTATTTCTTGGTATTTGCACAAGGCAAAACCCGAATTAAAAATCTTAACTATTTCGACCGTAGAGCAGGCGGATGTAAAAAAAATAATGCCAGATAATTATACTAAAGCCGACTACATTCTCGTTATAGATGAAGATGTAACAAAAACATATTGATTTCGTCTTATGTTTTGAAACTGGACTATTATGAAAAAAGCACTGTTGTTTTTGGCCCTACTGCTTACAGGATTAACATTCTTTTCTTGCAGTAATGAGACGAGTACGGAGCCGATGCTAATCCTTAAATTTAAATTTGATCCCAATCAAGTTCGTTTGAATAATTTGGGAGAGCCTTCTGTAATTCCGGATGGCAATGCGGCGCAAACCCCGATTTTTAATTCGATAGGTTCCCATTACATTGAATTAGCTCCGAATGCCACCACCCAATTGGGTAATGGCACCGTTTTATATCATGGCGCGGAAACGACTTTGGGCGGCCTTAACGCTATTGACTTCAGCAAAGAAAAAGTGGTGGGTGAGGACGAGGTTTTCATGAAAATACCGTTGCGTCTGGTCGCTACAGGAAGCTACGAATGGATACGGGTATCGTTGGCTTATCAGAACTTTCAAATCAGTGTTCGCAGTCAAGGTGCTGATTATGAAGGAACCTTAGCGAGTTTTGTTGGATTTAACACCTACTTGAACACCTTTACCATCGGCAATAATATTTTTCCAGTGAATGGCAATAGAGAGCAAGGCTACTGGGCCTTTGCCTTGAATGATCAACCTTATTCCACTTCAGGACAGGCGCCTGAAGGAGCTACGACGGTTCCTAATCCCTTGCATGCTACTTCCCCTATTATCTCGAAATCTTGCGTTGTTCCTGGAAAATTTTCTAATGCTTTAGTCATTACCGGAACGGAGACTTCTGATGTAAACGTGACTTTATCGTTGTCAATAAACCACAGTTTCGAATGGCACGAAGTACATGCAGATGGAAAATACGAACCCGCGGCAGGTGAAAACGTTGTGGATATGGGGTTAAGGGGATTGATTCCGACGTATGTAAAGTAAATTTGTTTAACTTTTTTTAGTTAAAAATGCCCTTTAAACGATTGAAAATCAACAACTGTTAAAGCCACTTTAAATTGATTATAAATTATTACGCAAAGGTTGTAGTATAAGTGAAATAGCTGTATTTTTGTTCTGCTTTTTATTAAAAAAATACAACTATGGCAAAATCTACGTTTTTGAGTTCGTCTATTGCTAAAAAAGTAGCGATGGCACTTTCGGGACTCTTTTTAATTACCTTTTTAGCATTACATTTTTTTATAAATCTTACTTCTGTTTTCAGCGAAACTGTTTTTAACGAATGTTCTCAGTTCATGGGTTACAATCCGTTAATCCAATTTGTTATGCAGCCCATATTGGTAGCTGGCGTTGTTTTCCATTTTGTAATGGGAATTGTTTTGGAACTAAAAAACAGAAGTGCCCGACCAACTGCTTATGTAAAATATGATGGTGCTGCAAATGCCTCATGGGCCTCTAGAAATATGATTGTCTCTGGACTTGTGGTGTTGGCTTTTATTGGGTTGCATTTTTATGATTTTTGGGTTCAAGAAATAACATACAAATACATCAATTCAGAAGCTGTAGATCCGACAAGATATTATTCAGAATTAGTGGCGAAATTTGAAAGCCCCGTGCGCACTGGATTATATTGTTTAGCCTTTTTGTTGCTTTCTGTGCATTTGTGGCATGGATTCAGTTCCTCCTTCCAATCGGTTGGATTCAATAATAAATATTCTAAAGGCGTTCAAAAACTTGGCTACGCTTTCGCAATTGTAATTCCGTTTGGATTTATATTTATTGCATTATATCATCACTTATTAAATCACTAATAGTTCATAGATAATGAAGTTAGATTCTAAAATACCAGAAGGTCCTATTTCACAGAAATGGACCGATTATAAAGACCATTTAAAATTAGTTGCTCCTAATAACCGTCCAAAGATTGACATTATAGTAGTTGGAACCGGTTTAGCGGGTGCTTCGGCTGCTGCTTCTTTAGGAGAAATGGGCTATAATGTGAAAGCATTTTGTTTTCAAGATTCACCACGTCGTGCACACTCTATTGCAGCGCAAGGTGGGATTAATGCCGCTAAAAACTATCAAAATGATGGGGACAGTACGTTTCGGTTATTTTATGACACTATTAAAGGAGGAGATTACCGAGCTCGTGAAGCTAATGTGCACCGTTTGGCGGAAGTTTCCTCAAACATTATTGATCAGTGTGTAGCGCAAGGAGTTCCGTTTGCCCGTGATTATGGTGGAATGTTGGATAACCGCTCTTTTGGAGGTACCCAAGTACAGCGTACTTTTTATGCTGCAGGGCAAACAGGACAACAATTATTACTCGGTGCCTATTCGGCTTTATCGCGACAAATTGGTATTGGAAATGTACAAATGTTCAGTCGTCATGAAATGTTGGACTTGGTAAAGGTTGACGGAAAAGCACGTGGGATTATCGCTCGTAACTTGATTACTGGAGAATTAGAAAGACATTCAGCACATGCTGTAATAATCGCGACCGGGGGTTATGGAAATGTTTATTTCCTATCTACCAACGCAATGGGAAGTAATGTAACGGCTAGTTGGAAAGTTCATAAAAGAGGTGCCTTGTTTGCAAATCCTTGTTTTGTTCAAATTCACCCTACTTGTATACCGGTACATGGTGTAAACCAATCGAAATTGACGTTGATGTCGGAGTCCTTGCGTAACTCAGGAAGAATTTGGGTGCCAAAGAAAAAAGAAGATGCAGAGGCCATTCGTGCGGGTAAATTAAAACCAACACAATTAAAAGAAGAGGATAGAGATTATTTCTTAGAGAGAAGGTATCCTGCCTTTGGTAATTTGGTGCCTCGTGACGTTGCTTCTAGAGCTGCCAAAGAGCGTTGTGACGAAGGTCATGGAATAGAGGCTAACGATACAAACGAAGGAGTTTATCTTGATTTCTCGACCGAGATTCAAATGAAGGGCCGTCAAGCTGCTTACGGACAAGGAAATCACAATCCGACTGCAGAAGAAGTGACGAAGTTAGGAAAACAATGGTTGGAGGAAAAATACGGGAATCTTTTTGCGATGTATGAAAAAATCACGGATGAGAACCCTTATGAAACTCCGATGAAAATATATCCAGCGGTGCATTATACTATGGGCGGCGTATGGGTTGATTACAATTTACAATCAACAATACCCGGATGTTTTGTGGCTGGGGAAGCGAATTTCTCGGATCACGGAGCGAACCGATTAGGTGCTTCTGCCTTGATGCAAGGATTGGCTGATGGTTATTTTGTATTGCCGTATACGGTTTCAAACTACTTGGCCGATGAAATTAGAACCGGTAAAATTTCGACTGATTCACCAGAATTTGTGGAAGCAGAGAATAGTGTTAAAGAGACTATTACTAAGTTCCTTAACAACAAAGGTTCTAAATCAGTAGATCATTTTCACAAGCGTTTGGGCTTAATTATGTGGAACAAAGTTGGAATGGCTCGTAACGAAAAAGGTCTAAAACAAGCTATTGAAGAAATTGCTGCTTTGAAAGAAGAGTTCTATAAAGAAGTATATGTGCCGGGAAGTTCTGATGAATTAAATCCAGAATTAGAAAAAGCATTGCGTGTTGCCGATTTCATTGATTTAGGACAATTGATGGCGATGGATGCTTTACAGCGCAAGGAGTCTTGCGGTGGACACTTCCGTGAGGAATATCAAGATGCCGAAGGGGAAACACTTCGTGATGATGAAAACTTTGCTTTTGTGAGCGCATGGGAATACATGGGCTACGATATTAGCCAAGAAATCTTGAATAAAGAAGAGTTGAAATACGAGTTTATTAAAATAGCCGCTAGAAATTACAAATAACATCATTATGTCTTCAGCAAAAAATATCAATATAACCCTAAAAGTTTGGCGTCAAAAAAATGCTAAAACAAAAGGAAGCATGGAAACGTATTCTTTAAATAATGTATCCACTGCTAGTTCGTTTTTGGAAATGTTAGACCAATTGAATGAGCAACTTATCAATGAGCAGAAAGAACCTGTTGCCTTTGATCACGATTGCCGTGAAGGAATTTGCGGGATGTGTTCCTTATACATTAATGGTAGAGCACATGGACCGGATACGGGAACAACAACGTGTCAATTGCACATGCGTAAATTTAAAGATGGGGATACTATCTTTATTGAGCCATGGAGAAGTAAGGCATTCCCTGTAGTAAAAGATTTAGTGGTTGATCGTTCTGCTTTTGATCGTATTCAGCAAGCGGGAGGATTTGTTTCTGTGAATACCTCAGGGAGAACGATTGATGCGAATGCTACCCCTATACCAAAACACGATGCGGATAGAGCATTCGAAGCAGCCGCTTGTATTGGTTGCGGCGCTTGTGTGGCCACTTGTAAAAATGGTTCGGCCATGTTATTTGTAGGGGCAAAAGTTTCGCAATATGCTCTGTTACCACAAGGAAAAGTAGAAGCAACTGCTCGTGTATTGAACATGGTGCGCCAAATGGACGAAGAAGGATTTGGTAACTGTACAAATACCGGTGCTTGTGAAATTGAATGTCCAAAAGGCATCTCATTAGAGAACATTGCACGTATGAACCGTGAATATTTGAAAGCGAGTCTTAAATAATAGACCTTCCTTTATAATACAAAACGCATTCATTGATTTGGATGCGTTTTTTTTTATCTTTGAGAGACCAACAAACGATACTGTGAAAAAAATCATTACTGCACTATGCCTAGTCCTATTAGGCTCAACCTATAGTCAACAACGCTATCATAATTACGTAAACCCAATGATTGGAACGGGCGGGCATGGACACACCTTTCCGGGCGCCACGGTTCCTTTTGGGATGGTACAGTTATCACCGGATACCCGAATTGATGGGAGTTGGGATGGCTGTTCAGGTTATCATTTTGACGACAAGGTCATTTATGGCTTTTCCCATACCCATTTGAATGGAACGGGTTGCACGGATTATGGGGACATCATGTTGATGCCTACTATGGGTAAAGGGAAAATATTCAGTACAGACTATTATGCTTCTCCTTTTTCGCATGCGAATGAAAAGGCGACTGCTGGCTATTATTCGGTTAAGCTGGACAAGCACCATATTGATGTTCGATTGACTTCTTCGCCACGTGTTGGCCTACACGAATATACTTTTAATCAAAGCGGCGAGGCGGTTATAGTACTAAATCTAAATCATCGTGATAAATTACTATTTGGTGAAATACGGGTAGTTGATGATCGAACCGTTGAAGTCTTGAGAAGAAGTGAAGCATGGGCAAAAGACCAATATGTATATGCCCGAATTGAGTTTAATGTTCCCATGAGAATTATGGGACAAGGCAATGCTGTACACACTGCAACCTTGTTTTCAGGAACGGAAGTTGGCGCTTACTTTAGTAAAAAAGTAGCTAAAGGTGAAAAGCTGATGGTAAAAGTTTCGCTTTCTCCAACGAGCTATGAAGGCGCCAAACTAAATAGCTCTGAAATCAAAAGTTGGGACTTTAACAAAGTGAAGGGTAACGCCGAGCAACTGTGGGACGAACAATTGGCTAAGATTGCAATCAAGGAGGAAGATAAAGATAAATTCGCCATTTTTTATACCGCCTTATACCACACGATGGTTCAGCCTAATATTGCGCAAGATATCGACGGTAAATACCGTGGAAGGGACAATCAAATTCATAAAGCCGAAGGCTTTGATTATTATACCGTCTTCTCCTTGTGGGATACCTTTAGAGGGGCGCATCCTTTGTATACGTTGATAGAAAAAAAGCGCACGGCAGATTTTATCAATACCTTTTTGAAGGAATACGAACAAGGAGGTCGATTACCCGTTTGGGAATTGGCATCTAATGAAACCGATTGTATGATTGGGTACCATTCGGTTTCCGTCATGGCCGATGCTATGGCTAAAGGCATTACTGGATTTGATTATGAAAAAGCTTTTGAAGCCGCTAAACACAGTGCGATGCTCGATCATTTAGGCTTATATGCTTACAAAAAACAAGGCTTTTTGTCGATGGATGATGAGCACGAGAGTGTTTCTAAAACCTTGGAATATGCCTATGACGATTGGTGCATCGCCCAAATGGCTCAAATAGTAGGCAAAACCGACGATTATGAGTACTTCATGAAGCGATCTCAAAGTTGGAAAAACCTTTTTGATTGGAACACTGGCTTTATGCGTC
>Ga0114964_10002963_pt1 | contig 11650 bp, 11 predicted proteins | sample C_131016_MF_Meta_FD_92638 | JGI IMG/M metagenome (GOLD analysis project Ga0114964, IMG submission 92638) | Freshwater microbial communities from Lake Croche, Canada to study carbon cycling - C_131016_MF_MetaG | ecosystem: Environmental > Aquatic > Freshwater > Lake | place: Lake Croche, Canada... | reverse complement strand
GATGTCGACGGTCAGCACATCCGCACCCTGTTGCTAACCCTTCTCTACCGGCACATGCGTCCACTAATCGAAGCGGGCTACGTTTACCTCGCGCAGCCGCCGCTTTACCGAATCAAGTGGTCTAACGCCCCGCACGAATACGTTTACTCCGATGCCGAACGCGACGCAGCCCTAGAAGCAGGCGCCGCCGCCGGTCGCAAGATTCCCAAAGAGAACGCGATTCAGCGCTACAAGGGTCTAGGCGAGATGGACTACACCGAACTTTGGGACACCACCATGGATCCAGAGCGCAGAACCCTGCTTCAGGTGACCCTGAGCGATGCAGCCCAGGCCGACCACACGTTCTCGACCCTGATGGGCGACGACGTCGAAGCCCGCAGAACTTTTATCCAGCAGAACGCCGCAGACGTTCGATTCCTAGACATCTAAGCCAGAGAGAAGACGACCATGGCTGAAGAAACCACACCAACGCAGTTTGACCACGTAGAGCAGGTCGACCTCCAGGTCGAAATGCAGCGCTCATACCTCGACTACGCGATGAGCGTTATCGTCGGCCGCGCACTACCAGACGTTCGAGACGGCCTAAAGCCGGTTCACCGACGCGTCCTCTACGCGATGTACGACGGCGGCTACCGCCCAGACAAGCAGTTCAGCAAGTGTTCGCGTGTTGTCGGCGACGTCATGGGTCAGTTTCACCCGCACGGCGACGGCGCGATCTACGACACTCTGGTTCGCCTGGTTCAGGACTGGGTTCTTCGCTACCCGCTAGTTGCGGGCCAGGGCAACTTCGGTTCGCCGGGTAACGATCCAGCTGCCGCCCCTCGATACACCGAGTGCCGCATGGCGAACCTCGCCCTTGAGATGGTTCGCGACATCGACGAAGACACCGTCAACTTCCAGGACAACTACGACGGACGCACCCAAGAGCCGACGATTCTGCCAAGTCGAATCCCAAACTTGCTGATCAACGGTTCGATCGGTATCGCGGTGGGCATGGCCACCAACATTCCGCCTCATAACCTCCGCGAGGTCGCCTCTGGCGCTCAGTGGTTCCTCGAGAATCCGAACGCGACTCAGGAAGAGCTACTAGCCGCACTTATGCAGCGAATCAAGGGCCCAGACTTCCCAACCGGAGCTCAGATTCTCGGCACCCGCGGAATCATCGATGCCTACACAACCGGTCGCGGCTCGATCACGATGCGCGCCATCGTCAACGTCGAAGAACTTCACGGACGCACCTGCCTAGTGGTCACTGAACTGCCTTACCAGGTGAACCCAGACAACCTAGCTCAGCGCATCGCCGAGCTAGTCAAGGAAGGCAAACTCTCGGGCATCGCCGACATCCGCGACGAAACCTCGGGCCGCACAGGCCAGCGCCTAGTCATCGTTCTGAAGCGCGACGCCGTTGCGAAGGTAGTTCTAAACAACCTTTACAAGATGACCCCGCTCCAAGAAAACTTCGGCGCCAACATGCTGGCTCTGGTCGACGGAGTCCCGCGCACGCTCAGCCTCGACGGATTCATTCGCTACTGGGTTGAACACCAGATCGAAGTCATCGTTCGCCGCACCCAGTTCAGACTGCGCAAGGCCGAAGAACGCGCTCACATTCTGCGCGGTTACCTAAAGGCCCTTGACGCTCTCGATGAGGTTATCGCCCTGATTCGCAAGAGCCCAACCGTGGACGACGCCAGAGAAGGCCTGATGAAGCTCCTCAAGATTGACGACCTTCAGGCTCGTGCAATCTTGAACATGCAGCTTCGCCAGCTTGCGGCTCTTGAGCGTCAGAAGATCATCGACGAAGCCGCCGAACTCGAAGCGCTAATCGTCGAATACAAGGCGATCATCGCCGACCCTGTTCGCCAGCGCTCGATCATCAGCGAAGAACTCGCCGAGGTTGTCACCCGCCATGGCGACGACCGCAGGTCTGAGATCATCTTCACCGGCGACGGAACCATGAACATGGAAGACCTGATCCCAGAAGAAGAGATGGTCCTCTCGCTCACCCGCGGTGGCTATATCAAGCGCACCAAGAGCGATAACTACCGCTCTCAGCACCGCGGTGGCAAGGGCGTTAAGGGCGCGAACCTTCGCGCCGACGACGTAGTCGAGCACTTCTTTGTCACGACAACTCACCACTGGCTCCTATTCTTCACAAACAAGGGCCGCGTCTACCGCGCCAAGGCCTACGAGGTTCAAGAGGCCGGCCGCGACGCCAAGGGTCAGCACGTCGCTAACCTTCTGTCGCTACAGCCAGACGAGTCTGTCGCCCAGGTTCTAGACATGAAGGATTACAAGGCTTCGCCTTACCTGATCCTCGCTACCCGCGAAGGCCTGGTGAAGAAGACTTCGCTCGAAGCCTACGACACCGCCCGCACCGGCGGCATCATCGCTATCAAGCTTCGCGAAGGCGATGAGCTGGTTAGTGCAATGCTGGTCTCTGAAAGTGACGATCTGCTACTCGTAAGCCACAAGGGCATGAGCATCCGCTTCTCGGCAAGCGACGAAAGCATGCGCCCGATGGGCCGCGACACCTCGGGTGTTATCGGCATGCACTTCAGAACAGGCGACTACCTGATCAGCGCAGACGTAATCAATGACACCGACGACACCTTCGTCTTCGTGGTCACCGAGGGTGGCTTTGCCAAGCGCACGGCCGTTGGCGAATACCGCCCGCAAAACCGCGGAGGCCTAGGCATCAAGGTTGCCAAGCTCGAAGAAAAGCGCGGCGGTCTAGTCGGTGCCCTAATCGTGACCGACGAAGACGAAGTCCTAGTCGTTCTAAACAGCGGTAAAGTTGTGAGGTCTCAGGTAAGCGAGGTTCCGGCAAGGGGCCGCGACACCATGGGCGTAGTCTTCGCAAGGTTCCAAGATGAAGACTCGGTTCTAGGCCTGGCCAAGAACTCCGAGCGCAACCTAGAATCAGCAGAAGACACAGCAGAAGACTCAACCGAAGTCACCGAAGTTGCAGAAGAAGGAGAGGCTAGCGAATGAGCCGATTCAGCCGCAAAGGTTCGACCACCCCAACCAAGCAGGTCAAGCTAAAGCTTGTCCAGATAGAGTTTTGGTCTGCGATTCGCATGGGTTTCATGGTGAACCTCGCCCTCGGGGTCGCGATCATCGTAGGTTTCGTAGCATTCTGGTTCATCCTTTCGAGCAGCAGCGTAAACAATCTGCTCAGCCAGGTCGGTGTTGGTGAGGGCGGTTCTCTAATCAGCCTTCCCCAGATGGTCTCCTACGGTTTCATCGTGGCAATCATCAACATCGTTGCCGGAACCCTCCTAAGTGGCGTTCTAGCCATGGTTTACAACCTGATTGCCCGCTTCACCGGCGGACTCGCAGTCGGTTTCACCAACAACTAAAAGGTTTTTCTTTTCGGTTTGAACCGCGACGATTATTCGCGTAAAGTTGAAAAGGCTCTAGGGGCCTATAGCTCAGGTGGTTAGAGCGCTTCACTGATAATGAAGAGGTCGGAGGTTCAAGTCCTCCTAGGCCCACGAAAGATTGCGAAAGCAATTGATCAAGGGGACTTAGCTCAGTTGGTAGAGCACCTGCTTTGCAAGCAGGGGGTCAGGGGTTCGACCCCCCTAGTCTCCACAAAAGGGAAAGACCAGTCAGAAATGGCTGGTCTTTTTCTTTGCTCTGCGCATAGTGTTTAGGGGTGATGGAGCGAGATAGCGAGGACTGGACCCCCCGAAAGGGCTGGGCCCAGAATTACCGGAAATTTCGCTGGCTCAATCTCGTGGTTCCGATACTGACCCCGATGGGTTTGATTTGCATCTTCCTATTCGGTTACATCACTTTTGCGGTTATCTCGTTGGTCGTCGCAGGTTTCGCTTGGTTTGACTTGGCAAAGCACGCCAAGGTTGCCTGTAGAAGATTGGCTTGGCGAGGCTTCGCACTGGCCCTAGTTTTGCTTGCCGTCTACATGATGGTTCTGTACTTCAACCCGCAATACGGAATGTAGTTGGGCATTAGTCTGACTAGGTGATGAAAACCCCTTGGCGCAAGCTCTACATTCTCTCGACTGCCGGAGCGCTATCTTGGCTCGGTAGTGCGCTCACAACCTTTGCTGTAATTCTTCGCGACAAAGACACCGTGGGTGCGGGTGGCGTCTCGGTCTACCTTCTCGCCTTTGGTTTGCCAACGATCTTTATGGCACCTATCTCCGGCTTGATTGCCGACAAGTTTTCTTCGCGTCAGGTCATTGTTCCTGCGCTAATGGTCATGGGTCTTAGTTCTGCTTCGCTGGCTATCGGGCTTCCGGTTTGGTGGACTCCCATCGCTTTGCTCATCACAGCTTCGGCTGGCACCCTCGTTGCCCCAGCCTTTCAGGCCGTCCAAGTTACCGTCACCAACCCCGACGACCTGCCCCGTGTAGCCGGGCTCATGCAGTCGATGGCATCTTTCGGAACCTTGTTCGCCCCTGCGCTGGGCGGCATTTTGGTGACGACATCGGGCTATTTCTGGCCGTTCGTGATCGACGCCATGAGTTTCTGGCTTCTTGCCGCTGCATTCTTTGCTCTCGGGTTGAACCGCAAGGCCGTGAAGCACGAGGTCGGTGAGAAGCTCAGTGCGATGGCCGGTATTCGGTTCGTGTTTAGCGATCGACTGATCCGTGCCATCGTCGTCCTCGTCAGCGTTCTTATCATCGCCCTTGGTTCTTTCAACGTTGGTGAAGTCTTCCTGATCAAAGATGAGCTACACGCCAGCAATTTGATTTACGGATTGGTTGGAGCAGCTTTCGCTGCCGGCAGCATAATCGGTGCGGTTCTCACAGCGGCAATCAAGCTCAACAAGAAATTCCACGCCATGGCCGTGATTGTCGGCATTGCCGTTTTGGTACTCACGATTCTTGGCTTCGCTCTTGCGCCCAACTGGGGTGTTGCCATGGGTCTCGCCTTGGCGACTGGTATGGGCAACTCCGTTCTCAACGCATACGGAATCAGCATCGTTATGGCGCGCTCTCCCAAAGAAATGCTCGGACGCGTGATGGCGGCAGTTGACGCGATAATCCAGAGCGGTAGCGTCATCGGCATCGTTCTATCGGGTATCGCGATTTCGTTCTTCCACGTGCGTCCGGTGTTGCTGGTTTGTGGAATCCTGTCGGCGATTATCCTGGCGATCTTTGCACCAGACGTTATCCGCTACGGTCGGAGTTTCAAAGAGGACAAGGAAGGAGGACAATAGGCACATGGAATCTTTAGCGTATTTGGTCATGGGAATCCTCGCCTTCATCTTGGCACTAGGCATTGCAGCTGTGATCCTCAGCGTGCTGTCGTGGTCGGGCAAGATTCACAGGGCATGGGGTCTTGCGGCCACTGGCATGCTGTTTCTGGTTACGGTCGCTGCTTTCAGCCTGCAAGTTCAACTAGGACTGCTTCCGGCGATTCCACTTTTGGTCTCGATTGGCTTTTTGGCATTCAAGAAGAAGGCAAGTTAGTTGCTCGCCTTTCTGCCGGGTTTTCTAACCGGTTTGTCGCTGATTATTGCCATTGGCGCTCAGAACGCTTTTGTGATTCGCCAGGGCTTGACCCGCTCTCACGTTTTTCTGGTTGTTGCCATCTGTGCGATTGCAGACATCGCTCTTATTTGCTTGGGTATCGGTGGGTTGGGCGCGCTGATTACTTCGCTTCCCTGGCTGCTCGAAGTGATTCGCTGGTTCGGGGTTGCGTATCTGACTTGGTTTGGGTTTAGGTCGGCTCGCGCTGCATTCAAGAACGAGAGTCTCGACGCCGCTGGCGCTGCTGAGCAGTCGAGGGTCAAAGTCATCACTACGGTTTTAGCTCTGACCTTGCTCAACCCACACGTCTACTTGGACACCGTGATCTTAGTCGGTAGCATCGGCAACCAGTTTGGTGACAACAAGTGGTTCTTTGCCGCGGGGGCTTCTCTGGCGAGCGTGGTTTGGTTCACAACTGCAGGGTTTGGTGCAAAGGCTGCTTCAAGGCTGATGTCAAAACCGGTGTTCTGGCGAATTCTCGATGTCTTCATCGCCGTCGTCATGTTTGGTGTCGCTTTGGCTTTGGCTTTTTACCGATTCTCTTAGGCGCGTAAACACTAGGACGGCAGCCGTGGTCGTGATCAGACCGCAAATTAGAACCGTGGCGCGAATACCTATTGCACCCGCAGCCCAACCGATTATCGGTGAACCGAGGGGTGTGCCACCCATGAAAATCATCAGGTAGATGCCCATGACGCGCCCGCGAAGATGAGCCGGGGTTGTGGTTTGCACGTATGAGTTGGCGAAGATGAATGTGGTTAGTGCTACCGCTCCGGCAAACGGCAGAATTACAAGATATTGCACGTAGTTTTGCGCGAATGACAGAGTGGCCACCAACAAGCCAAAGAGCATCGCGCCGATCATGATTCGTTTAGGGACTCTGGCGTTCTCGATTCTTGTTCCGACCAAGGCAGCAGTTAGGGTTCCTAGCGCCAAGATGCTGCCGGCACCGCCAAACTCTGCCGGGCCCAGGTGAAACTCTTTGCGGGCCATGAGCGCATTGAAAATCTGAAAGTTCAGGCCAAATGTTGCGCCAAAGAACACCGTGACCATGACCAGGCGAATCTCAAGGTTTTGGCGCACGAAAGTGACGCCGTCCTTGATGGTGGCCGCTCTGTCTGGTTTTTGGGTGATGTGTAGCTCGTCAGGCCGAATGCGGTTTAGAGCGATGATGATGACCACGTAAGACAGCGAGTTGACCAGAAACGACCAGCCGGTGCCGAACAGCAGAATCAAATAGCCCGAGAGCGCAGGGCCCACCATTCGGCCGATGTTGAAATTTGTTGCGTTCAGGCTGACCGCGTTGGCTATGTCGGCCTTACCAACCAACTCTGAGTTGAACGACGTGCGAATCGGAGCGTCAACGGCGCTGAAAATGCCGAAGATTAGGGCAAGGGCATAGACGTGCCAGGTCTGAACACTTCTTGTAATTACAAGAACTCCTAGCAAGCCTGAGGTTAGACCGCCGCCGAGGGCAGTGAGCATTAGTAGCTTGCGCTTGTTGAAGCGGTCGGCGAGGGCGCCTCCCCACATGCTCAAGAAGATGGTTGGCAAGAACTGCAGACCGGTAACGATGCCTAGTTCGGCTGAAGAGTTGGTGAGTTCGAGAACCAACCAGTCTTGAGCAACGCGTTGTGCCCAGGTGCCAATGTTGCTGACCACGCTGGCCGGGTAAAGAATTCTGAAGTTGCGATGTTTGAACGATCGCAGGGCTCCAGAGTTACTCACCTGCCAAATCTATCTTTAGGCTTGGGTGAATGAACGCCTATCTGCTCTTCGCCACGATTTACATCACGGCGGCGGCCACACCCGGCGTAGACACCATGTCGCTTTTGAGTCGAACTCTCACGGCCGGCTGGAAGGCCGCCGTGCCCTATTCGATTGGCATCACTCTGGCCAAGATGATCATGGTCGGGGTCTCATACTTCGGGCTTTCTGCACTCATGGCGGCCAGCCCGCAAATTTTCTTCGCGCTCAAGGTGGTTGGTGCAGTGGTTTTGCTTTGGCGGGCATACAAGTCCTGGAACGCGGGCGTGGCAGCAGTTGCTAACAGTCGCGACGGTTTCTGGCCGGGCCTCGGCACGGCATTCGTGATTGGAGCTAGCAACCCGACCGCACTGATGTTCTACATGGCTGTCGTGCCACAAGTTAGCCGCGAAACCAGCGTCTTCGGCCTGGCCGGCATAGTGATTCTGGGTTTCGGTCTGGTCAGCGTCTTCTACATCGGGCTGGCTCAGCAGATTCGGGTTTGGATCAACCGCGGCGAAAATCAACGACTGGTTAATCGAATCGTGGCGGGCATCTTCGTGACGCTAGCTGTTGTCGTCCTAGCGCGTTAGAAGAAATTCGTAAGACTCGTTGAGCAGTTCGGTTACGAGCTGGAGGTCGGCCTTCTCTAGATCGACGAGGACGGCGGGGTAATTCGCGAAATGACCGCTGACGAAACATGCCCCCGGCACGGTCTGAACCCAGGCATCTCGGGTCATCAGGTCTTCGACGTGAACCGCCATGACGGCGCCTTTGGGGGCGTTTTCGCCCAGGGCTGCCATGTCTTTCTTACTCAACGGGCGCTCCCAGGCGATGGCCTTCTTGTTTACGCACCATTCGCGTTGGGTTCCCGCGACCGGGACGCAGGTGCGAAAGGTGGCGACAATCGCCTCAATCTCAGACCAGTCAACCATTAGTGCTCCCGCGGCCCATCGGGCAGTTTGCGCATGCCGGTTAGCGGGCTGAACACCACGAACACCGACGAGAAGATTGAGCCGATTGCGCCAACCCAGAGGGCGGTGGTGACTCCGTAAGTTTCGGCTATCGCTCCACCGAGGAGTCCGCCGATTGGCATCACACCCCAGACGAAGAAGCGAATCGATGCGTTCATGCGTCCGAGTAGTTCCGGCGGGCAAAGGCGCTGGCGGGCTGAGACCTGGGTGATGTTGTAGGCGAGCACGGCAAAGCCGCTCAAAAAGTCCATCACGAGCAAAAGCGGCAGAGTGAGCGAGTTGTGCATTGTGACTGCGATTGGGGCCAGAAGAGTGATGCAACCGCTCAAAATCGCCGAGACGCTGATCAGCGTGCCTTCACCTACCCACTTGATGAGCTTGGTCGTGGCCAAGGCGCCGAGCAGGCTACCGACTGCTGCGGATGTGCCAAGAAGGCCAAAGGCGGCAGCGCCAAAGTTGAGGTATTGGCTACCAAGAAACACCAGGGCGAAGATCGAAAACATCAGGCTGGTGAACAGGTTGTTCACCGAGGTGGTCAGCGAGATGCGGCGAATCAGCGGCTGCCGAACCACGAATCGAAGCCCTTCGCGAATCTCGACATGAAGCGGCTTGCGGTCGGACTTAGGCTTCGGAGTCTCGGTGTCTTTGATCATTCCAAGTGTCAACGCCGAAACCAGGTAGCTTAGCGAATCGATAACCAGAAGGGTCGGCGCCTTAAAGAGATCGATTAGGAAACCGACGATTCCCGGGCCGGCGATGCCCGCGGTTTGATTCGTGGCCTCCAGCGCCGAGTTTCCTGCGGCAATCTTGTCGCTCGGCAAAATTACCGGGACGAACGACTGATACGCCACGTCGAAGAACACGGTGGCGAGCCCCATCACAAAGGCGATCACGATGATTACCCAGATGTTTAGATTGCCTGTGAAATAAAGCGCTGGGATCACACCGATCGCAACCATTCGAATAACGTCTGCAATGATCATCACTCGGCGTTTGATCCAGCGATCAACCCAAGCTCCGGCAATCAGGCCAACTAATAGGAACGAGGCTGTGCCTGCTGCCGAAAGCCAACCCATTTCTGCAGGGCCGGCGTCGAGCAACTTGACGGCGATAAAGGCAAGAGCAATCGACCCTATTTGGCTGCCAAAGGTGCTGAACGTTTGCCCACCCCAAAGCCAAGCGAAGCCAGGGGTGCGAAGAAGGGCAAATTTATTTTTCACAACCACGAGTCTACGAACTCAAAGAGCGTGGCAGACTTTCTTTCATGGCTAGACATAAGACGAAACCCCAAAGGAACGGCGGGTTGACTTGGGCTCGGCTGTCTTCGGTAAACGTTTGGTCGCCGGGTTTGCTCGTCTTCGCGGCTGTCGTCTCTGGTGTCGCAACAATCCTGATGGACTTTCTAAGGACCGGTAACCGTTCTTGGCTTTGGTCGGTCACCTTTTCGGTGTCGCTAGCTTTCGCCGTCCTCCTCGTTTTGCTTGCAAAGCGGTTTGTGCTACCCAGATTTCTCAAGAAATACCCAGGACACTTAAATCTACTTATTGCTGGAATTGTGGGTGGCCTAAAGAATCTCTCGGTTGCCCTAATGGCAACTTCCCTAGGTCTAGAATCCCAGGTCGGTCTCTTGTTCCGTTTTGTCGGCGGAGTCTTCATGGGCGCTTCAATTGTCACAATCTACGCGGGCATGAGTGGCTCACGTTCGGCTCACGCTCGGGTGATGCTGAGGCTAAGCGAAATTCGAAACGATCTGCTGGGCTCAAAGGAGAACCTTGATGTTCTGCTGGCCGACGAACTCGAAGGTTTACAAGAAAAGTCGCGCGAGTCAGTACTGCCTAAAATTGCACAAATTTCGGAGCTTCTCCACTCTTCCTCGGATGCCTCGCAAGTGGCAGAAGAAATCAGCGAAACCGTGTCAACCAGGCTGAGGCCTCTAATGGAGGAAATTTCGGTTCGCACAAACGCCACTCTTCGCTCGAGCGCCGAGTTGCCCATCAAGCTTGGCAAGGTACCGTCCCCATCTCACTTTGTGGCCAGAGATGTAATCAAGCCACTACTCTTTTGCGCCCACTCTCTGCCTGCGGTGGGTTTCCTGTCGTTCTATTTCAAGGGTCCAATCGGTGCGCTCGTCGGAGTTGCCGCAACACTCCTTTTTGGTTGCTTCATGTGGTTGTTTAAGGTCCTGGTTTTTCCAAAACGATCGACGCACAGGGTTTTGAGTTACGCGATGCTCGCAGTGGCTAGCATTCTTGCTCCCGTCGTGAGCCTTTACATAATCGGTGGCTCGCTCGATTTGACTGCCTCGGAGAGCGTCCTGCTGCCCTTCGTTTGCTGGTTGATTTACATATTCACTGTTCTAACCCTGTCGCCGATGATTCTTCGCGATCTCGAAAGTGGAAAGGTTGAGGCGCTCATCGAAACAGAGAATGCGAATCTTGCCAAGGAGATTGCCCTTTTCGAGCAGAAGGTTTGGGTCTTCAAGCGGCGCTGGCTATTTATGCTTCACGGCACCGTGCAAAGCGCTTTGACCGCCGCTTTGACTCGCCTGCAAACCTTCGCCGAGAGCGACCCTTACCAGGTGAGCTTGGTGCAGGCAGATCTAGAGCGCGCCGAGAAAGCGCTTCAAACGCTCCCGTCGACAGAGATTGACTTCGAAAGCGCATTCAATGAGCTGCAGGAGTCTTGGTCTGGAGTCTGCGCCATAACCGTGAACGTGGACATGCGTGCTTCGAGGGCGATGGTTACCAATCGGAGCAGCGCCTACTGTGTCAACGAGATCCTCAAGGAAGCCATTGGCAACGCGGTTCGCCACGGCACAGCTACCGCCACACTGGTTTCGATAACGCGAGAGCTAGATGACTTCATTGATATCGAAGTGCAAAATGACGGCGGGGCGCCCCCCAAGCGACGAAAGGGCGGAATCGGTAGCCGAATGCTTGACGACATCACCATCGACTGGTCACTGACGAGATCTGGTCGCCTAACCACACTCAAGGCACGCCTGCCCCTGTAGCTCTCTGTCGTGAGAGAATTGTAAGTATGAGTACGACTACAGCAATCGCAACCCTTCACACCAACCACGGCGCAATCCGAATCAACCTTTTCGGCAAGCACGCCCCAGTCACGGTTCAGAACTTCATTGAACTAGCCGATGGCACGAAGACCGGAAAGCCTTTCTACGACGGCGTCATCTTCCACCGCATCATTGACGGCTTTATGCTTCAGGGCGGCGACCCTACGGGCACCGGTCGCGGAGGGCCAGGCTACGACTTCAACGACGAGCCTCACGACGACCTTCATTACCACACCCCTTACAAGCTGGCCATGGCCAACGCGGGCAAGAAGTTTGACGGCTCCGGCACCAACGGTTCTCAGTTCTTCATCACCGTTGCCCCAACCGAGTTTCTCTGGGGCAAGCACACCATCTTCG
>Ga0114964_10002955_pt1 | contig 11668 bp, 12 predicted proteins | sample C_131016_MF_Meta_FD_92638 | JGI IMG/M metagenome (GOLD analysis project Ga0114964, IMG submission 92638) | Freshwater microbial communities from Lake Croche, Canada to study carbon cycling - C_131016_MF_MetaG | ecosystem: Environmental > Aquatic > Freshwater > Lake | place: Lake Croche, Canada... | reverse complement strand
TAGCTAGTTTTTTTGAATAATTTTAAACTTGATTCCGTATATTGATGTTTTATTTCATTGGTAAATGATTTTCCATCAAATTGGACAATATATAATGGAAAAGATCTGGATGTATTAGGATAACGATAGTGAATGGATAATACAGTACCTATATTTCTAATGGTCATGCCTGATTTATCAATATAAACAAAGGGTGATGTTTTTACAACACGATCACCGATGTTAAACATCCTTTATTTATAGAGAAGCAACTTGGTTTAAATAAAGGATGTCCTACAAGTGGCATGCAGGTGGGATGAATTAAATTCTGTATTAATAAAATGAATCTAAATAAAATGAGCAAATCGGCGCCATTGCATATTGTTTTGGATTTAGATAATACACTGATTTATTCCATTCCATATCGAAAAAGCTACCCAGAATGGATCAAAAAATTCCATACGCATAAAATGATGTCTGCCGGAGCTGCACATGAGGATTTTCTTGTGTTAGAACGACCATTTCTACGGTTATTTTTAAAATGGCTTTTTGCACATTTCAATGTATCGGTATGGTCTGCTGGAACACCAGACTACGTTGACTATATTGTTAAACACATCATCACACCACCTGGAAGTGGGCGAAAATTAGACAAGGTGTTTACATCAAACGATTGTGACAAAAGTGTAAACGATTTTGGCGGTGTTTCATTAAAACGATTGGATATGTTGTACAAGACGTACCCTAAACTGTATTCAAAGAACAATACCATCATTGTGGATGATCTAAAGTGTGTGGTCACTGACCAGCCCGAAAATGCTATTCGGATTATTAAATTTTTAGACAAAGAGAAGTTTGTGGAAGATACAAAATTGCTTGAATTGATTGAAAAATTAAAATGTTTAGTAAAATCTCCAGAAATTGGTAATGAACCAGTTCAGGTGTTGCTTGCAAAATCTAAAAAATCACCTAAAAAAGGAACGCAACCTAGAAAGTCAGTTTAATAAATACTGCTTTTCATGTGAGCCTAGCAGAGGAGCTAGAAATACAGTTTAAACCCAAGGATATATATAAATGGAGTATCTAAAAGAATTATTAACTAACCATAATCTTACATTTATGATCAAGAATACTGAATTTGATGATGGACAAAAAAGATGTCATTTGGATATACTTGAATCTACGCGTTCACTAGTTTATATTATTTGTAATGTTTTTGTAGACTATATTTATACCTATGATGAAAATCATGAAGTAATCAATAAAAAAAAGAATGGAAAATCTATTTATTTTACTTTTTTTTATTCATCAAGAAATTATATTCTTTCTACTATTGAGTCGAATATATTATATTGGTTATTAACAATCTATAAGGAAGACGTAAATCATATTACATTAGAATTTATGAATGTAACAACTTTTATAGATGAACCTACTATACCTTGTTTTTTGTGTACATGTCATCGATTAGGTTTTCGTTATACTAAAAATATCCTGAAAGAGATTCATGATGGTATGGATGTATGTATATTATGTTATTCTAAAGATTACGTCAACTTAAACCATATTTCAAACATTACAAGATGCATTCTACTATGTCTGAGATATATCCTTTATTATGTAATAGGTAGAAGGTCATCTTGTAATGTTTGAAATATATTAAGCAAGATACAAATAAATCCTTCCAGTATGCGATAAACTAGAAAAACCTATTTACATACATCAGAAGAATAAACTCAACAACAACTAAAAATAGAATTGGGTTATTTTCCAACCAATTTATTGACATATTTAGTTATGCAATTTGATGATCCATTTCTTTATGCTACAGATAATGATTATATCAACGAATTGATGAAAAATCCTTCACAGACCATTTATAATCTGCAAACGAGAATTATCATTCATGGAAGTGTAAATTTTAAAGTATTGTAAAATTTACTGCTTCGATAGAAGCTCGGTTTAGGCGCAAGTTTATTACTATAAAAGTAATAAAATAATTAGAAATCTATAAGGATATACGCGAAGCCCAAAGGAGAAAGCACCGTGGAATTACTTGCGATGGCACAACGATGAACCATACGGGTTTTGCTGCGTGCTGTACGCAGTGCGAAAGGTAGTTAGACCATCGCACTTGCAATCGGCCTTGGAGCCCTTCTCTAAACAATTTACTTTTTGGGGATAAGATGAGCCGCCAAAGTTGCTTAATAGACGAACTGGAATTTGTTGAGATTGTTCTGATCCTGTGAATGGCGCACCATTCTTTGCCATGCATAAATCATCCATGGTAGCATAACACGACATGTTTATTACTACTAGAAAAAAAAATAGGTGAGATAAAATATGGATGAAGAGGTGATTCCGCGAATTAAATTTATAAGCAAAATTCAAAAAGGAGAAAAGATCAATGTTCGTCATCTTTCTATCCAACAAGACAACCTTATCACTAAATTTATCCGAAGTTTTATTCAAACCGATACCCGGGCAAACACATCTACTTTTATTTACCATTCCATCAAAAAAGGGTTTGAGATATTAAATATGCATGTCACAAGCAATGATCCATTTGACCGCGCATTGTGTAAAAATCTAATTGTCGATTTACGAAATTGCCGCGTTGGTATTTTAAATCTGAAAGATACATATATCGATGACATTATGTTTTGCTGCAAACTAGATGCATTGTTAGAGGATACGGAAGCTCGTCTGATTGATATTGAAACAAAATACGATTACCTAGCATCAACCTCTATATTATCACCCTCTATATTATCACCCTCTATATTATCACCCTCTTCACCAAAACATGGTAATAAAACAGGTAATTGTCAATCGTCTGGTAAAAAACAATAATTTCCAACGACTGTGTACATGTGTTACCCTTCGGAAAGCCATACCACAAGATGCACTAATACAGTATTAGGACTAGTGTGTTTCTTAATTGTAAATTTTATTACTTGTAGTAAAAGTAAAAACAAAACTAAAGAAGCTCAGAGCGGCGTATCTACAAACGGTAAATTTTAAGGAAAGGTGACATTAAAATTATAGTATAATATCTACCAATATATAGTTAATAACATATATCTACTTGCATATTTCACTATATGTTTCTTCTAATATTTGCACGGCCTTTTCACAAAAGGCCGTACCCCAAAACACAGTCTTAAGACTACTGTGTTTGCGGCTCCGCCGCTGCGCTCGCGCAGCTGAAAAGGCCGTGTGAAATATACCTAGAGGATAGCCGGTGTGCATAATTGATTTTATCTAAACATTTTTCGTTCAAATTAAATACGTTTACATAAAGAAGGGATGGATTGCTTTACTATTACACTTCGTGGTGTAGATACACAGGAAGCAAAGCAAACCATAAAAGATTTTTTAATGAAAAGTTTTCGAAATAAAAAATGGAAGGAACATGCCTTTGAAAAAGATGAGGATATTCCAATTGATATTATCTTTGGCATGTTGTGGAAAAAAAGAAAAACAGTATGTTTAAAATTAACTACCCGTGCGAAAGAAAAAGTAGACAAGGTAAAATGGTTGATTGAAAAAATGGGTGATTCCATAACCATTTCTGAAGAAATAACATTAACCAAACCAGTCAAGGATAACGCAGCGGAATGCAATTTAGACCGATTTAAAATGAAAAAGGGTGAAAAACAATGGAATACATTGGAACACAATGGTCCCTATTTCAAACATCTTGTGGATCCGTATAAACCGCATGGCGCAAAACTAATATACGACGGAGAAACATTTTCGTTGACGCCAGAGGAAGAAGAAGTGGCAACATTTTTTGCTCGCCGTATCATTACAGAAGAGACTAGTGCGACAAAGTATTTGGACAACAAAACCTTTATCGGAAACTTTTTTACCGATTTCAAAAAATACATGACGGCAGAGCATCGAAAGAAATGGAAAGTATTTGAAAAGTTTGATTTTCAACGTATCGTAGACAAAATCAAAGAAAACAAGGAAAAGGAACTCGAACGCAAAAAGCATGAAAAAGAAGAAGACAATGATGCCTACAAAGAAATGGCACATTTAGAACGTATCAAAAAAGCAGAACAGAAACTTGATTATTCATTCGCCTATGTGAATGGTGTAAAGCGAACCATCCGAAATGCGGCCGTTGAAATGCCTGGTTTATACGTTGGTGCTGGAAAAAACATGACCAACAAAGGAAAAGTAAAGTGGCGTGTGTTGCCCTCAGACGTTATTATCAATGCCAGTAAAGGAGATGCACCTGCTCCCCCGAAAGGACATAAATGGGGTGAGGTGGTGGTAGATAATACCAAAAAATGGTTGGCAAAGTACAAGGATACAGTGACCGGAACATTAAAATATATTTTATTAACCGAAAGTAGCGATTTATTAAAATTTGAGAAAGCCCGAAAACTCAATAAATTTATTGATGTTGTGGACAACCAAATGAATACCTTGTTACATAGCGCTTCCGAACGAGACCGACAAATTGGAACTGTATTGTACCTTGTCAAAGAGTTTGGTCTCCGTATCGGTAGCGACGATGCCAACGACATGGAAGATGAAGACCAAGATGTTGTTGGGGCATCGTCATTGAAAGTAAAGTACGTCCTACCTAAAAAAACAAAAGGAAAAATCGAACTTAAATTTCGAGGGAAAGATTCCGTATTGTATCATCAGACCATTCACGTAAATGATGTGGTGTATGATAATATCGTCAATTGTATGAAAGGGAAAAAAGACAATGCCCGTTTATTCGACAAGATTAATTCGGATGATGTAAACAAGTACTTGAAATCAATTGATAAGGATTTTTCCGCAAAAGTGTTTCGAACGCGGTTGGCTAGTAGTATGATGTTTGAAGGATTAAACAAATTAACAAAGAAAAGTACAAAATCGCTCTCTACCAAAGATAAAATTGCATTGTTTATGACAGTGAACAAAACCGTTGCGGAAAAACTGAATCATAAAAAGACATTGACACAAAAGCAAAAAGACACACTTATCGAAAAACAAGAAGAGATTGATGCTTTAAAAGAGGAGTTGGAGGAAGAAGAGAATGAAAGCAAGCGTAAAAAACTGGAAAAATCGATTGCTTCAAAAGAAGAAGCTCTGTCCGCCAAAGAGTTTAATAAGGAACTGGCACTAGAGACCTCTCGTAAAAATTATATTGATCCTCGTGTCATTAAATCGTGGGCCGAGAAAGTCGAGTTGGATATCAAACCTGAAAGTGAAGATGCTGCATTCAAACCAACCTTATATAGTAAGGCTCTTATTACACACTTTGAATGGGCACTTGAAGATGAAGAGGTAACCGATGAATGGAATTATGAAGACACGGAGTTGGACTGTGTGGTTGGAGATGAATTGGAACCTTATACCGAAGAAGAGGCAAAATCTAAAAAATCGGTTGCATCTACTGAAGGAAAATCGAAAAAATCGGCTGCGTCAACTGAAGGAAAATCGAAACCGAAAAAGACAGATACATCTGAAGCAAAGCTGAAACCGAAAAAGTCGGCTGAAGCGAAACCAAAACCGAAAAAGTCAGATGCATCTACAGATGGAAAACATCGTATTCGAATTGTTGATTATACGGATAAATCATTTGCTGTATTTGGTGACACAAAACCTTGGAAAGATGCGTTTCTGTTGTTGAATGGTAAATTTAATCCAAAACTAAAAGAAGACGGAAACGATAGCGCTGGATGGATTTTTTCCAAAAAGAAACGAGATCTTGTGTTAGCATGTATCAAAGATCCCGCAATGTTTGAGAAGAAAGAAGAAAAATTACAAAAATGTATCGAGAAAGTCATGACTGAATTTGATTTGACAGAAGGAACTGTTCAGCATGTTTTAAATGACCTTAAAATTTGATATTTGTGGCTATGACAAAACTTGTTGATATTAGAAAAAACATAGTACTAAGAATGAGCTTCAAAGCATATAAAATTGAAAATAATCAATAAAAAAACAATAAAAAAACAAGATGTCGTGCGGTTCGATTAATCAAGCTGGAATATTAAATGGGTTCTTTAGAAAAGGGTTAAATCGCGTGCAATGTATGCACGAGCTGATTGCCAATGCGATCGATGCAAAGGCAACATCGATTCAATGGGTAATTGACTCTGATGCTATCTATTTGGTCGATAATGGTATTGGATTGAGTCCAGAAACCATTCCGTATATGTTTGACTTGCATCGAGAAAATCATACAGATGAAGAGACATCTGGTGTGTCCGGCTTTGGTGCCAAAGGTGCCATGGCATTTTTGAGTGGCAAACGTGACATGTGGATTGAAACACGTACAGAAACAACCGAGACGTACCATATAACGATTCCATGGGAAAAAATGTACACTGAAAAAATCTACAATGATCAAATTTCGTTTCAATTGGCAAATCGAGAAAAAGAAACATCAGGAACCATTATTTATTTTCCATACGATGAAGAGTTGGTACATGTGATTCGCTTGCAATTTGAGAATATGGACCCAGAATCAACAGTAAGTCTGTTTGATCGCACCTCTATTGTGTTTGGTGAATATAATGGAAATATTTCATTGATTCAAGAAGATTTGGAAAAACCAATGAAACTGTACCGATATTTTTACGAAAAAGCGGACTATTATACAGATGTTCAGAATAATATTATTACGGTATGGAAATGTGGGGACAATAGTTACCGATATTTGTTCGATAACGACACCATGGAGATTGCAAAATGGGGTACAAAAGGATACCGTACTAAATTGGAAAAAGTTAAATCAAGTTCCATGAAAGATTGGATACGCGTTGGTACCATGACGTTTACATTAGGGTTAAAAGTTGACCCAGTATACATGGACTTTTCTCGTCCTAGTCTACCAGGAGCTGGTGCATACTTATCACAAGAAGAATTCCCATTTATTGGTCAACAGACACAGGAATTGTCCAAAACATTTTTGAAGCGAAATGGACAAATTATTGGAGGGATCAAAACAGCTTCTCAGGGAGATGGAAACGAGCGAGGAAGTGGAAAGTCAAAATTAGCATACTTGATTCATTCCGTGTTGTCATATACTACACTTTCTCAACAAATGAATCCACTTGATCAACAAATGAATATTCAAGAAAACAAGAATCAATACGTGGATAAAGATTTACCAGAAGCATTGATTCGTGGATTGAAACAGAAACGTGCTGAAAAAGTGGATAAAATATGGGATAATTTTATGGAACGTGTAAAACCTGTTGAGGAGAATCCAAAGGTCAAAAAAGTACCAAACAACGTACCCAACAACGTACCCAACAACGTACCCAACAATGTACCCAAAAAAGTACTCGAAGTAACCAACAACGTAATCGAAGAAGAACCCAACAATGTAGCCGAAGAAGTACCCGAAGAAGAACCCGAAAAGAACAAAGCTTTGGTGAAACGTGGCCCGGTGTTGAAACCAAATAAGGTAGTAAAAAAGTTGACCATGTTGCAATTAAAACAGCTTTTTGAAGAAAAAATAAAAGATTATTCAGACGATACCATCTTATCTGAAAAACAATTGGAATTATTTCGATTATTACTAAACGTATAAATACTTCAAACAATTGATATTAAGGGCAAGATACCCTTAATATATTCCATAAGTCATACTCAACATATAGAAATAATAGGAATGGATCCACTCATTACGGACTTGCCTGCAAAAGTAGTAATTAGCACTTCTAATGTATACGTTGCATTTTTAGTTAGCCCAGTAAATGCGATTGTATTATTTGGTAATGTTTTTGGTATGACATCAATATTACCACCATTCCATGTTATTCCTGTAACTGGTGCATTTGTACTTTTCAATGTCATATTGTATATATATGGTTGATCTTTGGGAATGTTTGTAAAAGTAACAGTACCAGTTCCTGCAGATGATGGATTTAATGATGAACAAAAAGCACTAAAAGAACCTTCTAATACGATATTGGTTGAGGAATTGGTAGAGGAATTGTTAGAGGAATTGTTAGATGAATTGTTTAATAAAACAGCTATAATAATAGAAATGATAATTATGCACACAATTACCCATAACGACATACCTTTATTTATAAATATTTATTGTTAATTTTCCATTGGGATAGCAATAGGCCATAAAAAAGATCGTAGTTATTTAAAGATAAAATATACAAAAAAAGTGCATGAACAAGTTAGTAACCTTGTTTTCCTATTGTTTTAATATAGATGGATTACGTTATGAACATCAACAAAATGATATTTTGCGTCATCTAGATCTAGAAACGTCAATGATCTATTTAGAATCAAAAAAACATTCAACTATTATACCAAACACCCCAACAAAAATCATTACACTTCAACATCAGATTGATATTGATTTTGAAACAAGAAGTTAGTAGTGTTACAGGCCGTGCTAAATTTGATTATTATATTAAACTTTTAAAAAAAATAACAAAAGAAAGCATGCCTCAAACAAGGCGTCAAATTCAACGTCAACGAATTAATTATTCAACGAGACGTTTTGAAACATTTTTAACATTTAATATTATCCAATCTTTTCTTGAAAAACACAAACAAGGTCTTGCATTGAGTGCCTTGCAACCTAGTACTGAGCTTTTACCAAGACTTGTTAAACAATACAAAAAGTGGGCGGAAATAAAAATGATAAAAGATTTGTCATGCCCTTCATGTATTGCCATATATAATAATAGTATCTTTGTATGTGAATATATGCTTCATCATATTTTAGTATATGACAAAGATACAAATACACGTACTATTTTACATACGTGGGGTGATCATGCAACAAGCGCTGGTAATGGAATTGGTCAATTTCAACATCCTAATGCTATTGCTATCTCTAAACAAGGTATTATTGCTGTATGCGACACAGGTAACAATCGCTTACAATTATTTGAAACAGATGGCACATTTAGAATCCAACTCACAAATATTCAGTCTCCATGCGGAGTTGCATTTACACATAATGGCCAGTATCTTGCAGTCAGTGATACTGGTAACCATTGTATTAAAATATATAACATAACAGGAGAAATTATTAATACGATTGGGCAATTTGGAAATCAACGAGAACAATTTAATAAACCGTATGGTATTGCAATCACAAAAGCAAATATTATGTTTGTTTGTGATACTGATAATCATCGAATTCAAGTATTTGGACCACATGGAGAATATTTAACTTTTTTTGGAGAAAATGATTTAATTTCACCGATTTCTATTTCTGTGTTAAAAAGCGGTGAAATTTTTGTTTCTGATCTTGGCACAAAAAGTATTAAAGGGTTTCGGTTGTGTAATGTTGTTAAAGAAAATAAATTAGATGGAAAAGTTTCTTGTAAATTTTTTGAAAAGCAAGCGACGACTTCTGTATATGGATTAGTTGTAGAAGAAAATGGTAATATGATCATATCTCATAATGCTAATAGATGCATTAGTCTGTTAACTAATTTCAATTATCATAACGATGGTGAACGAAACCAAGTCATTAAAAAAAATACAGACGAAGAAGTATATATATACACCATTAAATATGGCATCTAAAGATATGCGGGCTAGCAGCTCCTCCGTAAATTTTAAAGTCAGTGACCTTAAAATTATCGATATACCTAGTGACTTTTCATATAGTAGAAGATGAAAAAATATGTCTTATACAATATGTGCATGGACATATACTACCGGAACTTAATGTGTTGTATGGTAAAAATCTAAAAAAATCAAGAGATGATATAGTCTCATCATAAACATCAGAAAAACGTTCAAAATGTACACGAACTGTTTTTGCAGTTGTATCAATCTCAGTTATCGATGCATTATACCATAAATTACGCCTATCCATTACTTGAAGATGTTGTTTTATAAAAAATGGCTCAATATCATTATGTGTTTCTCCAGGATTTAATGTAAATCGAGTAAATGTTAATGAAAAGCTTTCACCGAATAATCCGATTCGCTTATGCGATTCTTTAATAATATCTTCTTTTACCAATTTGGCATAACTTGTTTTAGATAAATCCATAATAGCATCCATACTCAGTAATGATGGGTAAATAAGTTTCCACAAGTCAACAAAATGGTCATTTTTTATAGTATCTGAATATGTTTTGACAAGATAGAGAAAGAAATTTTCCATTTTTTGAGAATGCGCCAAAATAGTTGTACGCGTTTCTTTATTCGTTATCCATTTTCTAGACAATAGAAAACGAATGACGTTTATATTTGTACATGCCGGGAAAAAAAATAGATTTCCATCCGTATACATCTTGTCATACAATATATGAAGATATCCTATAATAGTTTCATTTTGTGTAACAAGTGCATCATTTGTCCAATCAACAATATACAAATGAATCGAATTGATAGGAGATTCAATTATGTTTTTCATATATATAGAACTATCCACACAAAAATAATCAAATACTTGTAATAGTAAAAATAGTGTTTGTTTATATGTAAAACATGTAAAAAGTGTATGGATATGATAAAGGCATTCTGCTGCAATAATTGGATTAAATGGTATAGTGTAAACATTATCTACTACCATACCATTATGATTGGAAAAAAAATCAGTATAATGAGATAGATGTGCGCGATTTATTTCTATTATCATATCTGTATTCTTATCATCAACTTTTCTTAATATAATTTGGTCTGTTTTTTTTAAAGTTAGAATGGTGATAAATGTCGACAAATGAAATGACATTTATTACTATTTTCTTTTTAGGTTACTTTTTATGATAAAGTGATTTCAATCGAGGTTCAACAAAACGAATATATCGTAATAAATCATTTTCTTGGTTGTATTCTTTTGCATCTTTTGCATCTTTTTTTTCCAAAGAATATTTTTGTGCAAATGCTTGGAATGACGCTGGATTATTCTTTTCCGTTTTTAAAAACCACCATGCTAAGAAAAAAGTCTTTGGATTTTTATATTCAACATTACCAATATGATCAATCAGATCGCGTATTTCTTGTTTATCATGAAACGTAACTTCAACGTTATCTATCTCATTAAAATCATGTGCAATAAAATCTTTCATTGTTTTACGAAATTTCTCTTCTGCAGTCATGGCAATCATTTTTCGGCGAGTTTCTCCCATGTCTTTATTGAAATTATCATCGAATAAAGGATCAACCAGTGCTACACGTTGGTAATCGTGTACACCTTTTACGAGTGGTTGATCATCTTCTTCTTCATACTGATCGTCTTCATCTTCATCATCATTCGAAAACATTCTCTTTCTTTTATAATCCTATTTAAAATTGTCTTTTTAAATAAAAGGAACACGATGGACAATTCATCTATTTTAGTCTTTAAAGCAATCACCAGTTTGATCACGGATTTGCATGCAGAATTTGGATCAAAGCACAAGAATGTCGCACTTTATCATCGTTTGTTGGAAAAGACGGGTATTGTTCATACCGGACCGATTATGAAGCATATTGATTGTTTCCGAACATTTTTTGTTGCAAACAAAGATGCCATGGAAACACAGGATCTTGACAAATTAGTGGAAACCAATATTACTTATAGCGAGCGTGTTTTCCTTGACATGAAGAATCTCATGAACAGTACTGATGTGGAATCACGCAACATTATTTGGAAACATCTTCTTACGATTTGGGGTTTGATCGACCCAACGAGTGAAGCGAAAAAGACATTGCGCGAATTGATTAAGCAAAATACTGGTAATAATAGCAATGAATC
>Ga0114964_10002954_pt1 | contig 11669 bp, 8 predicted proteins | sample C_131016_MF_Meta_FD_92638 | JGI IMG/M metagenome (GOLD analysis project Ga0114964, IMG submission 92638) | Freshwater microbial communities from Lake Croche, Canada to study carbon cycling - C_131016_MF_MetaG | ecosystem: Environmental > Aquatic > Freshwater > Lake | place: Lake Croche, Canada... | reverse complement strand
TTCTTTAAATAGGAAATGATATCTTGTTAATACTAAACCTTTGCAGTTTTAACTGTTTTGATAATTCTAGCAGCTACTTTGTATGGATCTGCTGCAGAGTTTGGACGACGATCTTCCAACCATCCTTTCCATCCTTTTTCTACCGCACCAATTGGAATAAGAATAGAAGCACCTCTATCAGAAACTCCGAAAGAGAAATCATGAATACTTGCAGTTTCATGTTTACCAGTTAATCTCAAATGATTATCAGCACCGTAAACTTCGATATGTTCTTTAACAAATGGTCTGAAAGATTCGCAGATAATATCATAAGTTTCTTTCTTACCACAGGTTCTTAAAGTAGTGTTGGAGAAATTAGCATGCATACCAGAACCATTCCAATCCAATGTTCCCAAAGGTTTACAATGCCAGTTGATAGACACTCCGTATGTTTCACCTATTCTTTCTAATAAATAACGAGCGATCCATATTTGATCACCGGCTTCCTTTGCACCTTTAGAAAATATTTGAAATTCCCATTGTCCAGCAGCAACTTCAGCATTGATACCTTCTATATTTAAACCAGCCTCAATGCATGCGTCTAGATGTTCTTCAACAATATTTCTTCCGTATGCATTGTTAGCACCTACTGAACAATAGTAAGGTCCTTGAGGTCCAGGGTAACCACCCTCCGGAAAACCCAATGGTTTATTAGTAACTGGATTCCATAAGAAATATTCTTGTTCAAATCCAAACCAGAAATCATTGTCATCATCTTCGATTGTAGCCCTTCCATTGCTTGGGTGAGCAGTTCCATCTGAACTCATTACTTCGCACATTACTAAAAATGCATTTTTGCGCTGAGGGTCTTTACAAATAAAGACAGGTTTTAACAAACAATCACTTGATCCACCGGGAGCTTGCTCTGTTGAAGAACCATCAAAACACCAAACATCACAATCTTCTAACTTACCACTGAAATCTTTTTCAATTTTTGTTTTGCTTCTTAATGATTGAGTTGGTTTGTAGCCATCTAGCCAGATGTACTCTAATTTTGAAACTGCCATAGCATTGGAATTTAAATATTAATAAAAAAAATATATAGTTAAATGATAAGTAAAATCATGATTTCAGGACAAAAATAAATAAATAATTTAAATTTTAATTCATTTTAAGTAAAAAATATTAACATTAAAATTATTTAATATACCAATAGGAACGGATAAGAATTTATTCTAAACAATAGGAGATGAAAATTCATATACAGAGGCTGAGCCTGCATCGTAGGTTTAAAGAGGGAGGATAATAATTGATAGACCTGGAAGTTTATTCAAATAATTCAAATAAATTATAATTGATTTCTTTTAATATAAATATCAAAAGAATAAATTTTAATTGAGTAAAAAAAGTACCTAAGCTAAGGGTTAAGACTTGAAAATACGATCCATCAAAATCCACTTTTCGCCGTTTTTTGCCCAAGGTAATGGCTTTTGAAATTTCCACATTAATTCTTCCCACTCTGCAATTTTAGGATTGGTTGCATCAAAAGCAGCTTTCTTTTCAAAAGTAAATTCATCCACTGTTTCTAAAATCATGAACATTCGATTGCCGGTCCTAAAAATTTCTATGTTTAAAACTCCCGCATCGATATCATGTTGAGTTACGGCTGGCCAAGCATTTCCCTTTGCATGATATTTTTCATATTCTTTAATTAATTCAGCGTCATCTACTAAATCTAATGCCAAACAAAATCGTTGCATAATTTAAATTTTAAAATATTTTTTGAAAGATTGAATCGTTTGCTCAGCTGCAGCATGAGGATTAGGCCAAGCAAAAGCCTCAGCAGAAATAAAACCATCATATTTTACTTCTTTTAGGGCCTTGGCTATTTCGTTAAGGTTGGTATGTCCATTGCCCACCGGTCGTCGATTGCTGTCTGCAAAATGCAAGTGTAATATTAATTCTCCACACTCAAGTATGCTTGCAGCAATATTTGCTTCTTCAATATTCATGTGAAATAAATCAGCTAATAATCCAACCTGTTTAATTTGGTATTTGTTTAAAAATTGAACACTATCTGCAAGGGTATTGAGTAGATTGGACTCATATCGGTTTAATGGTTCATAAATTAATTTTACACCATGAGCTGCAGCATGCTTTCCTAAATTACTTAATCCCTCTGCCAACCATTGCATTGCTTGATCTCGCGATACGCCAGCCACTACATTTCCTTGCATCGATCCAATGATTGTAGGAGCATTGAAAGCCGCACCAAAAGAAATCATGTTGGCTATAAAAACAATTGCCTTTTCTCTTATCGCTTTATCTGGATCTGTTAATGTTAATCCATGAATCACCTTTCCAGCACCGGAGCCTACCGCAGCGATTGATAATTTATATTTTTCTAGAACTGCTTTTGTTGCTTCCACTTCTAATGAATCAGCTGAGGCGGTAAATAATTCTACTGCATCAAATCCCAAGGAAGAAGCATGGGCTAAGCTTTGTTCTAAATCATCCCAATAGATCCATGGGCCTGATTTTATTGATGGAACTAAGGCGATGGTTGCACAAGATTTTATCATATTTTATAATTCAAAATCGACCATTATTTTTGTTATGCCTTTTGGATTCATTGCCCAATCAGCCAATGCAGCTCCTGCATCCTCTAGTGATACTATTTTTGAAATTACTTCCTCTACCGGAAATTTACCAGCTTCTAAATAAGCAATTACTTCTGGAAATTCATCGGTACAATTTCTTGATCCTACTATTTCAATTTCCTTTCTAACAAAAATTCCGGTATTAAATTCTACAGCAGATTTAGCATACCCAATGCAAACAACTCTGCCGGTATAAGCTACTTCGTCTACAGCTGCTCGATAGGTGATTGCATTTCCAACTGCCTCAATGATTACATCTGGTCCATCTCCATCAGTGATGCGCAAAAGTGCTTCATGTAAATTTTCATTGCTTGTATTAATGGTATGTGCTACTCCAATCTTATTTGCTATCTCCATTTTTGAATCGTCGATATCTATTGCAATTACTTCCGCTCCTCTATTTACTGCAGAAGCGATAGCACCCATTCCTACAATTCCACAACCAATCACAGCAACCCTGTCTTTATTAGTTACCCCACCTCTTGCAGCCGCATGAAAGCCTACGGTTAAAGGTTCTACCAACGCAAGCTCCTTCAATGAAAGCTTTTCAGAAAGAAATAAATCCTGCCAATGAATGCTGATGTAATGGGTCATAGCACCTGGGCGTCTTACTCCCATCGTTTTATTATCCTGACAAGCATTTCGCCTACCCTTTCTACATGAAATACATTTTCCACAATTTAAATAAGGATAAACTGTTGCCTTGTCTCCAATTTTAAAAGTATTAGGCACTTGACTTCCCATTGCCTCAATAGTTCCACCTACTTCATGTCCTAGTACATTGGGATATTCTTGCAATTCAAAAAGACCTTTAAAGCCATTTAAGTCACCACCACAAAATCCAACCATCCCAATTTTTAATAAAACTTCCTCCTCTTTGGGAATGGGCTTCTCAATTTCTTTAATCTCAGTTTGGCCAATGGCCGTTAGAAACAATGCTTTCATAATAAAGTTATGGACGAGGTAAATTATTTTCTGGTTGTCCTTCGTACCACATTAAATTTTTAACAGGCGCAATCACAGCGTTCAACTCATCTAAAAGTTCTGGATTAATTTTAAAATCTAATGAAGCGACGTTTTGTTGAATATTGCTCATGCTGTTCATACCAACAATGGTAGTGGAGATGTGCGGATGATCCATTGCATAACGCATGGCTACATCACTTAGACGAACCCCATATTTTTTACAAATTTGTAGTAAAGCAGGTTGGATGGATAGCATTTCTTTGGGGGCGTTGTGCCATTCAGGCAAGGGGGCATCTGATAAAATCCTTTGCATCAGTGGCGCAGCATTCATCAATCCAAAATTTTTTTCTTTTGACAGAGGTACTAATTCATTGTTTATTTCATCTTGCAATAAATTATAATGAGCCCAAGAAAGGACGGTATCTAATTCTACCTGCTTAGCAATCTCAGCTAGATAACGTACTGGCAAACCTGAGATACCAATAAATCTGGTTTTTCCAGCCGCTTTGATTTTTTCTATGGCTGGTATTGCCTCATTTAATATCTGTTCCTTCTTTACAAATTCAATATCATGTAGTTGAAATAAATCTACATAATCAGTTTGTAATCTTTTAAGGGATTCATCAATACTTGCCATAATACGCTTAGCAGAAAAATCAAAAACCTGCAGATCGTAGCGACCGCATTTGGTAGCTAAAAAAACATTATTGCGTTTTCCTTTCAAAGCCTTCCCTAGCCTTGTTTCGGCTAGCGTAATTCCGTAAAAAGGGGAGACATCAAAAAAGTTTACACCATGGTCAATCGCATAATGAACGGCATTAACACCTACTTTTTCTTCGCAAACATCAAAAACATTTCCAAGGGGCGAAGCGCCAAATCCTAAAACGGATATCTGCTCATTCGTTTTTCCAAGTTTGCGGTATTCCATTGGTAAATTTCAGTGTTGTTAAAAGAGGTTAAACAAATATAAAGTATTTTTATTTTGAAGATCTTTTCAAAAAGACCAATTTATAGTTTTCTGTTTGCATGCATTTCTGTTATCTACTTTGATTTTCATATGGGTAGAAAATGTAATTTTAATATTACTGAGTCTGGATTACATGTTAACAATTTGATATTTTTAAATTTTTGGATAACTCGAAATTCAAAAATACCTTGAGCTATTATTTGTAACTCAAAAACTCCTAAAAAAATTTCGATGAAAAATTGGACTCTAGTAATATTATTTACATTCATTTCAGCAAGTAACTTATTATTTGCCCAATCGATAGCTGAGCTAGACGCTAAGCGGGTTCTATTGCCCAATGGCTGGTCTATTACCCCAATCGGTAAAAATATTAATTTGGCCGACCTACCATTAAATATGGTGATTAGTAACAATAAAAAGTTGATGGCAGTTACTAACAATGGACAGAGCAATCATTGTATTCAATTAATAGACATCGCAAAAGCTCAAGTGGTGGATAGTATGTTTATTCCAAAAGCTTGGTATGGAATAGCTTTTAGCAGTAATGATCAATCGCTTTATGTTTCAGGCGGACATGACAATCGAGTGAATAAATATGCAATCAATGACAGCAAAATGAAGTTGGTGGATTCTTTTATATTAGGAAAACCATGGCCTTTTGCAATTGGTACCGCAGGACTAGATGTAGATGAAACAGTTAATAAAAAATTGTTTGTAGTTACAAAGGAAGCGAAGAGTCTGTATGTATTTGACCTATCTACAAAGAAACTTATCAGTCAATTAAAATTGGCCGCAGAAGCATACGCTTGTAAGTTATCTCTTGATAAAAAACTTTTGTACATCAGTCTTTGGGGAGATAAGAAAGTATTGATTTATGATATTGAAACTGCCAAGATCAGCGCGGAGATTGCTGTGGGTGATCATCCGAATGAACTGCTTTTGAATAAGAAAGGGAATTATCTTTTTGTTGCGAATTCGCAGGACAATTCAGTTTCAGTAATCAATACCAAAAACAATACAGTTGTTGAAACATTGATGGCTACATTATATCCAGGGTCTCCATCAGGATCGACTAGCAATGGTTTGGCGTTGAGCGAAGATGAGAAGACATTGTATATTGCCAATGCTGACAACAATTGTCTTTCGGTGTTTGATGTGTCTATAATTTCAAAAAGTAAATCAAAAGGATTCATACCTGTTGGCTGGTATCCTACCAATGTAAAAGTTTTAGGAAAGAATGTATATGTATTGAATGGAAAGGGTTTGACTTCCTATGCCAATCCTTTTGGCCCTAATCCAGTTAATAAAAAGCAGGTAGTATCAAGTCATGCAGGCGATAGTACCAAGCCGGTGACTGTACAATATATTGGTTCTTTGTTCAATGGTACTTTAAGCATTTTCACTGAACCATCTAAGGCTCAATTGGCTATTTTTTCTAAAGCAGTTTATAAAAACACTCCCTACACTAAAAATAAAGAATTGAATGCAGAAGGGAAAGCAGGCAATCCTATTCCTATGAAAGTGGGGGAACAATCACCTATCAAATATGTATTTTATATCATCAAAGAGAATAGAACCTATGATCAAGTTTTGAGTGATGTAAAAGGAGGAAATGGAGATACTAGTTTATTGTTATTTGGAAATAATGTAACACCCAATCAGCATAAGTTCGCAAGAGACTATGTATTACTCGACAATTTTTATGTAGATGCAGAGGTAAGTGCGGATGGACATAACTGGAGCATGGGTGCTTATGCAAATGACTATGTAGAAAAAAACTGGCCAGCTAGTTATGGCGGAAAAGGTGGAACACATGGGACATCGGCCACCTTAAAAATTGGCAATAATAAAGATGGCTTTATCTGGGATTTTTGTGCTAAAAACAACGTGAGTTACCGTTCTTATGGTGAATTTGTTGCGGATGATTTTGGTACAAAACCAAGATTGGAATCTTTAAAAGGGCACTCAGCTGCATTCGCTCCCTACAGTCTAGCAGTTAGAGATACCGTAAGATTTAGACAATGGAAAAAAGATTTTGACTCATTGATTGCAATCAATGCTGTTCCAAAATTCAATACCATTAGAATGGGCAACGATCATACAGAGGGTATGCGTGCAGGGAGTCTAACGCCTTTTTCGCATGTTGCTGATAATGACTTGGCCTTAGGTATGTTGGTTGATCATTTGAGTAAGAGTAATATCTGGAAAGAATCGGTTGTTTTTATTTTAGAAGATGATGCACAAAATGGCCCCGATCATGTCGATGCTCATAGAAGTCCTGCCTATCTTGTGGGCCCTTATGTAAAACGCAATTATGTTGACAATACGATGTATACTACTTCCGGTATGCTTAGAACAATGGAATTAATTTTAGGTATTCCTCCTATGACTCAATTTGATGCGGCAGCCACTCCAATGTGGCGCTCATTTACTAGTCAGCCTGATACCAAAGGATTTCAATATTTACCTGCAAATATTAACCTAAACGATAGAAATCCTAAAGCCCAATCTGGCTCAGCGATGGCAATTCTTTCTGAAAAATATGATTGGAGTAGGGAAGATAGGGTACCAGATTTAGTGATGAATGAAATTCTTTGGCAAGGTATTAAGGGCAAGTCAGCACCTTCTCCAGTTAGGGCTGCCTTTGTAAAAGAGAAACCTAAAAAGGACAACGACTAGCAGTAGACGAAATTAATTTTAAAGGGTCTATGATTTTAAAATCATAGACCCTTTTCTTTTATCAAGCAAAGATATAGGGAGGCGTTATTCAATATAAATCCAAAGTAAATCCCCTATCTTTAAATCAAGAAAAGCTTGCTAAAAAATTCCTTCACTTTGTCGAATTAAAAATTAACTACTTCGACCAGAATGAAGAGGCAAAGGTTTAGCCTAATTTTTTAAAATTTAAATTGTAGTAAAATATTTTTTCTTGAATTAAATTATCAAACGATGCGTATGATTTTCAACTCAAAAAAATGGGCAACCTTTTTGTTGTTATTTCTGGCGGGCTCTTTAACTGCTCAAATAAAACTGCCGACTTATTTCAGCAACCACATGGTTCTTCAAAAAGGAATAGCAATTCCAGTTTGGGGATGGGCTTCACCTGGCGAAAAGGTAACGGTAACGCTAGAGAAATCAAGTTTATCGACCACTGCCGACAAGGAGGGTAAATGGATGGTTAAACTCCCTTCAATGGAATATGGAGGTCCTTATAAATTAAACATTCAGGGAAAGACAAATCTTAGTTTTGAAAATGTGATGATTGGAGAAGTTTGGGTATGTTCAGGCCAATCCAATATGGAATTTCAATTGATTACTTCTAAAAATGGAGAGGCTGAAGTAGCAGCATCTGACTATCCTAACATTCGACTTTTTACTGTTAAAAAACGCATTTCACATCAGCAGCAGGAGCAGCTCCAGGAGGGGGAATGGTCGCAGTGTTCACCTGCTACCTCATCTCATTTTTCTGCTGTGGGCTATTTCTTTGGGAGAGAGCTCCATAAAAAGTTAAATGTTGCCATTGGATTGATTAATAGTTCTTGGGGTGGGACAATTGCAGAGACCTGGATCAGCGAAGAAACGATTGGTCAAAATCCGGATTTTACCAATCAGTTAGCGCAGCTTAAAAAAGTAAATTTGGATGAATATGCTAAATCGGTTGAAAATGAAGTGAAGCAAAGGGTGGGTGAAACATCTACCATTGATAAGGGGATGAAAAATGGCCAAGCGCTTTGGGCTGCACCTGCTTACAATGATGCTGCTTGGAAAACGATGGAGCTTCCAGGATATATTGAGTCCAATGGTCTTCAAGGAGTGGATGGGATTGTATAGTTTAGAAAAGAGATTGCGCTTACTGCGGCTGAAGCAAAACAAAAATCAACTCTTTATTTGGCTAAAATAAATGACTCTGACAGCACTTATATAAATGGCAAATTAATTGGCTCTACAAAATTACAAGCAGAAAAATCAAGAGCCTATATGGTAGCACCTGGCTTACTTAAACCAGGCAAAAATATTATTACTGTTCGAATAGAGGATATCGGAGGAATGGGAGGAGTATATGGCAATCCTACCACCTTGTATTTGCAATCAGGAGATCAATCCATTTCATTAGTGGGTAGTTGGAAATACAAAGTAGGCATTGTAAAATTCAATGCTGTATTAAGCCCAAACTCTTATCCGACTTTACTTTACAATTCAATGATTCATCCATTGGTTCCCTTTGCAATCAAAGGTGCAATATGGTATCAAGGGGAAAGTAATGCAGAAAGGGCTAAGCAATATCGACGTGTTTTTCCCGATCTTATCAAAGATTGGAGAGCGCATTGGAATCAGGGAGATTTTCCCTTCTTGTTTGTTCAGTTAGCAAATTTTATGAAAACAGATTCGATTCCTGTAGAAAGTACTTGGGCTGAATTAAGAGAATCACAGACCATGACACTAGCTTTGCCCAATACTGGAATGGCCGTGACTACGGATGTTGGCGAGGCTTTAGATATTCATCCAAAGGATAAGCAAACAGTAGGAATGCGATTGGCATTAGCGGGATTGAAAGTCGCTTATCAAAAAGACATTGTTTACACTGGACCTGTTTATAAATCAATGAATGTAGACGGCAATAAGGTTACACTAACCTTTGATCAAATTGGAAGTGGACTAAAGATCAAGGATAAGTACGGCTATCTAAAAGGATTTGCAATAGCTGGTGAGGATCATCAATTTCATTGGGCTACCGGAAAAATCACTGGTAACAATAGTCTTCAAATAAGTTCTACTGAAGTACAACATCCAGTTGCAGTGCGCTATGCATGGAGTAACAATCCAGAAGATGCCAATCTTTACAATGGTTCTGATTTGCCAGCATCCTCTTTTAGAACAGACGATTGGAAAGGGATTACACAATAGAATTAATTTATTAAAAAAGTAAAACGGGCTTATGATTTAGCCCTTTTTACTTTTGATTCATTCATCATTACAAAATGAAAACTAGGCCTACTATATTTCTTATTTTATTTTGCATCTTTTTCTTATTAAATAAAGGGTATGCTCAAAATTCCGGATCCTGCTTATTTAAAAATCCATTGTGTTTTTACAATACCAATATTTTAAATTATTTACAGATACTTCATAAAAATCAGCAGTATGATAAAGTTTGTAATTTTATTTATGGCCCAGCGATAGATGGAAAAAGTAAAGATGGTATGGAAGAAAAATTATCTGATGCTAGATTTGGTTATTCATTAAAGAAAGTTGGAATCAAACAGAAATCCAATACCAGCTGGTCATTAACCTATCAACGAACTATTTTAGGAACCAACGAGACCTTTAAAATAGAATGCGCTTTGGTGAATGATACCTGCAAAATTTATTTAGATGAAAAAGCTTGGAATACAATTTTTAATTAGAAAAGTATATTCCAAACTTCTAGTGTAAAATATTTATTCTTGTACCTTAACTTTCCACTCTACAAATTCCACTGTATACTGTTTTTGATCTGGCGCACCTGCTGCTAATCCCAAATCAACGGCTTTTTCTATTCCAGGAATATTTTTTGTTTGACGTTTGATCATCCAATTTTTACCATCTAGACTTATATAACCAGTAAATTGATCACCATGGCGCTCTAACTTAATCCAAATAGGAGTAGGAGAATTTTCAGGCAAATTTTCGCTCGAGGCTTTGTGCATACAGCCATTACCAAATTCGTCGTACTCAATTCCAGCCCTTCCAGGTGTGCTAAACATTAGTACTGAACCCAGACTACCACGATCCACATCAAAACTTTTGGAAATGTCATTGCGAACAAACAAACCACTTCTATACCATTCACTCGTGCGATATCCAAAGGACTTTATTTTTGCAGTAGCAACAAAATCACCTTTTAATTTTTTTAGATAAACAGTAGCATAAGCATCTTCAGCGTGATAAAAATCCCAACCACTTGCTTTTAAAATGTATCTATTTTCATTTTGGAAAACTTCAACGTTTGCAGGTTTTGATTTGGCAGAAAGATAGGTCTGAAGTTTTTCTTTGGTGAGATCAAGTACTTTACATTTAAGAACATTTAAAATTTGCTCATCACTATTTCCAATTCGCAATGGTTGTGGGCCTACTTTTGGAATCAAGTCAAAAGAAACTTCTCTCACTTCATTTCCTTTCAATAGAATCTTTTCTGTTTTAATTATTTTCCCTGCAGCAAAAAGTTGAATATCTGTTTGAATATCGGTTGACTGCAAATTTTTTGCCATGGCAGTAATATGTACAGATTCACCCGCTAAAATTCTTTCTTCAGATAAGTGAAGTTGATCAAAAGACACCTTAGGTTTTTCACCTTCTACTTTAACCTTTTGAGGAATTGTTTCTCCTATCGCGAGCTCTTGACTTCCTGGATTATTTAATCGAATCTCAAATTCAATGGTTCGTGTATTGCCTTTAATAACTGGGAAAGGCTTGATTTCAATGGGTTTTCTATCAAGTAGCAAGGATACTTGAGCAACACCAGAACTACCGATATTTTTTATATCAGCCCTAACTTTCACTAAAGTGCCCGTTGGCAAAACTCCTTTTATAGGCTTACCATTGAGTGTAACTTGAAGATTTGAACAGGCGAAGTTGGGAAGACCTTCAATAAATTTTTCAGGTAAAACTTTTGGATTCTCAATCAAAAAATTATCAGAATAATCATTGTTGATTAAGTAGGTTCCACAAGTTTTCATGTCACCCTGTTCTAAGTCGAAGTAAATATTATTTTTCACCGTCCAGTTACTCGATAAATTATCAAACCAGAAAGCAACATTATCGCTAAAGAATCCGCGGTGAACGCGGTGAATAATATTGTTGCGAATCGAAGAATTATAAGTCATACCAGTTACCACTATCACCCCTGCATCATCGGCATCTGTTTGTACATCTTCGAAGTGATTGTATTCTACTACTACATCGCCTGTGATGGTTCCTTCTAAACCTCCCGACCCAATATCCATTGTGTAGGGTCGGCCAGACTTAGTAAAATAATTATGTGAAATAGTAGTATGGATGGTTCCGCCAACACCTAAAGTAATACCACCACCCTGTCCGCAGTTAGAAAAAATATTATG
>Ga0114964_10002953_pt1 | contig 11672 bp, 13 predicted proteins | sample C_131016_MF_Meta_FD_92638 | JGI IMG/M metagenome (GOLD analysis project Ga0114964, IMG submission 92638) | Freshwater microbial communities from Lake Croche, Canada to study carbon cycling - C_131016_MF_MetaG | ecosystem: Environmental > Aquatic > Freshwater > Lake | place: Lake Croche, Canada... | reverse complement strand
AAGGATTCCAATTGGGCTAGGGATACGCGATCTTGGCGAATAGTAAGGTCTTCGCGCACGCCATCGATGATGGAATCTAATACTGTGCTCATGTATGTCCCTTGCCGGTAGTGATTAGCAATTCTACGCGGTTTTCAGGGCCGTAAATTCAATCCGAAACAGGGCTCCACCTTCAGGTGCGACGCCAGCACTTGCCCTCGCACCTAAGCGGCTGGCTAGCCGACCCACCAGGGCCAAGCCAAATCCGGTACCGACTTTTCGGATGCCGCGATAACGTTCGTAGAGTTCACCCGGCTGGAAGGCCACTTGAATGTCGTCAGCTGACAGACCCGGGCCACCATCGCGAACTTCAATAACCGCATCCTGCGTGAGCGCAAGAATGATGGGCTGCTGTGCGGGGGTAACGCGCAAGGCATTTTCCATCAGATTGTCGATAATCTGACGAACTCTACCGATATCCGTGGTGACCACAACGGCTGAGTCTGGAAGTTCGAGTCTGAAGTTTACGCCTTCACGATTGCAGCGTTCCTGCCACACATGAGCAGCTTCTTGTACCACGTTGCCTAGATCAATCGGTGCTGGATGAATTTGGAAATCGACTGCGCCTGTTCGGGCCAAATCGAGTAAATCGCTTACCAGTCGTTCAAGTCGCAGCGACTCAGACTCGATGATGCCGCCAACACGTTGCAATTCGTCGTCCTTAATTACCCCATCTACTAGCGCCTCCCCGTATCCACGAATGGCAGTCAGCGGCGTCCTGAGTTCATGCGAAACTGACAGCAGAAATTCTCGCTGCCTACCTTCACTGTGAGTCAACTCATCTGAAAGCAGGTTGAGCGCGATAGCGATTTCGGAGATCTCCACCGGACCTTGTGGCTCAACTCGTACATTGCGGTGGCCAAGCGCAAGCTGATGTGCTGCTGCGGCGGCGTGCGCAAGCGGCCGGGAGATGCGCCGAGCAAATAGCAAGCCGATGCAAACTGCTACGGCAAATCCGATTAGCAACGCCGTCAGGATGCGGTTAATTGCACTCGAGGTAACTGAGGTGAGCACTGACATCGGCTGAACGAGTACGATGCCAGTGCCCGCGCCGACTGGTCTAGCTTCAATAAATACACAGGTTCCTTGTTTGCAGCTCCGACCACTTACTGATGAGCCCACTGCAATCGCGTTGATCTGCTCAGTCGAAAGCGCTTGCGGTTCTACCTGACCCGGAATCACTGCCTGCACTTGGATACCTTGGGCCTGTAGGTACTGAACAACGCCTAGTAATGCCCGCTGGCCACCTTCTGGGCCACCGCGTCCTTGATCTAGATCTAGGTCGTGCGGATGCGTGGCTATGTTATGAACCAAGTTGGCTTGGCTGGCCAGCGTTGCCTGTGCTTGGTCTTGCGCTGCAGTGCGAATCAATGGAAAGGCGACAATGCCAGCGATCAGCACGGCAATGGCTGAGACTGCTCCTGTAAGAAGCGCCGCTCTGGAGCCGAGTGAGGAAAAAGGTTTCACCCTCTAACCACCGAGTAACCGACCCCGCGAGCGGTGCGAATTGGATTAGGTTCGCCAAGTTTTGCCCGCAGTTGCGCAACATGCACATCGACGGTTCGAGTGCCCACGATCGAGGCGTATCCCCACACATGACTCAGTAGCTCATCACGACTAAATACATGCCCGGGACGACTCATCAGGTACTCCAGCAAATTGAATTCAGTTGCAGTTAAATCGACTGCGTTGCCGTCCACCTGAACAGTTCGCGTACTGGGATCTAGCGCCACATTTTCAGCGGTAACAACTTCGGAATCCATCGGCAAGCCATTGGCTCGACGCAGCCATACTTTTACTCGAGCTACCACCTCACGCGGACTCGGTGGTTTGGTGATGTAATCATCGGCGCCCAGTTCCAGGCCGACAATTCGGCTTATTTCATCGTCGCGGGCAGTGCAAAAAATAATTGGCGTCCAATTTTTCTCAGCCCGTAAAGTTCGACAAACTTCAATACCGTCGATATCGGGAAGACCAATGTCCAACAAGATCACCGCCGGCTTTAACGTACGCACGGCCTCTAGCGCGGCCCGTCCATTGGAAACGCAGTGGACTCCTAGGCCCTCACGAGTTAAATAGCGACGAAATAAATCAGAGATGGTTTCATCATCTTCAACAACGAGGATTAAGCCTCTGACATCATTCACAGTTACCACTATGCCCGTTGATTAACAATTTCCCGCATGGGAATTGTAAAAAACTCGTCAAAACTTGAGAGGATTACTTCTTCGAGCCAAGACCGGCAAGGGCTAGAACTTTTCCAGTGATTAGCCCGACTGGAATTAGGGCAGCGCCGATCCAGAAAACAGCCGGCTTGGCAATTACTACACCGATGGTGCCCACCAAGAAAGCAAGTGACACGATGATTACCGCACTCCAGGCCGCAACTGTATGACCGTGGTCAATATGTTCACTCATCGAATTCCCCTTAAGTTTGTGCTCATAGTTTATCGGTGGGATCTGGCGAATCTTGAGTTGGATCAAATCCAGCATCAAGGGCTTGCCAAGAAGTCAATTCCGATGCCGTGCCTTTGCGTTCGTAACGTGCGTTCTTTTTCTGCGCTGTTGAGGCAAAAACTAGCACCAGGCTTGCTAGCAAACTCAACGAAGAACTGACCACAGCCACTTGCCATAGGTGGTTATCACTGAAGGAAATGTTCATCACTGTGCGACCCAACACATCTGACGCAGCTGAATCAACCACGCTGGCGATTGCGCTGCCGTGGCTTTGATCAGCGCTTAGCAATGCGCCAACACTCAGAGCCAGTGCTACTATCGCCACCACACGACGGATTATTCCTCGAGTCGCTAAGTAAGCGATTGCGCTCGTGACTAGCGCCCAGGCGCAGCCAGCTCCGAGCGGATCTAGCGCGCGACCAGTCAGATTTAGTGACAACTGTGGCGTGTTTGGCTCGGCCAAAGTAGCACTCACCCAGATACGTCCGGAAATAAACAACAGAGCGATAGCGGTTACAAGAAGCGTTCCTACCGAGGCGCGTATCCGAGGATTCACGCTTGTTCCGCAGCGGCTACCGCCCGCAAGACAGCGGCGGCTTTCGCTTGACACTCGGCATCTTCACTTGCCGCCACCGAATCGGCGACGACACCAGCGCCAGCCTGAACGAAGGCGCGTCCATCTTTCAAGACTGCGCTACGAATGGCTATCGCAGTATCTAAATTGCCGGCAAAGTCGAAATAACCAACACAGCCGCCATAGATTCCGCGACGAGTTGGCTCCAACATTTCTATAATCTCCATGGCCATTGGTTTTGGTGCTCCAGATAGCGTGCCGGCCGGGAAAGTAGCTCTAACTAGATCTAGCGGATGCATCTGTTCGGTCACCTGACCGACAACTGTTGAAACAATGTGCATGACATGGCTGTACCGCTCGATGTGCATGAACTCAGTGACATCAACTGTGCCTGGCTCGCAAACGCGACCTAGGTCGTTGCGGCCCAGGTCCACGAGCATTAGGTGCTCGGCACGTTCCTTCTTGTCGGCGAGCAGTTCATCGGCCAGCGTGGAATCCTGCTCCGGCGTAATTCCGCGTGGACGAGTTCCAGCAATCGGATGAAGCATTGCCTGGCCATCCACGAGCCGAACCAATGCCTCTGGGCTGGAACCAACCAAATCGAAGGCGACTTCTTCGGAATACGGCAAGTTGGCATCGCTAGGTTTTGGCACGCGAATCAAAAACATGTACGGACTTGGGTTTGATTCGCGCAGTGCTCGGTAGACATCTAGCGCTGGCACAGTGCAGGGAGTCGAGAAACGCTGCGCAAGAACGATCTGGAAGGCATCCCCAGCACGAATGTGTTCCTTAGCCACTTCAACCGCTGTTTGGTATTGCGTGGACGAAGTTTCACGAGTAATTTCCGGCGCATCGATTTTGGCAAACACTTGAGTATCTGTATGTTCGGCTGCCGATAATTGCTTCTCCATGGCATCTAGACGGCTAATCGCGTCAGCGTGCGCTTGATCCACTCGCTCACTGGAATTGTCGTAGTTAATCGCGTTGGCAATTAGAAAAATGCATCCTTGCTCATGGTCAATAACTGCCAAGTCAGTGGCAATGAACATTGCAAGCTCTGGAACCTGCAAACTATCTGGGTTTAGGTTTGAAATCTTCTCAAAGCGCCGAACAATTTCATAGCCGAGGTACCCCACAACACCGCCAGTGAGCGGGGGCAACTGATCTTCACTTAGCCCAAGATTTACATCAGGGGTATGCAAGACCGAAAGTAAGTCGCGCAGAACTACCAGTGGGTTAGGGTCAGCGACTACCCCTTCAGGGACGCGACCAGACCAATGCGTGATTCCATCTTTCTCACTTAACATTGCCGAAGTGTTAACCCCAATAAAGGAGTAACGCGACCAAGTTAATCCGTGTTCGGCAGATTCAAGCAGAAAAGTACCGGGTCGCTGGGTAGTCAGAGTTTGATAAAGCTCGATCGCACTTAAATTTGGGTTTTCCACTTGGCGAATGACCGGGATGACCCGACGACTTGTCGCAAGTTCGCGAAATTGTTCGAGGCTAATGGTGTTAACACTCATGATAGGTCACCATGATGTTGATCAAAACATGTACGCGAACCAGTATGACAAGCGCCACCACTTTGAACAACGGTTAACAGGATGGTGTCGGCATCGCAATCGTACGCGATATCGACAACCTGTTGACTGTTTCCCGATGTTGCACCTTTAATCCAGATTTCATTTCGACTACGGCTCCAGTACGTGGCTGCCTTAGTGGTAAATGTCTGCTCGAGTGCCTGTGAATTCATCCAAGCCATCATCAATACAGCTTTTGTGCTGGCTTCTTGCACAACAACCGGAACCAGACCATCGCTGTTGAAGGTCAGTGCCGCAATGAAGTCATGTGCAGATTCAGACATGTCCCTAGTCTGCCGTATGGGGTGAATTTGTTGAAACTGCGCGCTCTTGACCAAGGTGGATTACGCTGAAATTATGAGCAGCAATCAGAACTGGGCCCGAATTGAACGCGAGCACTTCGCAAATACCTTGCACTTAGTCGGACCCGATGCGCCAACGCTTTGTTTACCCTGGACTACTAGGGATTTGGCCGCGCACGTAGTGGTTCGGGAACGTCGACCCGATGCAGCACTGGGACTAATAATCCCGCTACTGAATAATCACCTAGAGGCTGTTCGCCAAAAAGTAGCGAAATCCGATTGGAATGAATTAATCAGCCAGGTGCGCTCTGGCCCAAAAAGTTGGAATCCAATGAGTTGGGGTCCCGTTGACAATTTGGCCAACGTCTTTGAATTTTTCGTGCACCACGAAGACGTGTTACGAGCAGCGGCCAATCCGGCTCCTAGAGTTTTGCCAGATGAGTACACAGCACTTTTAATGAGTCGACTACACGATGGTGCCTGGCTACTTTGGCGTCGGGCAAAAGTTGGGGTAATTCTCACTGATGGCAGCAGTTCGGTGGTAGCCAAGCGCCCGCCAAAGGGTGCGGGCATTGTCACAGTGACGGGCCAAGTAGCCGAACTGGTAATGAAAAGTTACGGCCGAAACAACTCGCAGGTAACCGTCATTGGCGCCGAGCAAGACTTGGCATTATTTGCTCAAACAAATTTGTCGGTTTAACGAACAGTATGGCCGTGCGCCGCTAGATCTGCCTTAACTTGGGCAATGCTGATTTGGCCAAAATGAAAAACACTAGCGGCCAAAACCGCATCGGCGCCCGCTGCAACTGCCGGCGCAAAATCCTCAACTTTGCCAGCGCCGCCACTTGCAATTAACGGCACGTCAGATACTTTGCGCACTGCTTGAATTAACTCCAAATCAAAACCTTGCTGCGTACCGTCGGCGTCCATTGAGTTAAGCAAAATTTCGCCAGCGCCTCGTTGCCCTGCTTCAGCAATCCAGGCCACTGCATCCTTGCCACTGCTTTGGCGTCCCCCATGGGTCGTTGCTTCAAAGCCACTTGGCGAATCGGCAGACCGGCGCACATCAACCGAGAGCACGATGCACTGATTGCCGAAACGACGCGAGGCTTCATTAAGTAAATCTGGATTCGCCAGCGCAGCGGTGTTGATGCCAACTTTGTCAGCGCCACAACGCAGTAACTGATCAACATCTTCCACACTGCGGATACCGCCGCCGACCGTCAATGGGATAAAGATTTCATTGGCGGCCCTGCGCACCATGTCGTAAGTTGTTTGTCGCTGCGAGCTACTAGCGGTGATGTCCAGAAAAATTAGCTCATCTGCGCCAGCCTGACCATATGCCCGAGCAAGTTCAACCGGATCGCCGGCGTCACGTAGGTCAACGAAATTAACCCCCTTGACCACTCGGCCATTGTCAACATCAAGGCATGGAATAACGCGCACTGCTAATGACATGAATTACCTTTGCGGCCCAGCTACTTCAATTGCTTCGACCAAAGTGAACGCGCCAGCGTAAAGTGCCTTGCCTACGATTGCACCTTCCACACCAATCGCAGTTAGTTTGCGCAATTCTTCCAAGTCTTGAAGGCTGGAAATGCCACCACTAGCAATAACTGGCTTGTCGGTGCGCTCACACATCTGCTTGAGAAGATCCACATTTGGGCCATTTAAGGTGCCATCTTTGGTCACGTCAGTTACGACGTATCGAGTGCAACCGTCGGCCTCAAGTCGAGCCAAAGTTTCCCAAAGGTCGCCACCTTCTTGTGTCCAGCCGCGTGCTGCCAAAGTGGTGCCACGCACATCAAGGCCAACTGCAATTCGATCACCAAACTCGGAGATAACTTTGGCGGTCCAATCGGGATCCTCAAGGGCTGCGGTACCAAGATTCACGCGGCGGGCTCCGGTTGCCAGCGCGGCGCGCAGAGATTCGTCATCGCGGATTCCGCCTGAGATTTCCACGTTCACATCGAGGCGGCCAACCACATTTGCCAATAGTTCGCGATTTGATCCGCGGCCAAACGCTGCGTCCAGGTCGACTAAGTGAATCCAATCTGCACCAGCGGACTGCCAATCCAGGGCAGCCTGCAGCGGGTCGCCATAACTTGTTTGTTGGTCTGCTTGCCCTTGAACCAGACGCACCGCCTGACCATCGGCTACGTCAACAGCTGGCAACAAAATCAATGAATCCATCACGCACTCTTCTCTTTTTGCTTGTCATCGATGTTCACAAGGTTTTCACCCAATTGTCCAAGAGATTTAAACCGGCATCGCTGGATTTCTCGGGATGAAATTGTGTTGCCCACAGCGGACCATTCTCCACCGCAGCGATGAACCTGCTGCCATAGTCTGCCCAGGTAACTTTTGCGGGTAGATAGTGAGCATCTTCGCGCAACGACCAGGTCTGCGCAGCATATGAGTGAACAAAATAGAAACGCTCATTTGAGATGCCAGCGAACATTTGCGAATCTTGCGGCGCATCGACGGTATTCCAACCCATCTGCGGCAATACTTTAGCTGCCAATGGCTGTACAACGTCCGGCCACTGATCTAGACCTGCATGCATGTCCTGTGCATGCTCTTTACTTCCCGCAAAAAGTACCTGCATGCCAACACAGATACCCAGAACCGGACGGCCACCAGAAATTCGACGCTCAATTATTTGATCACCGCGCACACTTCGCAGGCCCGCAATACAGGCAGCAAAGGCGCCAACACCAGGAACTACCAGTCCATCGGCATTAATTGCCTGGTCAAAATCTGAAGTGACTTCAACGTCAACGCCAGTGGTCTGCAAAGCTCGAGCTGCTGAGCGCAAGTTTCCTGAACCGTAGTCCAGGACCACAACTTTGGTCACGAACTTACAGACTTCCCTTAGTGGACGGGATGTCGGTTACGCGACTATCTAGAGCCACTGCGTCACGCAAGGCGCGAGCGACGGCCTTGAACTGAGCCTCAGACACGTGGTGCGCATTATTGCCACCGAGCACCCGCACATGAATGCAGATCTGCGCTGCCGCCGTGATTGACTCCCAGATGTGCTTGGTCAAAGTGGTGTCATAGGTGCCAATCAACTCGACAGTTAGCGGAGCTTCGTGCACGAGATATGGCCGGCCGGATAAATCAACTGCGGCCTGACAGCCAGTGTCATCAAGAGGCACATATGAGTCGCCGAATCGGCGAATGCCGACTTTATCGCCAAGTGCTTCGCGAAGTGCCTGGCCAAATGCCAGCGCGGTGTCTTCAACGGTGTGATGCGAATCAACTTCCACATCGCCTTCGGTGCGAACATAAAGGTCAAATCCACCATGCTTACCCAATTGGGCCAACATGTGATCAAAGAATGGAACGCCGGTAGCGACATCAACCTTGCCAGTGCCATCGAGGTTTAAGTCAACGAGAACTGAGCTCTCTTTAGTTGCCCGTTCTACCCGTGCTGTGCGTGCCATATCTACCTCTTTCTGTTTATGACCGGTTAAAGGTCAACACCTAATAATGCCTTACGGAAACTTTCATTTTCTGCTGGCGTGCCAATTGAAACGCGTAACCATCCGTCTGGGCCACTTTGTCGAATCAATACTCCCTGGGCAAGCAACTGCTGCCAGACGCTTTCTCGGTCAGCAAACAGACCAAAAAGCAGAAAGTTTGCGCCGCTTGGGTTTACCAAAAAGCCGTGTTCAATCAGCCAGCTGAATAACAAATCACGCTCACTGCGCAGTAATGCGACTTGGCTCAAGAGTTCGCCACTATGCGCCAAAGCAGCCCGGGCTACTGCTTGAGTCACTGCCGAGAGGTGATACGGCAAGCGCACTAACTGACAAGCAGCCACTACGTCCGGGTGAGCCACCGCGTAACCCAGTCGCAAACCGGCGCACGAGAAGGCCTTGCTCATTGTGCGAGTGATGACTACTCGGGGATGTCCAGCGTACGATGCGATAGCGCTTGCTTGCTCCAGGTCACGGAACTCGCCGTAAGCCTCATCGACAATAATCAGTCCAGCGAAGTTATCAAACAATGCTGCCAAAATATCGGGTGCTAACACGGTGCCCGTCGGATTATTAGGTGAACAAAGCACGATGATATCTGGCTTTAGCAATAAAGCTTGAGCGATAATTTCAAGGTCGATGTTGAAATCTGCTCGGCGAGGAACCTCTAGATACTCAGTGAAAGTTTCGCGGCAATAATCCGGGTACATCGAGTAAGTCGGCCCAAAAGTGAGCAGCCTGCGACCTGGTCCCCCGAATGCCTGAAGCAGGTGATGCATGACTTCATTGCTACCGTTTGCTGGCCAGACATTCTCCCAACCAACATTGCCATTTGATTCGCTTGAAATGTAAGCCGCTAAATCTTTACGCAGTTGAACAGCATCACGATCCGGATAGCGATTCAGATTGGCTGCCGCTTCTTGTACCGCAACACCGATTTCGGCAACTAACTGCGCCGATGGCGGAAATGGATTCTCATTGACATTTAGGCGCACTGGTACATCTAGTTGTGGCGCGCCGTATGCCGTGCGTCCGATTAAGTCAGCGCGTAAGCGAAGTTCACTCACGGTAGTCGAACTTCCACTGCAGCGGCATGACCGGGTAAGTCCTCGGCATTGGCCAATGTGGTTACGGTTTTGGCCACCTCAAATAATGCCTCGCGGGAATACTCGATGTAGTGAATGCCTCGCAGGAAAGTCTGAACAGAGAGCCCAGATGAATGGCAGGCACAACCACCTGTGGGTAGTACGTGGTTAGAACCGGCGGCGTAGTCACCCAAGGAAACTGGCGCATACTCGCCTACAAAAATCGCTCCAGCATTTTTAACCCGACGAGCCACGGTAGCCGCATCCCGGGTGTGAATCTCTAGGTGCTCAGCGGCATAAGCGTCAACCACCGCGAGACCATGGTCGATGTCATCAACTAACACAACTGCGCTTTGCTGGCCAGTTAGTGCGGTCGTGACGCGCTCCGAGTGCTTGGTTAGCGCAACCTGTCGGATAACTTCAGCTTGCACGTCATTAGCCAATTGTTCGCTATCAGTTACTAATACCGAAGCAGCCACAACGTCGTGTTCGGCCTGACTGATTAAATCGGCAGCCACAAATACTGGGTTGGCCGAGTCGTCAGCCAAAATAGCAATCTCAGTTGGGCCAGCTTCAGAATCGATTCCAATGCGACCTTTCAACAATCGCTTTGCTGCGGTGACCCACATGTTGCCCGGACCGGTCACTAAATTCACTGGATCGATATTTTCACAACCATAAGCAAGTAGCGCAACCGCTTGGGCGCCACCCACTGCATAAACTTCGTCGATTTCAAGTAGTGCGCAAGCCGCCAGAATCGTTGGATGCGGCCAGCCATCATTGTCCCTTTGTGGTGGCGATACCACTGCTATGGATTCAACGCCAGCAATCTGCGCGGGCACGACATTCATCACAACACTGCTTGGGTAGACCGCGCGACCACCGGGTACGTACAGACCAACCCGATCAACTGGGAGCCAACGCTCGCTTACCACGCCGCCGGGGGCAACAGTTACAGACGATTCGGCGCGCACTTGGGCCTGGTGCACAATCCGTACTCGGCGAATCACCTCTTCTAGACTGGCGCGAACATCAGCATCTAAGGTCGCTAGCGCAGCCTGAATAATTTCGATTGGCACGCGAATCTGTGGCGCAGCGATTCCATCTAATTTCACGGACCATTCTTGCGCAGCAACCTGTCCCCGATTGGCCACATCTGCCACGATTGGGCGAACTTGCTCTAGCACTGCATCTAAGTCAAATTGGGCGCGAGGCACTACATCGCGGAGTTTGCGGGCATTACGCGTTGCGCCACGTAGGTCCAGAGTGTTAAGCACTCATTAATTCTAAAGGAATTTGCCGAACCACTACGCCGAGTGAACTGGTGGACCATCTAGACAATTGGCGCCCAGCAAAGCTTTTAAGTCGCCGTACAGCGCGCCATTGGCCGAGACGCGTAAGCCATCGTCCAGCCTGATTGCCTGCTGGCGATCGGGCATGACCACGGTCAGATGCACCGGGAGGGTGCCTGGGTGGCTAGACAGAATCTGGCGAAGTGAATCCATCATGCCTGGATTAACCCGAGACTGCGGAATGTAAATTTCGACTGGCCCAGATTTAGCTTGGCCAAGATCGGGAACCATGATTTCGAACGCACTGATGCGTTGCCGACCCTCATCGCCACCATCAACTCGAACTTTCATCAACACGATCGAATCCTGATTCAGGAGATGGCCAAGTTTTTCATACTGACCCGAGTAAACATTTACTTCAATGGTGCCGGCGAGGTCTTCAAGCAGCACAATGGCCCATCGCTTGCCACTAGCCCGAGCCGTCTTTAGTTGCACGCTGCCGATAATGCCACCCAATGTCACGGTGGAACCTGGCGCGAGGTCCGCTACATCTGCGATGGACTTTGTAGTCATGGTGGCCAATACGTGCTCCACACCAAAAAGTGGATGATCGCTCACGTATAGGCCGAGCATATCCCGCTCATTGGCAAGTAAGAGTTTCTTATCCCACTCCTCATCGGAGATGTGCAGTTCAATACCAGCAATTGAATTCTCTGAGTGGTCGTCAAACATGCCAAATAAGTCGTACTGGCCCAGAGCTTGCGATTTCTTAGTCACTGAAATGGATTCAACCGCATCAATGTGTACCCCCAACAGACCTTTACGGGTATGGCCAAGTGAATCAAATGCACCAGCTTT
>Ga0114964_10002952_pt1 | contig 11673 bp, 6 predicted proteins | sample C_131016_MF_Meta_FD_92638 | JGI IMG/M metagenome (GOLD analysis project Ga0114964, IMG submission 92638) | Freshwater microbial communities from Lake Croche, Canada to study carbon cycling - C_131016_MF_MetaG | ecosystem: Environmental > Aquatic > Freshwater > Lake | place: Lake Croche, Canada... | reverse complement strand
GATCGTGTGCTGTCTCGTGCCAGCCGACCTGACGGCTGTCGCGGCTGGCGACGCCGCTCCTGCTGTCGCAGCCGAAAGGCCCGCCAAGCAACCTGATCCGGCACTGTCGGCGATCGAGGACGTTCCCGGATTGCCACGGGTCCTCCTGATCGGCGATTCGATCTCGATCGGTTACACGATTCCCACGCGGAAACTGCTCAAGGGAAAGGCAAACGTCCACCGCATTCCCGTCAATGGTGGCCCGACGACGCGAGGCCTCGAGCAGGTTGAGAACTGGATTGGGACGTCGACGTGGGACGTGATCCACTTCAACTTCGGGCTCCACGACATCAAACACGTGGGTGATGCCGGCGCGTCCGTGGATCGCGAGGTGGGCCACCGGCAGGTGGAACTCGACGCCTATCGCGATAACCTGCGGGCGATCGTGAAGCGTCTGCAGCGGACGGGTGCGAGGCTGATCTGGTGCACCACGACACCGGTGCCCGAGGGGGCGAAGGGCCGCGTGCCTGGCGACGAGGTGGCCTACAACGCCGTGGCGGCCGAGGTGATGAAGGAGGCCGGGGTCGAGATCAACGACCTCCATGCCTTCGCGGCTCCCCGGATGGCCGACATCGGCAAGCCTGCCGACGTCCACTACACGCCGCAGGGATCGCAAACCCTTGCCGGTGAAGTCGCGCGGCGGATCGAGGCCGCGCTGCCGCAGGCCAGGTGACAACGCGGTGGCACCGCCATTAGGCCCGGGCGGCGAACGCCCGCGACCAAGCCTTGGCGGTCGGCCAACTCCCGAACTTCGACGAAGTGAACGCCGAGCCGCTGCTGGTCATCACCCGCCAGATCCCACTCGTGGAATTCCGGACGGCCACGTCGTCGAGGCCGTCAGAATTAAAGTCGCCAACGGTCGCGAACTGGCCGATCGGCAGCGCGGCCCAGGCCGATGTCGAGAAGGCCAACCCATTGCTCACCGAGACGAACCACGTTCCGTCGGCCCGTTGGGCGAGGAGGTCGGTCCGGCCGTCGCCGTTGAAGTCACCCGGCCGGATGTTGCTCCACGTGGTCGTGGGGTCCCAACTTCCGAACTTCTTGGGCACAAACGCCGTCCCACTGCTGGTGAGCACGCGCACCTTCCCGGTGGTGGAGTTCCAGAGGGCGAGGTCGTCTCGACCATCGGCGTTGTAGTCGCCCACGGTGCCTACCTGGCCGATCTTGAGCGTGGCCCACAAACTCGATGAGAAGGCCGTACCGGTGCTCGCCGCAACGATCAACTGCCCGTCGGACCGTTGGCCGACGATGTCGTCGCGGCCGTCGTTGTTGAAATCGCCGGCAAGCACGTTGCTCCAGGTCACCGCCGGATTCCAACGTCCAAACCGAGAGGGAGTGAAGCCCGATCCCGTGCTCGTCAGCACCTGCCACGCGCCGTTGTTCGAATTGCGAACCGCGATGTCGGACTTCTTATCGCCGTTGAAGTCGCCGACCGTGGCGAACTGGTATGCCGCCACGGAACCCCACTGCTGCGGCGTTGGCGTACCGGAGGCCGGATTCTTCGTCACCCACCACGTTCCGGTATCTGTCTGCGTGGCGATGTCGGTGCGATTGTCGCCATCGAAGTCGCCGGAGACCGAGTTCACCCACGTCGTGCCAGCCGGTAGAGACGCCAGCGTGGTCGTCGTGAAGGAGCTGCCCGTCGACTTACTGACAACGATCTCATCGCCAGCCATGCCGAGAATGGAGTTTGGTTTCGAAGCGGCGTCGGGCGTGGCGTAGACCACCACGCGGCCGTAGTGATTTCCTGTGACGCCGAACTCCGCGTATTGAAAGAGGTCGCGGCCGGGCCCGTAGCCGATGTCGGTGGTGGTGGTGTTGGAGATGAAGTTTCGCTCGGCCTCGGCGATCGAGAGCGCATTCGGGGCGACGACGGCGCCAAAACTCCAGGGCTTGTTGAACCAGCCGTTGGTCGAGGCTGAGTTGGCACCGGTCGTGGCGAGCGAGGGCGTGTTCGTCAGGGTTATCCCGCCGGCGAGCCGCGCGGGAAACGTCGTTGGCACCAGCCCCCAGGTGCCGGCCGGGAACGTCTTCTTTTCTGCCGACGTCGAGACGGCGTTTTGGAGCGTGCCCGAGGGATACACGAAAGGCCCCGGTGTGGAGCCGGTGATGTTTGCCACCTCGGTGTTGTACGTGAAGATGACGAAACTGACGTTGTGGCCGACGGGGTCGAACTGGAGCACGCCGGTGGCGACGTCGAAGTAGGCGGTTGGCTCCGTGGCCGCAGCAAAGCCAGCAGGCCGGGAAAATTCGGTGCCAGGGGAGACGGTCATCAACGCCCGCGATTCCAACCGCTCGGCGGCGAGTTGGGCACGGCGGAGATCGGACCGCCGGCGACCGGAGTGATTCTTTGCGGAAAAGAACATCGCGTTGCTCCTGCGACTGGTGCCATGCCCCGAAACGTTCCCGGCGGGCTTCTCACGAAGCCGTCCAGGCGCCTCTAGGCAAACTAGGAAAGGTTATGCGTACGGTCAACCATACGGCTCTTCTGGGGCCGTGGTTCGCGCGGTCCTGTTTCCAGCACGAGGAGCGTATGACACTGTTTTGACGGACCGCAGGGCGAACTTTCCCCGGCATTTTGCGTATAGTCATGGATGGAAGGTACATCCGTCTTGATTCGGGCGACCCACGTGGCCGCCCGGTCCAACCTCGCGAAAGCACAAGGTGGTGACCTGCCCCGGCAACGGGTCAGGAGGATGTGCGTCAGGCGTTGCTCAAAACCCCCTAAAAGGGTGGGTCGGCGGCTGGCGAAGCTTTCGATGAACGTCTTGGTCGGTGGTCGAAGCCACTGGGGACGCTCACGGGCTCCTTTCCTTTGGTCGAAAAGGAAGAGAGCACCTCATGAACATCGGGTTTCCATCGATACGAGTGGACGGTTCGAATCCCCGGCACCATCTCTGGTGTAACAACGGCACGTGGTGGGTTCACTACACGCTCCACTTTGGCGGCCGCAAGCGGCGGATCCGACGGTCGCTCGGGACGCGGGCGTTCGACGTGGCGGTTCGGCGGCGGGATGACCTCCTCGCGCGACTTGCCTGCGAAGGCGAGCCAGTGCCCGAGCGGCGGCCAAGGCGGATCGCCCCGGCTAGTCCCGCCCCCCTGGACGGTCTGCACATCCTCTCGTTGACGACCGGACCAACGCCACTGTTCGCGGGCCGCCGAAGCGGCCTGGAAGCCTGAACACATCAAGGAGTTTCGGCATGGCCGAGCCAGCAGCGAAATCATCGATCTGCGAGGTTGCGGGCACGATCCGGCACCTCGATGCGTTGCGAGCACGCCAACTCGTGGACACGTTCAGGAAGCCGGTGGTAGCAGACAACGCGGGCCTGTCTCGCCACGTGGACGACCCAGTCATCGAGGAAGCCTGGGGCTGCGTGACGCTGCATCGGGCGGCGATCCACGACGCTCGGCCAGATGTGGTCGCGTATGCAAAAACCCACCTGCACCTGCACGGGTTGCTCCGGCTGCCGCTGTCGGTGGCTCGGGAACTTGTGGAGCACCGCGGGCACATCTATCTCGACAGGCTGGCCTCGATCACCGACTCTGTCGCGGCGACGCTCGCCAGCCACGTGGGGGGATCACTCTCGCTCGACGGCCTGCGGACCCTCTCGGAGCCTTCAGCCATCGCGCTCGGGAGCCATGGCGGTGGACTTTCGCTCAATGCGGTGGCGCACCTCGGCGAGGCCGCGGCACGGGGTCTGGCCCACCACGCGCATGACCTCCATCTCGACGGCATCGTGTTGTTGGGGCCGAAGGCGGCGGCGGCACTGGCCCGCCACCGCGGAAATCTCCACCTCAACGGTATCGCCGTGTTGGCGGGTCGCGCTGCGCGACACCTTGCCTGCCATGCGGGCCAACTGCATCTCCATGGAATCTCCGTTCTCTCGAACGATGCGGCTGCGGCTTTTGGGCAACGCGCCGGGCACCTCTGCCTCCAGCGGCTATCCCGCCTGACGCCGTGGCAGGCGGAGGCACTCGCGGGGCACCGGGGCGAACTGCAGATTCCCGCCGTGCGAGTCGACGATGCGGTGGCGGAATGCCTGGGTCGCCACCAGGGGTCCCTGCTGATCCACGTGCCGGCCAACCTCCCGCTGCACCGGCTCGAGGCCCTCGTCCGGCATCAAGGGCCGCTGGAGATCTCGGGTCTGGCCAGGCTCGACGAGCGGCGGGCCAGGGTCCTCGCCGCCCAGCCCGGCCCGCGGAGCATCCACGGGCTGTCGTGCTTGTTCATCGACGGCGTGACACGACTCTCCCCGGCGGTCGCGTCGATTCTCGCTACCCACACGACGGGCGGCTTGGCTTTCAATGATCTCACCGACCTGACGGAAGACGTGGCGCGGGAGCTTGTGAAGCACCCGATGCTCAGCCTCGACCGGCTCGCCGGGGTCTCGGATCGGGTGGCGGCCATTCTCGCCACGCATGCCGGAGCGGTTCTCTCGCTTCGTGGGTTGAAGGAGGTGAGCCCACGGGCGGTCGCGAGGCTGAAAGCCACGCCGAGCATCGAACTGAGTCGCAGGCTCTACGCCGAGGACAACGCGTCTCGCAGCCCGGTTTCCGCACCCGTGGTCGTCGGTCAGCCAGTTGGGCAAGATCTCGTGCGTCTGATTGCGCAAATTGCGCATGACGGCGAGGAGGCATTGCGCAAGAGCGTGCCTTCATCCGACGAATCGGCATGACGGGAGGGCTACACGTGATCCCGAGGCTCCCTCAGTAGCACAGGTTTTCAACCTGTGGCTGTCCATCGCGGCGGCTCGGGGCTGCCCATGCCCGTCGCCGAACGCTCACTACGGGCATCCTGCCCTCCGCTCGCTCGATGCTTTCTCCGCTTTGCCATCCTGGCTTCGCGGAAAAAGCAACGCCGGCTCCCGGGCACGGGCAGCCCCTCGCTGCCTCCCGTAGCACAGGTTTTCAACCTGTGTGTCTCCCGTAGCACAGGTTTTCAACCTGTGTTCTTTCACGATTCGCATGCGATTCCGGAAGGTGAAGCAGCTGGCCGGAGGCACGCGCAGAAGTCGGTGCGACGTGTGCCTCATGGCGGTCGCTCCGGAGCGTTTGAGAAGAAAACTCACAAGTCCCGCAGGCGCCGAGCATGTCTCCGGCCGCCTGCGGTGCCGCGACGACGAGCGAGGATCGAGTGTGATCCGGATGCCGTCGAAAAAACTACGCCCGGCTGGACTCGAACCAGCGACCCTGGGATTAGAAATCCCATGCTCTATCCACCTGAGCTACGGGCGCGAAACTCCACCGGATTTACCTTTTACCATGAGGGCAGCGTGGGTGGCAGCAGGGGATCGATCGCCCGCCACACGGCATGCGTTTCGCATTCCGCCCACAACACCATGGCTTGACGTCAGGACGCCAGTTCCTTGCCTGGAACCCGGCAGTCGCCGGCTGGCAGGAGATTCACCGGAAAAAAGGGCTCGATGTAGAGATGGTCGGGAATCTTGTCGGCGATCGTCGCGTGAAAATCCGGCAGCTTCGACCAGTGGAGTTTCGGCTTCACGTGGTGAGCCGTGTGGTAGCCGAGATTTCCGGACAGGATGTTGTACGAGCGGTGCATGATGTTGTGGGACGCCTCGTAGGGATTCGGTGTGTCGAGGCCGGCGTGATGGCAGTAGGTGTGCCAGACCGTGATCAGGTATCCAGCCACCATTGGAATCGCCAACACAAACAGCGCGTTGAGGGGATTCCAGGCAAAGGCCGCCGCCAGGAGGAGCAGGACCGCCAGGCCCATGCCGAAAAAGCCCGCCTGGTAACGCGGGTATCGCCGGGCCACCTGGAGCGCCCGCAGGTAGCCGGTGAGGGCGACGACAACGGTGTATTCCAACTCGCCCATCGTCGAGCCGTCGCGTCGCTTCCAGGCCGATTCGTCCTTTGCCTGATCGAGATAGTTCACGTGGTGTCCGAGCACGTGGTGCAGCACCCAGGCATTCGTCGTGATCCCGGTGTGGAAGGCATAGGAAAGTTCCAGGAACCGATTGAGAACAGGCTGGTGGAACGTAAACAGGTGCTGGTGGTGATGGTTCCACGAGCAGATGCAGACCTTGGGGCCGATCACGAGCAGCAGCCAGCCCACCAATAGCCATGGGCTGTTGGCGAAAAAGAAGACGAGCAGATCGAGCAGGCTGAGCGATGCGACGCAGAGCACTGGAAGAATGTCTTCTCGGTGACGGAACAGTTTCATGGCAGTCGGAGGTGTCGGGGGCGGAGTAGGACGGGCGCGAGCATGATCCTACCCAGTTTTGCCGCCGCCGGCCCGCCGCTTCCAGCCCCAGCGTGATCAGAATCCCGCAGGCGAGGATCGCGGCTCCGGCGAAGGCGTGACCAGACCGCGACATCGCCACGACAGGGACGTCGTGGTCGGGGCCGCGTCACCTGGAGACTGCGATCGAGTCGCGGAAGCGGCTGATACTGTAGAAGAAGAAGGCCAAGCCGATACCTGCGACGGCGGCGAACTCCCGCCAGACGGCCTCGAAGCCCGCGCCTCGAAAGATGATCGCCTGGGCGAACGACACGAAGTGCCGAGAGGGCAGCACGAGCGTCAGCCGCTGGAGCCACTCAGGCTGGCTCTCCACGGGCGTGCTGCCTCCCGAGAGCATCTGGAGCGTGAAGATCAGGAGGATGATCAACAGGGCGAACTGGGCCATGGTGCGGGCCACCGTGCCGAGGAAGATGCCGAGCGCGGTGGCGAAGAAGAGGTAGACGGCCACGCCCACGAGGAACAGCGGAATCGAGCCCGCGATGGGTACATGCAGCATGCCCTTGACCACGACGATCAGCGACACCGTGGCCGCCACGAGAATCACCAGCCCATTGGCCCAGACCTTCGCGAGCGCGATCTCGAAGGCGCTCAGCGGCATCACCATCAGGTGCTCGAGCGTGCCGTGCTCCCGCTCGCGGATCAGGGCAGCTCCGGTCAGGATCACCGTCAAGAGCGTGATCTGGTTGATGATGGCGACGATGCCGTTGAACCACGTCGTGTCGCCGTTGGGGTTGAAGGCCTTGCGGATCACGAGTCGCACTGGGCCATGCAACTTCGCGTCGGAACGGAATAGGTAGCGGCTCATTTCGTCGTTGAGGATCGACTGGATGTAGGACGCGCCGTTGCTCGCCTGATACATCGCCGTGGCGTCGATATTCACCTGGACTTCCGTGCGGCGACCCGCCCGCAGATCGGCCTCAAACCGCGGCGGAATCACCACCACGAACATGTACCGTCCCTCGTTCATGGACCGGTCGACCTCTCCCGCGCGGAGCGTGCCTGGAGGCTTGAACCGCGGGGGATAGAAGCACGATGCGAAGTGCTGCGACAGCTGCGACTGGTCCTCGTCCACGAACGCGATCGAGGCATTGTTGACCTCAGACGACGTGCCCCTGGCCTGCGTGTAGATCGAGACCGTGAATGCGTAGGCGACCAGCGCGATGAGCACGACGTCGCTCCGCAGGCTGCGGAGTTCCTTGACGCCCAGCCAGAAGATGGTGGTGAGGCTGGGCACGCTCACGCCTCCTGCCGGCGAAGGAGGAGCATCGCTGTCAGCAGCAGCACCGGCACGAAGGCCGCGAGGGCCAGGGCGTCGGGGGCGAGGAGCCGGGCGTCGAGCCCCTTGGTGAAGGCACCCACGCTCGCGTGCATGAAGTAGGTGGTCGGCCAGAGCGTGCCCACGATCCGGGCGTTGCCCTCGAGCGTCGAGACGGGCTGGAGCAGGCCGGAGAACTGCGTGGTGGGCAGCATGGTGAGGATGGCCGTGGCGAAGACGGCGGCCACCTGGCTCCTGGTGAATGTCGCTACGACGAGCCCGATTGCCGTGGTCGCCGCAACGTAGAGGAGCGCGCAGAGTGTGAGCATCGGGCCGCTGCCCTTGAGCGGCACGCCGAAGATACCGACGGCCATCACCGTGAGAATCATGTAATTGATCATCGCGATCACGATGTAAGGGAGCTGCTTCCCCGCCAGGAACTCGAGCCGCGTGGTGGGTGTCACGTAGAAGTTCACGATCGAACCGAGTTCCTTCTCGCGGACGACACTGACCGCGGTGAGGATCGCGGGGAGGAGCACGAGCAGGAGCGGCGGGATGCTGGGCACGATCGCATAGACGCTCTCGAACGAGGGGTTGTAGAGGAACCGGGGCTCGATCGTCGGGAGGCGGCCGGTCCGGTCGGGCCCGCGGGTGTTGCGGCGGTATTCGTCCTGCGCGTGGAGCATCGCCACGCTGCTGGCGTACTGGGAGATCGTCTCGGCCCGGAAGGGGTTGGCTCCGTCCACGACCGCAGAGACCTCGGGCACGGAACCCTTGGCGAACAGACGGCCGAACTGATCAGGCACCTCGAGGGCCAGCGAGATGTCGTTGGCCCGGAGTCGCCGTTCAAGGTCGTTGACCCCGCTCAGTTCGGGTCGCCGTTGAAACGACCGTGATCCGTCGAAGGCGGCGAGGAAGTCGCGACTTGCCGGCGTCTGGTCCTGATCGAGTTCGGCGTAGCGGACGTTTTCGACGTCGGTGGTGATGCCGAACCCGAACACGAGCATCAGGAGGATTGAGCCGCCAAACGCGAACGCCAACCTGACGGGGTCGCGCAGGATCTCGAGGGTCTCGCGGTGGGCGTAGGCGAGCAGTCGCGCCAGGCCGGGCAACGCGTGGGGCCTGGTCGGCCCGGCCGATTCCGCCGCGAACGTGGCCGCAGCAGCCGGTGATCCTCCGTCGTGTTCCGCCTCCGCGATGTAGTCGATGAACGCCTGCTCGAGGTCGTCCGCGGCCCGGGCCTTCATCAGGGCCACCGGTGTGTCGCAGGCGAGCACGGTGCCGGCGTGCATCAGCGAGATTCGGTCGCAGCGGAGCGCCTCGTTCATGAAGTGCGTCGAGATGAAGATCGTCACCTGCTGCCGCCGCGAGAGATCGACGAGCAGTTCCCAGAACTCGTCCCGGGCGATCGGGTCGACGCCCGACGTGGGCTCATCGAGGATCAGCATCTCGGGCTCGTGGATCACGGCGACCGCGAGTGAGAGCCGCTGGCGGATGCCGAGCGGCAGCACTTCCGCGAGGTCGTCGAGGTGGGGGGCGAGGCCGAACCTCGCCACGAGTTCGTCGATCCGGGGCTCAGCCTGCTCGACGGGAATGTGGAATAGCCGGGCGTGCAGCCAAAGGTTTTGCCGCACGGTGAGTTCCGTGTAAAGCGAGAAGGCCTGCGACATGTAGCCCACGCGACGGCGGGTGTCGGTGCCGTCGGCATCGACGCGCTCGCCGAACAGGCATGCCTCCCCCGCGGTCGCAGGGAGCAGGCCGGTGAGCATCTTCATCGTGGTCGACTTCCCGCAGCCGTTTGAACCGAGGAAGCCGAAGATCTCACCGCGGTCGATCTCGAAGGAGACATCGTTCACGGCGGTGAACGCGCCGAAACGCCGCGTCAGGTGCCGCGCGACGATTGCCGGCTCTTCACCGGTTGGCGTGCGCGGTGGAATCACGAGCGGCCGGCCGTCGCCTCGCTCGTCGGTGGGCAGCAGGGCCACGAACGCCTCCTCGAGTGACCGCGAACCGGTTCGCTTTCTGATCTCCGCCGGCGTTCCCGTGGCCAGGATTCGTCCTTTGTTCATCGCGATCAGCCAGTCGAACCGGGCCGCCTCGTCCATGTAGGCCGTGGCCACCACGACGCTCATCTGCGGGCGGTCGCGACGGATGTCGTCGATCAGCGTCCAAAACTGCTGCCGTGAGAGTGGGTCGACACCGGTCGTGGGCTCGTCGAGGATCAGCAGGTCGGGGTCGTGTACGAGAGCCGTGCAGAGGCCCACCTTCTGCTTCATGCCACCGGAAAGCTTGCCGGCGGGACGATCGGGAAACGGTGCGAGCCCCGTGGCCTCGAGGAGTTTCGCGATCCGCTCCTTCCGCTCGGACTCCCGCTGGCCGAAGAGCCTGGCGAAGAAGTCGATGTTTTCAAAGACGCTCAACTCCATCGAGAGGTTCTTGCCCAGCCCCTGCGGCATGAACGCGATCCGCGGGCAGACGCCGCTCCGGTGCCGCATGTCGGCCATGTCGCCGCCGAGCACCATGAGGCGGCCGGATTGGATCCGCTTGGCTCCGGCGATTAGGCCGAGGAGTGTGGACTTGCCGACGCCGTCGGGCCCGATGAGCCCGACCATCTGGCCGGAGGGAATCTCGAGCGTGACATTGCGAAGGGCTGCGACCTCGCCGAAGCGGTGGGTGAGGTCGGTGATCGACGCCACGATGGTGTCCTGCTCACCCATGCCTGCCCCGTTCAGTTCGCAGTCTGAGCCGCTGCCGGTGGCAGCGGAAACCGCCGATTGAGCGACTCTGGCCACTCGGCGGCGTCGTCGATCTTCACGAACCCGACGCCGCGAATGCCCGTCTTGATCCGTTCGATGTAGAGCGCGATCAACTCCGGTGGCAGTTGCAGCTTGACGCGAAACATGAGCTTGTCCCGTTCGCTTTTCGTCTCCACCTGCTTGGGCGTGAACTGCGCCTCGGGAGAGACAAAACTCACGGTCGCACGGGCGGCGTACTCAGGCCGCACATCGAGGCGAATCCTCGCCTCCGCCCCGATGCGCACCCGGGCGGCATCCTGAGCGGGAAGGAAGATCTCCATGTAGACGTCGCCGAGGTCGAGGAGCGTGACCGCCTTGCCACCCGCGGAGAGCACCTCGCCCTCCTCGGCGAGCCGGTAGAGGACGCGGCCGCGGACTGGACTTTTCAGGGTCGAGTCTTCGATCTGGGCCTCTACCCGGCGGACCTCGGCACGCGCCACCTCCTCCGATTGCTCGACCGACCGGAGTTTCGCCTTCACGGCGTTGACGCCGGCGTCGGCCACCTTGACCCGCGACTCCTTCTCCTCGTATTCATCGCGGGTGATTGTCCTCGAGGCAAGAAGTTTCTCGGCTCTGGCGAACTGCTGGTGGGCGAACAGCAGTTGGCTTTCCTGGCTGGCGATCTCGGCGATGACCTCGGCAGCCGACTCCTCCGCTTCGGCGATCTTGGCCTTCGATTTCGCGAGTTCCGCCTCGAGTTCGGCCGCGTCCATCCGTACGATCACCTGGCCAGGCTCGACGAGGTCTCCCTCGCGGGCCTCGATTCGCCTCACGCGTCCGGCATACTTCGCCGCCACGTCGACCTGGATCGACTCGATACGGCCGTTGCCGGCGATGATTCCCGGCGGCAGGGTGGAGGCCTGACGCCGCGTCCATTCCTGCCAGCCGAGGAAGCCGGCCGCCGCCGCGATCACCAGGAAAAGAAGCCGGCCGACCGTCTTTTTGCCCATCGGTGCTGCTCTGCCCTTCGACCTGACGTGTGTTCAAGGCGGCTCCACGACTGACATCGGGAGGCGACGGCAGTATCCTCGATCGCCGGATGGCCGGATAGCCGCCGACACTGGAGCGTGGCCGCAATGACCCCCACCGCCCAACGAGTGCTGCTGTTCCACCGCGATTTCCACGGCCTCACCGGTGGCCACCTCAAGGTGCGGCACTACTTCGGCCATGCGGGATACTCGCGACGATTTCAGCCGAGAATCTACTTCACGCCGGAGTCGCTCCGAGGGGGCGTCAACCCCTGGAACGGCATCTCCCCGCCGCCGCTCGAGTTCTGGCGACCAGCCGAGGCGGGGGCTCTGTTCGTCGCAGGCCTCGACTGG
>Ga0114964_10002950_pt1 | contig 11680 bp, 16 predicted proteins | sample C_131016_MF_Meta_FD_92638 | JGI IMG/M metagenome (GOLD analysis project Ga0114964, IMG submission 92638) | Freshwater microbial communities from Lake Croche, Canada to study carbon cycling - C_131016_MF_MetaG | ecosystem: Environmental > Aquatic > Freshwater > Lake | place: Lake Croche, Canada... | reverse complement strand
ATGCGATAGAGCATGCCCGCTGACTCAGTCTTGAGCACGCACATGCGCGGACCATTACACACACCCCAGTCTTCACCTGCTATTAGATTCTCTCGCAGCCATTCCACACGTTCCATGGCTTCCCAATCATCGAGTTGGCCCCAATCCAACACTGTGATCTGCTCAGGTTCAGGCATGTTGTCTCCTCAGCAGTTCCCTGCGCCAGTCTACCGCCGCTTCATATGCCTGGGTCTGTATGTGATTGAACTCATCGGAGGTTGGTTCCCAGATCTTTGTGATAGGGTCAAGCAAACCGGGCTGCAGCGTGTCTGGCTTAACGCAGAGATGCAGTTTGCCCTCGCATACCAACCTGTGCTGTTCAACTGCATCCATCATCGCTTGACCTTCTTGGCACGATCATACCAGTGCTTGCTGGCAGTGCGCAGCGCAAAATTGCTGTCCCGCACATGCTCCAACAGAGCCTTGGCCAGCGCTGCTTGGTTGACTCGCCACTGTAGGTCATCTTGGTTGGCAATCTTGTCCAGTAGCTCTATGGTCATGTCAATGTATGGGCAGGTGTCCTCGGGTATGACCAGTTTGCGTTCTACACTCATGCTACTAGACTCTCTTTGATCACACCAAGCATAGCACAGGCTAAAGCATTGTCAACCGGCGGGCTGTTCAGCATCATTCCAATATACATGTGCGTGATATTTCATTTTGATCGCTCTGGATACAGCGATTGGCGTGCTAGCTTGATGAAGTAGTCACGCTGATTGACTATCTTCTCCCAGCTGAGCTCGTAACCATCGTGCGCGATGATGCTGAGGTTATAACGATGGCGTGCCAATTCAGTTTCAGCAGCTGCCAGCTTGGCTTGGCAATCTTCTAGTTTGGCCTGTGTCTCTGCTGCCGTTACTAACCAATTTGTCATGGTTTAAGTTCCCCTTTGCGCCTTGTCATGTACTCCTTAACAGTCAAAAGCTTCTGTAATTCGTCAGCTTGTGCTTCGTTAAGTTCGTCTATATTTTGCAAACTTGTAACATCCAGATCTAGTCGATTGCGTATCTCATAATCAAATGCAGTAGAGAGATAGTAGTTTATTGATGCGTTGGTATTTTCTGCCATATCACAACTCTAACATTCGTGTCTAAATCTTACATGGTAGTTAGGCATTAGCATGCAGCAAATATTCAACTGCTTGCCAATTAGTTACGAGATGTTTTTTGTCAGCTAACGAAAACAATTTTCTCGTTCTGTGTATATATTTCGACATGAAGTCATCTTCTTCATGTAGTTTCCACTCTGAGGCAGAAATTCCAAATCTTTCTAATATTCTTGGTCCCATAATATCGCAATCTGCGATCATAGTTTCGTAGGTTATCTTGCCAAAGACTAGATTGAGATCAATTAAACGCTTAACTAATCCTCGAAATTTGGTACGCGCTTCTAACCAGGTATGCACTAGATCGAGGTTAGCTTCAAACGGTGATAGCTCAGATGTATACCTATCTGCTTCTTCTTGGTTATAGATGTTGTATTTTCCGCCTACTCTAGCCTCAATATCACTCAAACAATGTTCTAGAGTGTCTGCCCGATCCATGATCAACCAAATGCCATCCTGTACAGCTATGCAATGTTCTATACCATAGGTATATCCTGGCATATGCATCTGTTTGATAAATCGGTGCCTATGTTGGTAATTCTCAAATATGGCTAACCTGGTAGCCGAATCAAAGTCAAGAGGTAAATCTCTAGGAAAACGTAGATTGCTCAGACCTTGCTGATCGTGATCAAACAGCATGTAGGGCGAGAAAAATTCACTTAGATACAGCATATCTACGCCGGCAGCAGATAATCTATCCAAGAGATATTGGCGAACTATGGTATTACCGGATCTGGGCATACCAAACAAATGTATATCTGTCATGAGATTATCGATCTACTTTGGGCAGCTTCTTCAGTGCCTGGACCTCACGCTTATATATTTCTCTTTGCTTCACAGGATCTGCCAAAGTTGTTTGATGATCGGCGATTGTTGTGGATAGATCAGTGATCTTGGCCACCACATCAGCATAGGTATCTTTGGCCCAACGATAGCTGGGCAAGCTGGCGATGCGATCTATCTGATCATCGTCTAAGGTGATTGCAGCACACAATGCTTTGACCTTGGCCACTATAGCAGCCTTGTCATCGGCTTTGGGCAGGAACTGTGGCAGCTGGCCATCGATACAGGACTTGATAGCCAAGTTCCAGTTCAGTTGATAGGTTAGATCGGCTATCATCTTAGCATAGCGTGTCTTGTACCAACCCAGGCGCCATTCCACATATTCCTGGACTACTTGTTCAGCTGTCTCAAACTGTCGAACTGAGTTGCCGTTCCAGTCCAGTACCACGATGCGCTCTGTGGCCTTGCTGCGCAGCTTGAAATAGTCGATAGCAGTGTCTTCGGTCCAGTTGTTAATGGTACCGCGCTTGAAACGGATTTCAATGCGGATCTCCTTGGTGCTGCGATCGATGTAGGTTTGGATCTTGTCCTCTTCTTCCATGACGTTAAGTCGTGCCTTGAACTTTTCAAGGCTGAGATCCGGTGGCAGTTCTTCTATCCATACCGTGCTGCCATCAATCCTACAGCGTCCGGTGAACTCCCAGCTGTTGCCAGCGATGTTGCGCACACCGCAGTTGAGATAGTCATAGCGCGGCACCAAGGTCTTGATCTTCTTGCCGTCCAGCGCAGCGATGGTTGCATCTATGATGTCATCCAGCGTGCGAGGCAGGATGTCTGTGCTCCAACCCACTGCGATGCCTGAGATACCGTTCAGCAGAACCATGGGAACCAATGGCAGATAGTTCTTGGGTTCTAACACGCTGCCATCATAGTTTTCTTTGAGTGGCACGATGTCGTAATCGGTGAAGACCAGCGCATCGGTGTGTGCATTGCGCTTGAGATAGGTATAGCGTGCCGCTCCCCAGTCGGTGGGACCAACCTTGGTGCCAAACGCGCCAATTCCCTGCAGCAGAGGCACGTTGTTGCAATACGGTGCAGCCATCAGGCTCAGCGTCTCTGCAGCACTGGCGTCACCGTGGAGGTAAACGTTCTGGCTGATCATCTCACCTGCCAGAGAGATGGTCTTGATCTTGTCGCCCTTGGGTTTGATCACGAACAGTGCCTTGCGCTGTGCATCTTTGAGCCCATCACACACGCTGGGAATACCGCGTGTCTGGCACACATAGATTGAGTAGTCTCTGCTGGTACCCTTGATGTAGTCAGTGGTGTTGTTATATGTGCTCATGTTGTTCCCAATCTGGTCTCAGCTTCCACAGAGTAAGGTCGCTATCATTGTCTAGGGGCATCCATACTTCTAATTCATCATAGGTCTTGAACTGGCCAAAAGTTACCCTGAGCTTGCTCTCGCTGAAACCTGAGATGTTTGCCTGTAACCATGCTAGCATCTGCGGATTCATCAGGAAGAATCTGCGTATCTTTGACTGTGAAGATAGTGTATCACCCATGTCCAGATTGAACGTGTACTTGCCTAATAATACCGTGGTTATCTTGGTCTTCTCTGCGATATCAAACATCCAATGCGATCCAATCCTTGCGAGCATCTGCGCCCTTGGGATCAAATATCAATTTGAGAGCGTCGCTGAGGTTGCCGTCGTCATTGATGGGAATCAGCTTGGGCTTGACCAGGCTGTGGCGCCAGTCTGCTTCTTCCAACGAACCAAGGCCTTTGGCGCGAGTTGGCTTGGGAGCGCCCTTCCAGTCCTTAGCATCATAGGTATGGTAATCATCGGCATACCAGTAGTGGCGAGCCTTGCCCTTTTCCTGGATGATGAACGGTGTCTGCAGCGCATAGAAGAACGTAGATAATTTTGGATCAAACAGCTCTGGCCAATGTAAGTAGAAGAAGTTTACCAGCAGTGCAGTGATATTAGCACCGTCTGGATCTTGGTCAGCTGCTAACCATACCTGCCCATAGCGTAGATCATTGCGATCTGCACGCTGTCCCAGCGCACAGCCAATGCTGGTCATGAGATCCATGAGGATCTGATTGTCCAACAGCGTCTTTGGGGCTTCGCCGCGCACATTGAGGATCTTACCTCTGAGAGGCAGGGCCCCGTGCACTTCTGGATCACGCACAGCACTGACCATGGTCTTGGCGCTGTCACCTTCCGTGATCAACAGCACGCACTTGGTACGATCCTTGCCATTGGCATCCAACAGCTTGGGCACCTTGGTGCGCATCATCTTGCGAGCCTGTTTGGCCAGCTCGGCATCGTCTTTCTTCTGTGTGCGTGCAGCACAGCGTGCATAGATCTCGTCAATCCAGGTCTTGTTGGTCTTGATGATGTTCTTGAGCGTGGCATCATCTTCCAACACAGCTTTGATGTAACCATCAACATCGTCGTTGATCAGTCGCGTCTTGCTCTGGCTGTCAAAGTTAGGAGCATGCATCACGGTCACATTGTAGATCAGCAGTCCGTCTGCGATATCTGAACGATTGGGTGTCAGTCCTCGCCGCTTGCTCTCACGCTCCAGCGCACGGATCATACCGCCGTAGAACAATCTCTTGAACGTATCGATATGCTGCCCGCCGTTGAACGCAGGTATGTCGTTGACCGTGGTGTGTAGGTATTCACCGTCCTCAGCAAAGTTAGGCACCAGATAGAACGTGCTCTTGAAGTTCTTGTCGTTAACATCAATGGCGATCACCGTCTTTCCGTCAAAGAAGGTGCGAGCTACCGTTGGCTTGACTATGACGCGCGAGCCATTGAAACTAAAGCGAATCTTTGGATGATTTGCCGCAATTTCCATCATTCGTGCTCGGACGAACGCCAGAGGTAAGTTGGCTTTCTTGAACACGTCTTTGCTGAGCTTGAACTCGATGGTGGTTCCGGTCTTGCTGCTGTTCTTGGTTATCTTGGGTTCTCTGATGTCCAGCTCGTCAAACGCAGCATTGCCTTCGCGGAAGGTCTGTTGGAAGCGCTGTCCGTCTCTGATGATGTCAATGGTGAAATGCTCGCTGCAGCTGACCACAGTGCTAGCCCCGATGCCATTGGTACCGCGCACTTCTTCGCGAGCTCCAAAGTTACGACCTGCACGAGCCTGCGTTAGCGCCAACGTGGCCTTGTGCATGTTCTCGTTGGCATCCCAGTCTATGGGAATGCCGCGGCCATCGTCGCTCACAGTGAACAGCATTTCTTTCTGATCAAAGGTGACTTCCACGCTGCTGCCGTGACCATGTCCAACCACTTCGTCCAGCGCGTTGTCAAGGATCTCACGGAATGCGCAGTACACCGCAGGAGTCCAAGTCATCTCCACTGGTTTCAGAGCTTTGCCATCCCAGTTCACGATGGTCTGGCTGTGCGGACTGCGGCTGCCCAGATACATCTCTGTGCGCAATCTATGATGCTGATAGTCAGTCAGCTTTTGTATTTCGTTGTTCTGCGTCTTTTTCATCAGCTAGTTATAGCACTAACCTGTTGATTATGCAAGAGCCTATTTTATTACGGCCACTTTTATGTCAGATCGAGGATAGCTCTGCCAATGATCTACTGGTGGTACGATACCCACACGCTGGCACAGATGTTGGTTATCAACTATGTCAAAGTCAACATCTGCAGTGGCTGCTGCATTCAAAATGTGGTTATTCTGATAATCTATGTGCCATGCCATGTGATCAAGATCTTTGTAATAGTTATATTTTGGATAGGTTATGTTGAAATGTCCACAGCGTACCCACCAACCAAGGCAGGCATCATTGGGCCTGTGTACCAATATCACAGGACAGTCTGGCCAAGTGTCACGCAGGAAATCTATCTGTGCTGCGAACACATGGCTCTTGATTATCTTGATACCACCTTGCGCTGATCCTAGCCAGGGTTTATCAAACTCCTGTTCACAGTGCTCCTTGCTGTACTGGTCAAGCTGATCAAACCAGCCGCCAAATTCCATACCGGGATCAAAGTATGCGCCTATGTGCATGAGATCTAATTGGCCCGATGCTCTGTGATAATAGGTGCGGGTCTCGCTGTAATCTCCGCGATCAATGTCATTGCTGTAGTAGATGTTCTTGACCACGCTGCTCCATTTGCTACCAGGTGCGCCGGCTACGAATATGTACTTTCCCATGGTAATCCCATCAGTGATGAAAGCACGCTGGGAGGTATTCCCAGCGTGCTAGATACTATTATTGTGTTACTTTGCTGCTCAATCTGGTTATGATCAAGCTGAGTGCACCAGAACCAAACACTGCCAAGCAAGTACCCAGCACTGCGATGTTTGGGCCGCCACCAAAGTTTTGACCATATACGTAAGTAGAGAAACCAACCACGTAGGCAATCAACACGCCCCAGAACATGCCAGCTTCGTTAACCCAACGGTCATTCCAAAGGCTGAACATCAGCTGGAACCACACTGTGGCTCTGAGGATGCCAAAGAACAGGAATATGGTAACCAGGGTCATGCCAGGCCAGTTGGCCAGCGTGAGTCCAGCTGCTATCAGCAACAGCATGCCTATCCTGCCTATGCTGATGCTAGAGTGCTCATCACCTTCTGGCTTGATCATGTTCTTGACATCGTGACCAAAAATGTTGCTGACGCTGCTGAGCTGCGAATCCAGCACAGACACCAATCCTGCAAACAGCATGAACAGATACATGAGCGCTGCCCAGCTCGGTAGCAGGCTACCCACAGTCAGCACGTTGACATAACCCAGTAGGTCCTTGGGCACGTTGTAGTGCATGCCTGCAGCAACGAACCCCAGTATGCCGGTCATCAGCGGAGTGAGGATGAATATGAACGCACCGCCAACGAATGCCTTGATGATGCTGTCCTTGCGTACAGCAAAAGCACGTTGATAGAATGCGTTATCTCCCCAAGGAGCACCCATGTGTCCGATAGCAGTGGCAAAGCCAAAGCCCATGAAAACTCCAAGTGCAAAATCAGTGCCAAAGATATCGCGGCCGTTACCGGTGATACCACCCAGTCCCAGATCAACTATGCTCCAACCGCCCGCTGTGCTCACTGCCCATGGCATCAACACAGCCAGTCCCAGCACCAACACGCTTAGCTTGAACATCTCTGTGATCACAGATGCCTTTAATCCGCCGCGTATGGTATATGTCAATGCTATAGCTGCCAGTATCAGGCTCACAGTGTGATAGTCCATGCCTGTCAGCACCTGCACAGATTTTGAACCAGCAAGCACGTTGATAGCAAAGCTGCAGATAGCAAGGCTCAGCAGCTCTATCATGAAGAGGGCCTGCACACGCTTGCCGAATCTCTCCTTGAGGTATCCACTGATAGTAAAGCCATCCGGTTTACGATCTCGCAGGCTCTTGGCAAACCAGCTGAACAATATGAGGCTGAGAAAGTTGCCTATGCAGAACCAAAACAGTCCTACCAGGCCATTCTGATATGCTTGTTGTGCAGATATGAACATACCTGGTGCCCACATCCAAGCAGCACCGGTGCTCATCGCCCCTTGTAGCGTGCTCACTTCCCTGCGTGCCACAAGAAAGCCTTCCTTGCTAGCAGAATATCCGCTAGCAAACATCCATGTCAGACCAAAGACCACAGCAGCATAGACCGCTAGGACCATGATGCCGGTGTCTGGTGTGAACAATGGAAAGAGTTTAGTAAAGTCCATCGTCATTTCCTTTCGTTGTAAACAGTTAATATTGCATGTTCGGCAGCCGTGTTAGCTGTGCCGGTCTTGAGTCGATGCAGCCTATCCAGATATCGTATCTGCCTACTCTGCATGTCAGCAGTCACAGATCTAAACACGCGATGATCACAGATTGGCCATGCCATGGCGTCGCTGAGCATACGTCCCAGTTGGTCTGGTGACCATTCAAGGATGTTTTTTACAGAGACCACAGATATGCGCGGATCATAACGCAGACCAGTCTTGTCCAGCAGCGGCTGTGAGATATCATGCTGAAGTGCAGCGGCAAGTTGATCATCGCTGGTAATGTTTAACATACCATACCATCTATCACGATCCATAGTAGCTTCGTTGCGTAGGTAACAGAGATAATGGTCATCTGCATCGCTACATTCAACAACGATCAACTTGTCGAAACCCAACATCCATTCTTGTATCTGCCCAACAGAGCCGTTTATGTCGTCCCCCGGCCATCCTGCAAATATGTTAACATGCCAAGGTTTGACATCCCAGCGTGCTGCATTGAGCCCCTGCATGAAATCATCTACTGTCTTGATCTTGCAGAAGCTGGCATAGGCATGGCTGCTGCCATCTGGTAGTAGAGGATTATCCATGATTGCTGGTTCATAGCGCTTGCGTACTGCAGAGAATCTTTCCACAGCCCATGCCAAGAAACTACCAAATGCTCCAGGCTTGTATGCTATACAGACTGTCTGATTCATACAGTAAACTCTGACAACTGCTTGCCTATATCTGCTTTGGCTTTGTCTAATAGCCATTGTGTTTTTTCTGTGACACGGCCGGTAATTTGCAACAGAGGGCGGTTGTGCCATCCTGCGTTGACTGTGGCATGCGGCATGTCCTGCCATTCCCAGGTGATGCAATCACCGGCTTTCCATCCCCAATACATGGTATTACCAAACATCCATGTTTGCCCCATCTCCCAGTCAGCTAACATGATAGCAAAACGTCGCATTACCTCCGGCTCTTTGTCAAAGTCTGTGACCTTGAAACTGTTTTCCCGTTCAGGTCTTGCTGCAAAATTATCTATGTGTAGATGCAGCATCTGTCCAGTGGTCTGATTATGGAACTTGATCATGTTGTCTTCCATGCCAAGAACATCGGCTATCTTTTGGAATAATTCAACGTCTTCTGCTGCGCTGCGGTTGAACACTTCTTGTTTTGGATCTGCTCCTGCTGCAATGAGGTCTCGTTCTTCTGCATTAGCACTGTACAATCCCTGTTCTGCTATGTCCTTGTTGAAATCATTTCTGCTGCTCCACGAGCTTGGTTTAGTGCGTGGTAGACAGGCGTCTATTGCTGCGGCAAAATCAGCCTTAAACCTGCATATCGGAGTGTAACTGTCTTGTCCTAGTTCGCTGGGTCGAGACCTGTCAAAATGCCAATTGCTCCTGCTCTTGGTAAATTCCCAGCGACTGCCGTTCCAGTTCTCATAATCCGTCATTTTTTCATTTCCTTTGGAAAAAAATTGACTATTCATCATGCATATATATGCTGTAACTAGAAACCGTAGTCAAATTTGAAAGATTAAAGTATGAACACAAAAATCTTGAAATATATCCTAGAAAATTTACAAGAAACTTTTAATCTAGACAGATGGTCGCAGGTTAGAGAGGAACTAAGTGCCGAGACCTTGATAGATAACCTACCATGGACACCAAAACGCTTTAACAATTTTAAGAGCGATATTACAACGACTTTTGATGTCGATCCCAATTTTTCCGGCAGTGTGCGTGACCTAACCAACGATATTGATCTCAAATATAATGCCAGGTTCTGGGGCGGCGGCGTCTGGCAACCTAAGACTGATCAGTATCAGTACACGGGTTGGGGCATAGTTGATGAGATTAACAATAGGAAGCCCAGAGCTGTACTAGATGTTGGGTGTGGTTATAATCAATTCATACCGCGCATAGCCAATCTGGTAGGGATTGACAAATACAATAACTCCGCCGATTTTATGGTAGATATCCTTGAATACGCTGTTGAACCAAACACCTACGATGCAGTTATTGTTTTTGGAAGCATTAATTTTGGTAGCTATGAAGATATAGCATTGAGGTTCCACAAGGTATTTGATCTCACTGCACCAGGTGGCAGAATCTATGTGAGAGCTAATCCAGGCGAAGTACACAAGAATGGACCATGGGTAGACATATATCCCTGGGATTTCGAAACCGCACATCGCATTGCTAAAGAAAACGCAGGAACACTAGTAACCTTCAAGAAGGACAACGGTAACAGGTTGTATTTTGTCTATGAAAAATAAGAACAAATCAAAGATGATAATCTTGCTGGGTCCGCAGGGTTCGGGCAATCATCTATTTGGTAAGATATTCAGCTTGCATGATGACGTACACGGATGGAAAGCTGCATTAGATCCAAACACAGGATTCTTCATACCTCATTACGAAGAACCTTTTAATTGGCATTGGAACAACATCAGCAAGATCGATCTATCCATATTAGGTGGCAAGCAGTATGCAGTGACCAGCATATCTAATCCTTACATAGAAAACTGGCTTCCTCGAGTCCCTCCAGTCTATGATTTTATGACACAACTAGAAAGCATTGGCATAGAACCGCAACTGGTCGTGATTGGTCGTGACCAGAACATACTAACTCATCAACAGACCAGATTACGCGGTGGTCCCACTTGGGGAAACATGCCACAGCTGCTGCGTTTTGTGAAAGAACCACCGTTCTTTGTATCGCAAGAATTGCTGTATCTTTATCGCCGGCAATATATCAAAAGCCTTTCTGCCTGGTTGGATTTTCCATTAGCCTGGGATGACGCTCGAATTGACGATATTCTCAAGGAAGATGCTAATGCCAAATACATACATGCAGCAGATCCCTACTGGCTAGACGATCATGTGCGAAATATTCTAACACCACCGTGGCTGAAACCAGCAACTAACGAAAATGACTAGATCACAATCTGTTAAACTGTTTTGAGCAATAGTTGCTGATAAATCTGTCGGCAGCTTGCTGATTGGGCTGCAATCTGCAGTGCGTTATCAATTTGATATATTCGTTTGACCAAGATTTGGTAGAAAAGATTTCTGATGCATGAATTTGGTAACAATCATTGCCCATGAGATTAATCTCTCTGCACAGCAAATCTAACATATTGCGCAGAAAATCTTTGGCAGTTTGTGATGTTGGCAATATACCTTGCATCTTTAGTATTGCATCTAAAGTAGTGTTTGCTGATATATCAGACGGTATGGTTGAATTATCATAGGACGGATCCTGCAGTAGATTCTTTATGTAGAAATCTTTCATGCTGTGATAGTTAGGTTTGTATAATCTAATCTTGATTGCGTTTGGAAATATCAACTTAACCAGTTCTGTAGGTAGATGATCTGCTAGTATGACCTGTTTTTCATCGACTATATCTGCCATGTATTGATCATTGAGCGAAACAGCTGTGCTCAATCTTGATCTGACATGCAAAGCAATAGCCGGCCAAGACTTTGGATCAAAAATCCTCGATGATTCAATTTCTTGTGCCAATTTATCAAATATTATGATATCCTGTTGCGTTGAATCTAACTTAACACTATTCCTGCGCAACATATGATGCGCAGCACCGTCGCTACGTACGGTATGGCGAAAAAGTTTAACATCAGTGTCGGGGCTCAATCCCAGCAAATATCGCAGTGCGAAACCTCCTGCCCCCTTGTGGTATGATACGAATATGATCTTGTTGCTATCACACCAATTATTTTGCATGGTCTATTTTGATAAGATTTATCAGAGATCCTATGGTTTCAGGCCACTCATCCTGTTTCCAATTACTCAAACCAAATATCTGCTTTAACATGTGCTCGGTTATGACTTCGTCAACTAGATCAAAATTCAGCTGATCAAATCTAGTATCAAGATCAATGGTCAAGGATTTCGACGCGATGTATTCGTTACCGATATAATTGGTAAATTCTTCTATAAACTGTGATATCTTTGCTTGTCTATCCATGCACAATGATAGTTAATATAAGTTT
>Ga0114964_10002949_pt1 | contig 11683 bp, 15 predicted proteins | sample C_131016_MF_Meta_FD_92638 | JGI IMG/M metagenome (GOLD analysis project Ga0114964, IMG submission 92638) | Freshwater microbial communities from Lake Croche, Canada to study carbon cycling - C_131016_MF_MetaG | ecosystem: Environmental > Aquatic > Freshwater > Lake | place: Lake Croche, Canada... | reverse complement strand
TGGTAGAGCGTGGGCCTTTTATCTGAAAACGATAAGCATGGTAGCCTTTAGCCGCGGGTTCGATCCCCGCCTGGGGTATTTTGCGGAAACGCATTTTTTTTGCATTTTACCGCATGAAAAAGAGAAGGTTCTTCTCTTTTTATCTGTCGCCTTGCGACTTATATACACCCCACTTAACCTAAAGAGGCTTCACCTAAAGAGGCGGTCCCATGATGTTCTTGATATGAACTACTTTCTTTTTTGCTTGTACTGATTCGATGAAGCTAAGAACATCTTTATCATCTTTATGAAGATTTTTCATAAGAGTTCTAAAGATGCTTACGTCTACGTTTGAGCTGAATGCGGGGAGTTTGGTCAAAGGGCACCAAGCTACTTCTTCAATCTCCCACTTATCACCAACTTTGATGTCAGGTGATCCTTCGATGGGAAAGACGAAGTAGGTTGCGCCGCGTAGTTTATGGCAGCTAGTATATTTTTCATTACAGAGATCCAGGCTAGTTTCTTCTTTTAGTTCACGCACGGCGCATTCTAGATCGGTCTCTTGACCTTTGCAGTGGCCTTTTGGGAAAGACCATTTCTTGCTTCGTCGTCCGCGTACAAGGAGGACTTCTCCAGAGGTGTTTACACAGATTGCTCCAAAGACTTTCATGAACCGTGGTTTATAGCTCTGAAAAGCAGAAGGCATATTACTAACAGGATATTTCGTAGATGCCATGGTTTTCTGTGCGCATACTGTGGGGACCTTTCCCCACCCTGCCGACCCAAATTCAATTTTAAAGCCTCAGCTCTTATACTTAATAGTATGAGTAGCAATTTACGGTGGATCGCTCCAAGACTTCGTTGTGGTCTTGGCAATCGTCTTTTCCAGGTGATGGCAGTAATAGGCGAGGCAGAGCGCCGTGGATCAAATCCTGTTTTTCTTTTACCAAGAATGAGTCATTTTGAGCATGGCAATTTTGGCCTAGTTCGTACTCTTTGTCCTACTCTACCTCTGTTGGATTCTGCACCAGAGTGGTTAGAGGTAGAGGAAACTGAACAAAAAACAGTACCAAAATTTACCACGGATCTTCCTGTTGTGTTAAAGGGATTCTATCAGAATTCTTCCAACTTTCCTGCGTTCTCTAGTCCAAATATGCCGAGACTTCCTTCACCACCTCCATCACGTCGTCCTAATGTCTGGGCGGTCCATTTCCGTTTCGGCGACTACCAGATTCTTCCTCATCACCAGATCAGCGGAATGTCCCAGTATTACTATCAGACCATTATCAAACAAATCCCCTCTAACACAACTCTCGTGCTATTCTCAGACAGTCCTGAACACCTGCCCAAGATTTCTGCTGAGATTGAAGCTATACCAGGAATGTCTTATAAGTGTGAGATTTATACAGGTAAAGATACCTTAGAAACTTTCAGAGCGTTTGCAGAGTGTCAGGGCGGATCTATTTGCAGTAATTCTACCTTTGCGTGGTGGGCCGCATTCTTTTCTTACATGAATTCTACAAAGCAAGGATACACCGCCTATTTCCCAGATATCTGGAATACTACGCAACCCCCTCCTAACTTATTCAACACACCTTTTACACAATCTGTTGAACTCGCAAGTCTTCCCTCATATCCGCGACTAGAATCCTTCGTATTCAACAAGTAAAAATTGAAGCCCCCTAGCCTGACAAAGCAAAACTCCCCCAGGATAGAATGGAATACAACTGCCTACATGATATGATGCGTGAACTTTCTGGCGAGAATGATTTTGAGACTCGTCTCTTTTCAGGATTTCAAGATTCTTATTTTGACCGTAAGATGATGTTTGAACCTGAACTGTGTATGGAGCTCACGTATCGTCGTATTGAGATTGGAAAGAAGAAGTCTAAGAAGTGTAAGAAGTGCAAGATGGAGTAAGGAATAATGCAAAAAAAAAAACAAAAACAAAAAATAAAACAAAAAGATCCAAAATTGTTCTCCCCTTGGATTTTTTACAAGATACAATAGAAGAATGTCTTGGGCTGCTTATGAACCGATGAACAGCATGAAGGCGATGCCTCCTCCTATGCAACCAGGGATGTTATATCAGGGTGGTTCTCAAGATCCGCAGCAGCTTCCTTCTACGATGCCGAATCAGTTATCAGCGCGTCCTCCTGTTGACGATTCTCCTAAGAAAAAGAATATTGAGCTACCGAATCCTCCTAAGAAGAATGAAATTAAGATGGAAGATGTGTCAGAGTATGAGAATATCTATGATTGGATTATTATTGGAATTGCGGCTGTCGTGGTGGAGGGTTTAGTCATTCTTTTAGTGAGATACTTTCCTGATGTTTTTGGCAAGATTATGAATATCTGGTTCAATCGTTTTAAGATGAGCGCGGTCATCGTGGATGTCTTGACGATGATGATAGGATTTGGAATAACCCGGTATGTGTATTCTCGGTATGTTTATCCGACTTATGACTGGAATCCTATATATTTTACAGGATTGGCGGCTTTAGTTCAGACTATATATGTTTCTCTTTTTTACTTTGTGGTGGTTCGTCCTACCAGCCAGGGTCAGAATACGATGATTGATGTTTTGAGGGAGATTGTTGCTACGACAGGTTGGCGTATTCTGGGTGTGGACGTGGCGAAGATTCTGGCCACGGTCTTTGGATCTATGGTGTTGAAGGCAGCGCCTCTTCATGTATCTGCTGCCATAGGATTGGTTTCTCTTTACGTAATTCCTTTTGCTTTGGAATCAAAGAATCTGTTCAGTAATATTGCTTAGACTAAGCCACATAAACTCGTACAGTAATAACTCATAGAAATGAGTAATTACTATAATCAGACTGCTTATGTTCTTGCTGATACTAGTCTGAAGTACAAGATTCGTCATCTTATGACGCAGTATTCAGCATCTGAAATTCATACGGCGATGCAGGATGTTTTCCGTGAGGACTATGTTTTTTATGAAAGCCTCTTTGCTCCTGCTGCAGCACCCACAAATACACAGGTCCCTTTGACCCAGGTTCTGGTCCAGACACAAGCAACCCCTCTAACACAGTCCGTTGTAAATGCTGATCCGCAGGTTGAGACGGTTATTTCCACTACGACAAAGCTTCGCCCGAACGCACAGATTCGTGTGGTAAAGAAGCCTGTTCTGGAGGAGTCCGTTGTGAACGATGAGGAAGTTTCTGTGGTATCTGTGAATGTGAATGAGAAGGAGCGCAGAGCTCAGATTAAGCGTGAGCAGTCAGAGAAAGAGTCTAAGAAACATGCTGAACTTGTGTCAAAGGGGTTTGATCCTGAGGGGCTTTTGACGAAGGAGAATTTGAAGAAGTGGATTGAGGTGGATAATTTGACGTATGCCCAGATTTCCCGCGACCATGTAGGTCTTCCTTCCGTACAGGTTTCGGCTGTTGCGAAGGGGTTTGGATTAAAGAGCCAGAATGCTAAGCGGCGTGCGATGATTGTTGCGTCAAAGAAATAAACAGGGAATATGTAGATAATTTATAATGGATAAGGTAACGATTGTTGTCATTCCTATAACTGATCTTTTTCATACATTCGCCAAGGTAATTTTATTAATTATGTTGATTGTTGTAATTTGTTTTTATATTTACAATATATTCTTATCGTTGAACTTGGTTCCGACGAAGAAAACTGAGAATTTCGTAAATTGTAATAATAACAATCTTTGTGCAAAAAATGCTCAGCAGCAGCAACAAATTCAGCAAATGCAGCAGCAAATGAATATCGAACGTGCCCATATGCAGCATCAGATGAATATGCAGATGCCTCAGATGCCTCAGATGCCAATTGATATGAACAGGCCAAATGTGCCTGTTCTTGTTGAGGGATTGGGTGAGATGGATCTTCAGGAGGTTTCTCCTGCCGAGATTGGTGTTGTGAATGATAATATTCAACTTGCTGGTACTTCTTATTCTGTTAATGAGGTGTTTGACATAGAGGGGCGTAAAATTCGCAGACACAAGTTTGGCAATTATGAGATTGTCGAGTTTTTTGAGGTATTTACGAAGGAGGAGTGTAATAAGATTATAGAACTGGGTGAGAAGAATGGGATGGTGGAGAGTGAGGTGATGATCAAGGTGGGTGATAATCTAACGGGTCTGGACAAGGAAGCACGTATTTCCAAACAAACTTGGCTAGTTGCTTCTCAGGATCCTATTTTGAAAAAGTTTTCCAATATTAATACACGTCTTACAGGTTTACCTGACAAAAATCAGGAGGCGATTCAGGTAGCTTCTTATGTAGTGGGAGGCAAGTACGAACCTCACTATGATGCGTGTGTATCACCTGAGCCTGGATTTTGTGAGAAGTCAAATCGTGGCGCTGGGCAAAGACGTGCGACTTTGATGGTTTATTTGAATGATGACTTTGAGGGTGGAAAGACAGAGTTTATCCATCTGAATTTCGCGGTGAAGCCTGAGACAGGTAAGATGATTCTTTTCTTTAGCACCGATGCGAATGAGAAAATTTTCAACGAGTCTTTGCACAAGGCGGCAGTGGTGACGGCTGGCAAAAAATGGATTTCCACCATCTGGAGTCATCCTGGTCCTTGGATGGATGATCTCAAAACCGCCGAATGAAGTATCCCAGATCTGAGTTGAGATGTGCTTCTTTTTTCAGCCATTCTGAGGTAGGTTTACGCCAGAGTATTTTCATGACTTCATCTATTTGTGGGTTTAAGGGTATTTTTATTCCAGCGTAGGGTAGATTATATACGAAGTAGGTTCCCCAGATAAGTTTTATCTTATCTGTGTAATCTTCATGTTCTAGGTCAAGTCCAGTTTCTTCATAGAGTTCGCGCACGGCTCCTTCTAGATCAGTTTCTCCGCGGAGCCTACCGCCTTTTGGGAAGGAGAGTTTACCAGAGGGGCCTTGTACGAGTAAGATGTTTCCTTTTCTGTCATAGACAATCGCGCCTACTTTTTCTCTTGTTTCGTCGTTGAAGGGGTGAGAGTTCATTCTTTTTCTTCTTTGTATTCTCCATGATACTTGACTTACACGCCACGAGTTTATTCAATTTTTTAGCTCCAATCGACCGTGATAACAGTCTTCTGTGGAGGGTTTCTGTGTGGGGGCTGATTCATGATAAAGTGGCGAACTGAGCAACCTGGGAAGTGAATACGTAGATCTGCTACGATATCACTCACATTCGCCACCATAAACTCACCGATATTCTCATAACCACCTTTGAAGTTCATCTGAAGTTGAATGTTGTGGCGAAAACTATCATGATCAATCTGGAAGGAAGTATTGGACGTATTGCGAGCTTCTTGGACTGCAAGATTATAGATATTCCTTACGATACTCTGGATGTTTTCTAGACGAATCTTCTCAAGATGCCTATGAAGCATTCCATCGGTCTCGGCTTTGAGAGATCGCATCTTATCGCGGGAAATGGGTGTAAGAGGTTGGTCCCTTTGGCCCAGCTTCTGGTCCATCGTGGTTTCCATAGTGTTCTTGCTGTGAGGACTTGGTTTTGTCGTGGGCTCACTAGTTCAATTTTTACGTGGCCTCCAACAAAAAAATTGAAATACCAGCAACCCCTCTAGAACAAGTCCCCCCAAATCACAGCAAATACGAATGTCTTCTTCAGCTCACCGTGCGAGGGCGAGTATTCTGGAGGAGTTTCTTAGCGATCCTAGGACAACAAATATGGCTCAATTCGATAAGCTTCGTCAGAGTCTTCATGTGGCTGTCATAGTAATGCGTGGAAAGATTCTGGCTTCAGCGACAAATCGCAACGGTTCTCGTAGTAGTGGCTCTGGATATTCGAGCCACAGTATTCACGCAGAAAAGAATGTCATCAAGCAACTGGGTGATATCAGCAAGTTGCGTGGTGCGGATTTATATGTTATGCGGATTAGCAGGGATTCGAAAAAGAATCATACAGAGCGTTTCTTGTATTCAAAGCCGTGTGACCAGTGCCAGATTTTCTTGGAGAAGTGCATGAAAGAATATGGGCTCAAGAAAGTATACTTTACTGCATGAAAAGAAGAACTAGACAAAGAACAAACATCTTTTTTCATACACTTTTCTTCTTGATCATCGTCGCCACCTCCACCGCCGCTACCGCCGCCGCCACCTCTCATATCACGTAGAGAGGGGCATGTACTAGAAGTGTGTGTGTGTTCACTACAGATACGGCATGGAGATGATTTCTCCATTCTAAATAATGGTCTAAATATATACTTTATACCAGAATATCAGATGCCAAACAATTGTTGGAATTATCTTACAATTACGGGTGAAGAAGAAGAGTTGAAGAATATAATAAAGGAGGAGTTCAAAAGTCTTCCTTCAAATCATTTTAATATTCTTCAGCGTGGTCAAGAAGCTTTGAAGTGTAAGTTATGGAGTGCTTGGCATCCTAATTTTGAATGGTTAGAGAGTCTTTTAGAAAAGTATCCATCGATTTGGGTAAAAGATATTTGGACTGTGGAAGATGGTGAAGCGGGTGCATGGATTGGTACTGCTCGTAGTGGAAAGAAGGAGATTCGCCAACTTACTTGGGAAGATATGAGTATAGAAGAGGAAATGTATAGATTTAGGTAGAGTAGATGGCGGTTGCTGTGTTTCCAAGGGGGAGTGTAAGAGGTGAGGTTTTGTTTACGAATACGCCGAAGGGTGTTCGCGTTCATGCTATATTTACTCACTCACCGTCTGGAGAACATGGTTTCCATATTCACAAGGCAGGGGACTTGAGGGGCGAAGGTTGTAAGGGGGCGTGTGATCATTATCATACAGGAAAGCCACAGAATCATGGCGGTCCTCCAGGAACTCCTGGGCAAAGACATACAGGAGACTTAGGAAACATAACAACGGATCACGGCGTATTTGAGAAGAGTTATTATTTAGCTGGGATTCGTGTGGAAGATTTATATGGTCGTTCTGTCATAGTTCATGCAGACGAGGATGATTATGGTCGTGGTGATGAAGAAGATTCTTTGAAAACGGGGCATGCTGGCGCGAGGATTGCGTGTGCTATAATTGGGCGTTTGAAGGAGTGTTCGTAGATTCTTCTACAGGTTTTGTATTTGCACCCTTTGCGCGGCTAGGACGTTTTTTAGGAGTTGATACAGGGGCGAGAGGAGGAGGAGCAGCAGAAGCAGAAGATCCTGACGCAGAACCTTCAATCAACTCTTCAATACAATCATCAGTCTTTCCAAGAATAATATCAAGCATTCTTTTCATGGATCCCTTGGATTTTTCAAGATCGCTGATATAATCAGCTGTCTCTTTTGTGATTGTATTTATCCAGAAAGTCTTTCTTTGGTGTACCTTGGTCATGAGAGAAGAAATATTCTGGATATCTTTGAGAATATATACTTTTGCTTGTTCAATACGTTGTTCTAGATCATTTATAGTTTCAGATTCTTTCGGAACGTTTGTAGCGTTTTCAAAGATTCTTACTGCAATATCGGCGCAGATGTCTATGAAGGCGAAGATGTCTTTTATGGAATGTGTGTAAAAGGAGTTGATGTAGATGAGAAGCTGAGACTTGGGGCTCCATTCGCACGTCATGTAGTTATCTCCCAGATTCTTACCTGTGATGTTTGTTTTTAGGGAAACAAAGACGCCGAGTGGGCAGTCTTGATTGATTTCCATATCTCTTTCAAACTTAGTGACTTCTGCTGTCTTTACTGTACTGCTATGATTCTTGACTTCAAAGAGTGATGGGCATTTACGAATAAGGCATCGAAGATCTGTGGAGTGAGCGACTTTGGATGTATTCTCAACGCTTCCCCACGATGTGTGTTGTGCGAGAAGTTCTGCAAAGCTTTGCTCACCGATGACGCCGAGGTCAACAGATGCGCCAACCTTTTCAGATTCTTTCCGTTCTTTTGCCAATTGTTCATCATACATCTTGCGGACTTGTTCCATATTCTCGCGATGTTGTTTATCACACTGGGCAACTCTTTCACGCGCCTGGTTTTCCAGAGTTTCTCTTAGGCGTTCAGATTGTACACGAGATTCTTCACGAAGTCCTTGTTCTTTATCACGGATGAATTCTCTTTCTTCTTTCAAAGTGGCTTTGAGAGATTCTTCTCTTTCACGGAATCTGGCTTTCTCTCCTTCAAACTGTGTTAGAAGGTTTGCTTCAGTCTTTGCGCGAACAGCGCCGAGTTCATCTTGTATGGCGGATTTGCTAAGATTCGCGATGTCGAGTTGTCCTTGGAGTTTCGCGATTTCCTTGTCTTTTTTGGCGAGGGCAGCTACTTTATCTTCTTCCAGGCGCGCCTTCTCTGTGTCAAATCCGCTAGTTTTTCTCTTAATTTCGGCATCAATTGCTTCTTTGTATTGGATTGTAGTTGCTGACTGATTCATATTTTTAAGAGCAGCGGCGGCTAGGGGTACTAGCATTTGAAAGTCTTCCGCACTAAGATTCTTAGAATCTTCGTACAAAGACTTGGTATGTTTGAAGGTAGTTAAATACATGTCATTCTCACGTGTTTCAGATACGAATGCCATAGGAGTGTTCTGGCTCATTTGTTAAAATACGCATTTCGGCGTTAAGCCCTTTGGTCCTTGCCCCCCCACACTCATAAAAATTGACCCACAACCCCTCTAACACAATCGGTCTACAATACGAAGGAATGTATTATCCAAAGCTTGCAAGTATTGATGCTGCTATCAAGCGTATTTCTCAGATTTGTAAGAAGACTCCTCTACAGTTCAATAAGGAGTTGTCAACTCGTCATGCGTCAAATATCTTTCTTAAGCGAGAGGATCTAGGTCCTGTTCGTTCTTACAAGCTTCGTGGCGCTTACAACAAGATTTCTTCTTTAGAGACAAAGCATGTCGTAACATGTTCAGCTGGGAATCATGCTCAGGGCGTGGCTTACAGTTGTAGTGCGTTGAATGTGATGGGCGACATCTTCATGCCGACAATTACGACGAAGCAGAAGATTGAGAAGGTAAAGCAATTTGGTGGGAAGCATGTGAAAATTTATTTGGAGGGGGATACTTTGAGCGAGTCATTCAAGCATGCAAAGTCGCACGCTTCTGTACACTCTCGCGAGTTTGTCCATCCATTCGACGACGAGAAGGTGATTGAGGGTCAGGCTACGGTGGGTGTGGAGATTATGCAGCAGATTGGCAATCTTCATGTTGACTATGTATTTCTTCCTGTTGGAGGTGGTGGTTTGGCTGCAGGAGTATCATCGTATATCAAGGAAGTCTCACCGAATACGAAGGTGATTGGTGTAGAGCCGATGGGTGCTCCTTCTATGTATGCAGCGTTCAAGGCGAATGAGGTGGTGACTTTAGATAAGATTGATAATTTTGTTGACGGCGCTTCAATTCAGAGGGTGGGTGATTTGAACTTTCCTATTTGCAAGAAGAATTTGGATGAGATGATCTTAATTCACGAAGGGCATGTCTGTTCTAAGATGATTCAGATGTATAATGAGAATGGTTATATAATTGAGCCTGCTGGAGTTCTTTCACTCTGTGCTCTAGATTCTTATCCTGGGCTCAAGGGCACAAATATTGTTAGTGTTATTTCAGGAGGCAATTCTGATGTCTTTCGTATGCCAGAGATTTTAGAAAAGTCTCTAGTATTTGAGGGGCTCAAGCACTATTTTAAGATTGATTTTGCTCAACGCCCAGGATCTTTAAAGAACTTTATTCTAAAGATTCTGGGTCCAACCGATGACATTATCTACTTTCGTTACAGCCGAGCTGTGAGCAAGGAAACGGCACCGGTGGTTATCGGTCTTCAAGTACGATACAGGGATGATATTCATCGTATCATGAGAAGTATGGATGATGCTGGATTTCTTTATAAGAAGTTGGACAGTCTAGCGGAAGAGTAATTTACTTACGGCCTTTTCTAGTCTTTCTAGTCTTTCTTCTCGGGCGGCTAAGATTGCGTTCAATATTTTCCATAGGGATTGCAGCGGATCTTAAGCGCATGAAGTTTGCCATTTTTTTCTTATAATTATTTCTGGAATTATTAGCGGATTTTACGCTTACATTTTGTTTGATTTTGTTAAGATTTGATTTGATAGTAAGATTGCGTCGTAAGCGATTTAGTTTATTATTATTCAGATTGTTTCTGATTATGCGCCGAGGGATGGGGGGTCTTTGATTGATTGGTACATATTCTTCAGCTTTGTTGGAGAATACGCGGGGGCTCATGATAACGTTCGGTTGATTTACCCACGGTTGTCCGTTTTCCATTTCTTGCATGTGTTTTTGTAGGGTAGGGTGTGCCATCTCGTCTTCTATTATAAGAATAGCTATTTCTCTTTGGAATAAAAATTGATTGGCTTAAGGTCCTCTGTGAGCGGGCCACCTGTGCGAGTGTACAAAGATGACGACAATTGCTAGTAGCCAAGGACAAGGACAAGACCCATGGGAGTGTGCGATTTGCTATGAGAATGGGGCAGCTACAGGGCAGCTGACTCTACCTTGTAAGCACACGGTCTGTCTAGGGTGCTACACGAGTATGGGTTCTTATGGTAGGTCTTCAACCTGTCCTTGCTGTCGTGCGACGATTAATACGGGTGAGAGGCCTGCTACTGTCCCTGCTGCTGCTCCTGCTCCTCCTCCTGTTCGTGCCTCTGCCCATGCCCCTGGCACTGATCTTCGTAGCCTTGTGATTGTCCATGCCCCTCCCCCTGATCCTCGTACCCCTGTCCTTGGTACCCCTATCGTCTTCAGTCGTGAAGAGTATGACCTGATGCACAATCTCACAGGACGCTATTCTGCATTCGTGGTTAGTCTTGGCGGTGGTGGTCAAATAGATCGTCTTACTATTATGAATGCTATGACCAGTCGTCCTGTTGCTGCTACTGCTGCTACTCTTCGTGCCCCTATCGTATTCACTCGTAAAGAGTACGACCAAATGCAGAATATCATAGAACGCTATTATGCGTTCGTGCGTAGTCTTAGCGGCGGCGGCAGTATAGATCTTCTTACTGTTATAAATGCTATGACCAGTCGTGCGGTTGTTGCTCCTCCTACATAGTGTGCGCCGCCGCTCAGGATGCGGTGAAGAATAAAAGACCAAACCCCAACAAACCCCCTCTTACACAAATCTTATAAACCTAAGCTTTTCCTTTTTCCATACTAGAGGAAGAAAAATAAGTGCGTGTGGAGTATAAAGTTATTGTTTTGGGGGAACTATAGAATGCATGTAGGTTTTATAATGGATGGGAATGGCCGTTGGGCTACCCAAAAAGGCATGCAGCGGGTGGATGGCCATACAAGGGGTGTAGAAGTGGCTAATGAAATTATGATAGAATGTGTAAACTTGGGAATAGAATATGCAACTTTTTACGCATTCTCTTCTCAGAATTGGTTGCGAGATAAGGCAGAGATTGATCATTTATTCAAGTTAGCCAAGGATTTGTTTAAGAAGATGCGAGTTTGGGTGTTGGAAAAGAATGTCAAGTTTCAGACGATAGGAAATATTGAATACTTACCCGAGGAGGTGAAAGAATTGATTGAGAATTTTCAAAAAGAAACGAAGGATGCCAGGGGAACAGTTTTATCTGTATGTATATCTTATGGGGGGCGTGAAGAAATCTTGGATATCTTTCGCAAGATTCACGCGGCTCAAAAGGATTTGAAGGAGATGACAACGAAGCTTGTATCTGATTTTTTCACGGTTCCTGATCTTGACTTGGTTATCCGTACATCTGGCGAGTATCGGATTTCCAACTTTCTTTTATGGCAATCG
>Ga0114964_10002947_pt1 | contig 11688 bp, 15 predicted proteins | sample C_131016_MF_Meta_FD_92638 | JGI IMG/M metagenome (GOLD analysis project Ga0114964, IMG submission 92638) | Freshwater microbial communities from Lake Croche, Canada to study carbon cycling - C_131016_MF_MetaG | ecosystem: Environmental > Aquatic > Freshwater > Lake | place: Lake Croche, Canada... | reverse complement strand
TCAGGTAACTTTAATATACCTATGCAATTTAGCATGGAATTTGAGGCGTATAGAGATTAAACAAGTTAACTATGAAAAAATTATTTTTTATTACAATAACTGTTATTCTTATCTCTTTAACATCTTGTAAAAAAACAGATGATTTAAAAACCCCAAAAAGATTTGATACTGCTCCAGCTGAAGTATTGGCAACAGATAAAACTAATGTTATTGAAGATTCATCTTGTTCACAGATAAAAAAAGAAAAAGATGGATCTGTATTAATTTCTAGTGATAATGCGCCTCCAAATGAAAATATTATTATTTCAAAAGAAGATTCCAATGTAAATAATATTAAAAATTACTCAACATTATTTAAAAATAATATAAAAGGAGATGTTCATAAAATAATTGAAAATCAATATTGGTTAGAGAGCAAATTACTATACATATATATATACATTTATAATTATGATGGAAACATTGTTTATTTTGAAAGAAAGCGTAATAATAATTCTGCATCAATTAAAGAAAGTTATACATATGATAATTTCAATAAATTGATTAAAACAACAAGCTGGATGAATGAAGATAAAGACAAAGAAATAATATATAAATACAATAAAAATAAATTAATATATAAAATTGCTACAATTTTTCCTATATATGGAGATAATGTGTCTAAAAATAAAACAAATTATATTTACGATACTTTTGGCAATATAATAGAAGAAAATGAAGAAGGTTTAAATGGCTCTATTACATATCAATTAGTATATAAATATAATAATAAAAATCAAAAAATTGAAGAAAAATGTTCTGATGCAATTAATGGATTTAGATCTAAAGAAACTTTTGATAAGTATAATAATAATGGGGATGTTGTAAATAGCACATATTATGAAAACCTATTCGACAAAGGAATTTCTAAAAATAAGTTTAAACATAACTATGAATATGATGATAACAATAATTGGACAAAACAAACATATATACTCAAGGGGAAAATCACAACTATTGAAAAACGTGAAATAGAGTATTTCTAAAAAATCAGTTTCTAAAATATTTATAATCAAATTATTGAAACTACTATAAAGACTTAATAATTAGGATTTCGTAATTATTGCTTTGTTATAAAGAATATAAAGTAATTAATGAATTTTTAAAAACTATGGATAACAAACAAAAAGAAGTTATTAAAAAAAATTGGTCTGAATTACTAGTTATTGTCATAATAATTGTCATGATAATTAGTGGTATTGTTAGTTATATATATCAACATACAAACTCAGATTTTGAATCTTCTGTAAGTGAATATTATCAAAAAAATTACTCTAAAGCATTAACAGATATTAATAATAGCGATGAGAACTACTCCATAAGAAAAAATTATATTAGAGGTCTAATCAATTATAAATTAAATAAATATCAAGAATCGTTGAAAGATTTAAATATTGTATCACAGAATATGAAAAGTATAGATAGTACAGCTAATTTATTTTCTGTAGATTATAAAAATCTATTTAAAGAAGATGAGTATTATAATCAGAGTGAAATAGAAGCATTTATATTAACTCATGAAATAAAAAGTGAATGCAAATTCTATTTAAAGGATTATAGAGGCACCATAATTGATAGCGATATTGCAACAGACACTTTAGTAAAGTATCAAAAAATAATAAATAATAATTGGTTAACAAATACATACACATCATTACATTATTATAAAGCAGTTTCAAAATTTAATTTAAAAAATTATGAGGATGCATTGTTTTCATTAAATGAAATAATTAGATTTAGTGGAGTAACTAATTTTCCTAAAACATATCTGTACAAAGGACTAATAGAAATTCACAATAAGAATAAAGATAGTGCTTGTATAAATTTTAGTAAAGCAGGTGAATTAGGTTGTAAAGAAGCTTATTCCTTAATTAATAAACATTGTAATAACTAGAGATAATTATTAATTTTTCATGAAAAATATATTTTTACTTATAATCCCATTTTTATTAATATCATGTAATGAAAATCATCCTGAAACATTTTTAGGTATAAAGTTAGGATATTCAGCTGAAGAACAATTAGAAAAGGCAGCAAAAGAGAATCCAGAGATATTCACATATGGAAATATTCATTATTTAGGTAGTGAAATAATATTATCTGAAGAAGATGGAATAAAGGGTAAAATTTATTACACTACATTTAAAAATGATCCAACAGAAGATGATTTACTAGAAAGTCTACAAATTGAATTTTATAAAGAAACTGGTTATTTATCAAGTAATGACTTGTTATTTATAAAAAAACTTTATTTTGATAAATATGGATATATTAATGAAGAAAATAAATCAGAAGATTATATAAATAATAATCAAGATTCTAATTATCAAGAAATTATTAATACAGAAAATGTAACTACTTATTCTTATCAATGGAATAAAGGTAATTTAAGAGTCATTCTAGATATTAGAGCCACAGGCGCAAAAGTGAATTATTATTATATAACAAATTTTATAAGAGATCAGAAAAAAAGTGAGATTGAAGAAAAATTAAAAAATAATTTTTAATATAACTCATAACATTTTTAATAATTGCTATCACAACATGTCAAATTGGTTATTTTAAAGAACATCGTATTTGGTCAATTCTACTCTTTGGTGATATTGCAGAAAATTAATAATCTATGAATTATAAATTTGATGATGAGTGTGCAAAAGCTGTACAGGAATTTAGAGATCTAACAAAAGATTATGAAAATGAAAGACTATGGGCAAATAAACATCTAAATTTATATAAAAGAATTAGTGACAAAAATGATAATTTAGAAACTGATTTAACCATTCCTAAAGAAGCTATTCGAAATACTTTAGATTTTTTTATTTTATGTCAACTAAATAATTTTGATTCTGATTCTGATGACAATTTACATGATGCAGTTCTAGTTTGAAATAACTTGGCTTTTTTTATGTAACAATTTACTTCTATTAAAATTCATCAATAAAAACATAAAAATGAATATAATTGACCAACTTAAATCACTCTTTACAAAATCTCCAAATACTCCTTACAAAGAGTGTGAGAGAACAATAAGAAGGCTTGGCTATAAAAAACAGAGTGAAGGCACCTTTATAAATGAAAGTTCAAGTGGTAGGACAGTGATTTGGCTATCAGAGGAAGGTGTTAGAATTAAAGTATATGCTCATGGGTATGGAGAATCTGATTTTTTACCTGCACCTTTGCGGGACAAAGCAACATTAAAAAGTTTTATTAGAAGTAATGAGTTATAACAAAGTTGTTAAAACATCTGAAAACGGAATACTATTGATAAAAAACTTTGAAGGATTAAGACTAGAGGCTTATCAATGTAGTGGTTCCGTGTGGACTATTGGATGGGGAACCACAATGATAAATGGCAACAAAGTGAAATCTGGAGATGTTATTGATTTAGAATTGGCTGAAAAATTATTTAGAAGTGATATTGAAAAAAAGGAAAATATTGTAAATTCTGCATTACAAATTTCAATAAACCAAAATCAATTTGACGCACTAGTTTCGCACGCCTATAACACTGGTGGCTCTGACACTCTGTTTGAATTAATAAATTCAGATGCAAGAAAAAAAAGAATTCACCATTGGTTTGTAAATACTTATATTACTTCAAAAGGAAATTTGATTCAAGGATTAGTAAAAAGAAGAAAAATTGAAGCAGATTTGTTTTTTACCCCAACAATAAATACTATTTGTATATAAATATGATAAGAAAATATTCAGAATTATAGGATTTAATTACAGTTGAAAATTATTTACTTAACAAAAAATAACGCATGAGCACATTTTTATTAATAACTACCGTAGTTGTATTAAGTATAATAATCATAAAGCTATTTAATGAAATAAGCAGGTTAAAAAAAAAGCTTAGCAAACTACAAGAGGAACTTAATAAAAAAGTTGCAGCTGTTAATCAAGTTCAAATAACTTCTCCAACAACTGATAGTACAAAGTCAACTACTAAAAATAAGCGAGTTACTACAAGGAAAAAAGTAGTAAGAACAAAGAGCAAAGAACAAGAACCTTTACAAGATAAAAATACTAACCCTGAAACACCTTCACTTAATCCATTTCTATATCATGCAGATAATTTTGGAGAAATGAGAAAAGGGGTAGTCTTTAATGGTAAAACCTATGATGATGAAAAAGAAGATGCGGTTGAAAATTAACCAGCTACTAAAAAGTAGAAAAAAATAATTCTTAATAGAAAATATTTACTGTTTTGACATCCCTAATTATTTATAATGGAAAAGCAACTTGCCAAAAGCATTGCAGCCAGTTGGTTAGTGCCACTAACCAACTGAAATTAACTTTATCAGACGGTAAAGTTACAAAACCGATAAGTTAGATACATGGGTATTATGGAACTATTCAAAAGTTTTCTAAATAACAAGGCTACTAAATTTTGGGAGAGTGTCAAAAACTACGTCACTAATTTCTATTCCATTTCTTGACACAATTCTATCAATACCCCATTGGTAGTTTTGGGATGTAAGAAGCAAACTAGTTTATTATCGGCGCCTTTTTTAGGGACTTCATTCAATAAAACAAAGCCTTCTTCTTGCAAGCGCTTCATTTCGGAAACAATATCTTGCACATCAAAAGCAATATGATGGATGCCTTCTCCCTTTTTTTCTAGGAATTTTGCAATAGGACTCTCTGGGTTGGTTGATTCTAGTAATTCAATTTTATTAGGCCCATTCCTAAAAAAGGACGTCTTCACTCCTTCACTCGCAACTTCTTCTTGTTTGTAAGAAGGTGCTCCAAATAATTTTTCGAAAAGCAAATTGGAGGTTTCCAAACTTTTAACTGCAATTCCTATGTGTTCTATTTTTTTCATATTGAAAGGTTCTAAGGTTCTGAGATTCTAAGAATCTAACGATCTAAAAATCTAAGGTTCTAAGATTCTAAAAATCTAACGATCTAAAAATCTAATCATCTAATTTTCCGTAAAAATACTGCAAAATTCGTATATAAAACTTCAAAACAACAAACTTTGCGCCTTTGCGCCTTTGTGGCTGTAAAAAAATCGTATTTTTGCCAAATGGAAACGAACAGACAGAAAAAAATAGGAGGCGTTCTACAAAATGATTTAGTAGATATTCTTCAAGGAGAAGTGAGAAAAAACGGACTTACCAACTTGGTGATTTCGGTTTCTAAAGTAGTTGTCACCACCGATTTAGGTGTGGCAAGGGTCTACATCAGTGTTTTTCCTCAAAACAGAGCAGAAGAAATACTAGCAGCAGTAAAATCGAACATGCCTTTAATCAAACACGATTTATCGCAACGCGTTAAATTGCAATTGCGCAAAGTGCCTAATCTTGCTTTTTACATCGACGACTCTTTAGATTATATTGAGAAAATTGACAACGCTCTTGCAGGTAAAGAAAACCCAATTACCAACAGAGAATTACTAGAAAAACGAAGAAGATCGTAAGTGAATTTCCCGCTATACATAGCCAAACGGTACCTTTTTAGCAAAAGCAAAAATAATGCTATCAACATTATTACCCGAATTGCTTCGGGGGGAATTATTGTTGGTGCCATGGCATTGTTTGTAGTGCTATCTGTTTTTAGCGGATTGCGGGTTTTTAGTTTGTCGTTTTCCAATGATTTCGACCCCGATTTAAAGGTGAGTTCTATTGCCGGAAAGTCGTTTTTGCTAAACCCCGAGCAAGAACAGAAAATAAAAAATTGTCCCGGAGTTGCTTCCTACAGCAAAATAATTGAAGAACGCGTACTTTTTTCTTTTGATGGAAAACAACAAGTTGCCAATCTAAAAGGTGTAGATTCTAATTTTGTTACAGTAAATAAAGCCTCCCAAAAATTATTCAATGGGCAATGGTTACGACCAAATACCTACCAAGTGGTTATTGGCTATGGCATTTCTGAAAAACTTTCTCTTGGTTTATTTGATGTAAACAATGTATTGGAAGTCATGGCTCCAAAACCCGGAAAAGGGGATTTTTCTTCTTTAAATCCAGAAGATTCTTTCACTAAATTAGCATTGGTTCCAGTTGGAATTTATGCTATCAGCGAAGAACTGGATTCTAAATATGTCTTTGCCGATTTGGGTTTAACCCAAGAATTGTTACTCTACCAACCCCATCAAATTTCGGGAATTGAAATCCGAACCAAACCCAATGTGAATTCTGCTGAAGTTATAGATGCCATTACCAAAATCTGTAACAATAAGGTAGAAGTAAAAACGCGCGCCCAACTAAATGCGACTTTATACAAGATGCTGAACACCGAAAATATTGCGGTATACCTTATTTTTACTTTGGTGATCATCATTGCACTTTTCAATTTGATTGGAGCACTTATCATGATGGTTTTAGATAAAAAAGCCAACTTAAAAACCCTGTATAATTTAGGAACGGAAGTAAAAGATTTACGTAAAATATTTTTACTACAAGGAACACTTCTTAGTGTTTTTGGAGGAGCAATTGGATTGTTATTGGGAATTATAATTGTGGTACTACAGCAACAATTTCAATGGATAATGATAACACCATCCTTAGCTTATCCAGTTGAATTTAGTTTTCAAAATGTAGCCCTCGTTTTCGGAACGATTGTTACACTTGGGTTTATTGCGAGTGTTATTGCAAGCAGTCAAGTGACTAAAAAGTTATTGGATTAAAAACAGTAAGGTTGTTTCCTATTCGGATAGTACTAGAAATCTTTTTCCAACATTCTATTTTAAATTTTGTAACCTAAGGAAAAAATATCCGGTACCTTTTTTATATATAAAAAAAACCATTCGAATTAACGAATGGCTTCTCTATTTTTAATCTACATCTTTCATTTTGAAAGTATCCATAAATGCGGTGGTGTAATTTCCAGCAACATATTCTGGTTCTTCCATTAATTGTCTGTGAAATGGTATAGTAGTTTTTATTCCTTCAATATAAAACTCATCTAAAGCACGTTTCATTTTATTGATGGCTTCTTCTCTGGTTTGCGCCGTGGTAATTAACTTAGCAATCATAGAGTCGTAATTTGGCGGAATAGTATATCCTGCATAAACGTGTGTGTCTAAACGTACTCCGTGCCCTCCTGGAGCATGTAAAACCGTTATCTTTCCTGGGGAAGGACGAAAGTCGTTATAGGGATCTTCGGCGTTAATACGGCATTCTATAGCATGTAAATTTGGAAAGTAATTTTTACCTGAAATTGGCACACCAGCAGCAACAAGAATTTGTTCGCGAATTAAATCGTAATCTACAACTTGCTCGGTAATTGGATGTTCAACTTGGATACGAGTATTCATTTCCATGAAGTAGAAATTTCGGTGTTTATCTACCAAAAATTCTACCGTACCAGCACCTTCGTATTTAATATATTCGGCAGCTTTAACAGCAGCTTCTCCCATTTTTTTACGCAACTCATCGGTCATGAATGGCGATGGCGTTTCTTCGGTAAGTTTTTGGTGACGACGTTGCACCGAACAATCTCTTTCGGATAAGTGACAGGCTTTTCCATAAGAGTCGCCTACTACTTGAATTTCAATATGTCGTGGTTCTTCAATTAATTTTTCAAGATACATTCCGTCGTTTCCAAAAGCGGCAGCCGACTCTTGACGAGCGCCTTCCCAAGCTTTTAGCAAGTCTTCTTGTTTCCAAACGGCACGCATTCCTTTTCCTCCACCTCCAGCGGTTGCTTTTAGCATTACTGGATATCCGAATTCATTGGCCAATTGTTCTGCTTGTTCGTACGATTCTAAAATCCCAACAGAACCGGGAACACAAGGAACTCCTGCTTCAATCATGGTAGCTTTAGCCGAAGCTTTATCTCCCATTCTATCGATCATTTCTGGAGATGCCCCGATGAATTTAATTCCGTGTTCTTGACAAATTTTTGAAAATTTAGCATTTTCCGACAAGAAACCGTATCCGGGGTGAATTGCGTCTGCATTAGTTATTTCGGCAGCAGCAATAATATTAGACATCTTTAAGTAGGATAAATTACTTGGTGGTGGTCCAATACAAACTGCTTCGTCTGCAAATTTTACGTGTAAACTCTCTGCATCGGCAGTAGAATAAACCGCAACGGTTTTAATGCCCATTTCTTTGCAAGTTCTAATTACTCTTAAAGCAATTTCCCCTCTATTGGCTATTAATATTTTTTTAAACATCTTTTTTAAAATTAAAAATTAAGAATTACGAATTAAAAATTAAAAGCTAGAATAAGATTTTAATTTTTAATTTTTAACTTTTAATTGATTAAGAAGGATCAACTAAGAATAATGGTTGGTCAAATTCTACTGGAGACATATCGTCCACAAGAATTTTCACAATTTTACCTGAAATTTCTGCTTCAATTTCATTGAACAATTTCATAGCTTCTATTACGCAAAGTACATCTCCTTTTCCGATAGTAGAACCAATTTCAATAAAAGAAGGCTTGTCTGGCGAAGGTTTTCTGTAAAAAGTCCCAATCATAGGAGATTTAATAGTAACATACTTCGAACTCTCATCCGCAACTACAGGAGCTGCTTCCACCGGAGCAACTGGTGTTGCTGCCGCTGGTAATGCCTGAGGCATTGCTTGTTGCACTGGCGCTTGCTGCAAATAAGTTATTTCTGGAGCATTTCCTTCTAAAGTTGTTCGGATAGTGATTTTGATATCTCCTGTTTCTAATTTTACCTCTGCAACTCCAGAATTGGATACAAATTTGATTAGATTTTGAATTTCTTTTAAATCCATAATTAATATTTTTTAGTTATAGTTTATTGTTTGTTATAAGCCCATTTAAGGTAGATGGATCCCCATGTAAATCCACCACCAAAAGCAGCGAAAATGAGATTATCTCCTTTTTTAAATTTATTTTCAAAATCACTTAACAACAACGGTAAAGTTGCTGAAGTGGTGTTGCCATATTTTTCAATATTAACCAATACTTTGTCTTCTTCAAGGTTCATTCTTGAAGCAGTTGCATCGATAATTCGTTTATTAGCTTGGTGTGCAATTAACCAATTTACATCATCATTAGTAAGATTGTTGCGTTGCATGATTTTTTCACTCACATCTGCCATACCAGAAACGGCATATTTATAAACCGTTTTTCCATCTTGAAAAACAAAATGTTGGCTGTTTTCTACTGTTTCTTTAGATGCTGGCAAAATAGATCCACCGGCATCAATTTTTAGATATTCTCTTCCTATTCCGTCGGAACGAAGGTATTCGTCTTGCAATCCTAATCCTTCATAATTTGGTTCAAATAAAGCTGCTCCTGCTCCGTCACCAAAGATGATGCAGGTTGCTCTATCGGTATAATCAATAATTGAAGACATTTTATCGGCACCTATTACTAAAACTTTTTTATATCTACCCGATTGAATATAAGCAGCTGCAGCAGACATTCCGTAAAGGAAACTGGAACAAGCAGCAGATAAATCGTAAGCAAAAGCATTAACGGCACCTATTTGAGTAGCTACATAAACTCCAGTGGTTGCCACAGGCATGTCTGGAGTGGCTGTTGCCATAATTACTAAATCAATTTCTTTTGGGTCAATATTTCCTCTTTCAAGTAAATCTTGTGCCGCTTTTATTGCTAAAAAAGAGGTTCCTTTTCCGGATTCTTTTAATAAACGTCTTTCTTTTATACCAGTTCTAGAAGTAATCCATTCGTCATTTGTTTCCACAAGTGTTTCTAACACTTCATTAGATAAAACAAAATCCGGAACATAACCACCAACAGCGGTAATTGCGGCTGTAATTGAATTCATATTGCGATTTTAGGGGCCTCTTTAAAAATCATTTTAAAAGAGGTGGAATTTACAAAAAAATATTTAGTTATAATTAAAATTTACAAAAAACAAAAAACTCTCACAGAGTGAGAGTTTAAATGTAAATTTAAATATAAATTAAGCAGCTGCTACTGATTTATCAATAACTACTTGACCTCTGTAATACATTTTTCCTTCGTGCCAGTAAGCTCTGTGGTATAAATGTGCTTCTCCAGTTATTGGACAAGTTGCAATAGTTGCTACTGTTGCTTTGTAATGTGTTCTTCTCTTATCTCTTCTTGTTTTGGAGATTTTTCTCTTAGGATGTGCCATTTTACTATATTATTTATCCGTTAATAGTTGTTTTAATTTGTCCCATCGTGGGTCAATATTTTCTTCTTTTTTAATTTCTTTTTTTTGTTCTTTAATTGTTAGTTCCGAAAGTTTTTGCAAAGCTTCTGTTTGCAGAGTTCCATCTTTTATTCCTGGATGTACTCTTTTTAAAGGAACTGAGAGCACAATCATCTCATATATATATTGTGCAATATCAATTTGATGTTCCCCATGGGGCACAACTAACAATTCTTCATTGTCGTCATTATATTCTTCACCAAAAGTAACTACTAATTTTATTTTACCTTTAACAGGTAAAGGAAAAACTTCGTTAGTTACATCACATGGAACTGTTACAGTTCCTTTGTGCTGGAAAGAAAGCTCCAACAGGGTGCTTTTTTTTTCTAAAACTACATTTACTTTGATATCACAGTCTTCATATTCGTGATATTCAAAACTATCAAAGAACGCTTTACTTATTTGAAATTCAAATGGATGTTTGCCTAACTTTAATCCTATAAACGGAATTAAAAATTCATTTGTAACTTTCATCATTTCATCAATTTGTCCAATCCGAAGAATCGGGTTTGGGAGTGCAAAGATATAAATTAATTGTAAAACAAAAAGCCTTATCTCTATTTTTTTGTTTACAACTGTTTTTCTTTTGTTTTTAATGGGTTTTTTACCAATACTTCATACTCATTTCTAGAGTTATAGATATCAATTGCAAGATAAACTGCTTCTTTAAAAGAATTAAAATCGGCAATCCCTTTTCCTGCAATTTCATAAGCAGTTCCATGATCGGGAGAGGTTCTTATCTTGTTTAAACCCGCAGTATAGTTTACTCCGGCGCCAAAAGACAAGGTTTTAAACGGAATCAATCCTTGGTCGTGGTAGGAAGCAATTACAGCATCGTATTTTTCGTACTGTCCACTTCCAAAAAATCCATCGGCTGAATAAGGTCCGAAAGCGAAAATTCCTTTATCGAATAATTTTTTTATGGTTGGTCTAATTATTTTTTCTTCTTCATTGCCAATTACACCATTATCGCCTGCATGCGGATTTAATCCTAACACTGCAATTTTAGGTTTAGTAATATTAAAATCTTGTTTTAAAGATTTATTTATGGTTTCGATTTTTTGAATAATCAATTTTTCTGTCAAATGTTTTGCCACATCGGTAACCGGAATATGATCAGTTAACAATCCAACTCTTAAATTATCTTGAATCATAAACATCAAGGCGTTTCCTTCTAATTCTTGATCTAAATAATCGGTATGCCCTGGAAATTTAAAGTCTTCGGATTGGATGTTGTATTTATTTATTGGAGCGGTAACTAGAACATCTACCAAACCTTCTTTCAACGCAGCTGTTGCAGCAACGAAAGATTTGATTGCATATTTACCAACAACCTCATCGTTTTGACCAAAATTAATATCTACCCCTTCTTTCCAAACATTTAAAACATTTATCTTTCCTTTCACTAATTGGTCTATACGATCAATTCCGTGCAAAGCTGCTTCCGAATTTAAGTTCTTCTTAATAAAGGAGAGGATTTTGACATTAGCAAAAATAACTGGCGTACAAAGCTCCAACAT
>Ga0114964_10002943_pt1 | contig 11695 bp, 12 predicted proteins | sample C_131016_MF_Meta_FD_92638 | JGI IMG/M metagenome (GOLD analysis project Ga0114964, IMG submission 92638) | Freshwater microbial communities from Lake Croche, Canada to study carbon cycling - C_131016_MF_MetaG | ecosystem: Environmental > Aquatic > Freshwater > Lake | place: Lake Croche, Canada... | reverse complement strand
CTCTAAAAATTGAATAAAGGAATATGTTCATGCCGAAAGAAGTTAAAGAGGAATTAGGTCCAGATGGCCTACCTGGTCACGACTATTTCTTGGATGCCGTCAATCACATTGATGCAGCGGTCACTAATAAATCCATTGCTAGTAGTGCCGCAAAAGGAATTGTCTATAGCCTAGTAGAGACCTTGGGAGCCATGGTGGGAGACCCTGATTTACCAGCCCATCTCAAATCCGGCTATATGGGAGCTCTTGACCTGGCTGTAGAGTTGGAGGCAAAGCTGTCTAAGGTGCGCTAACAGTGCGCTTGCCCTGATGCATTTAAAATAGCACTCAATTGCTATTTAATAGAAGTTCATGATCAATACCCCAAAGAAGCGCCTTGCTGTTGCCCCCATGATGGAGTGGACTGATCGTCATTGCCGGTCATTTCATCGCGCGCTTACTAAAGAAGCCGTGCTTTATACCGAGATGGTCACTACAGGCGCATTAATGCATGGAGATCTACCGCGTCATTTGGATTATTCCAAAGATCAACATCCGCTTGTACTGCAGTTAGGTGGTTCAGAGCCTAGCGACTTAGCAAAGTCAGCAGAGTTAGCGCAGCAATGGGGCTATAACGAAATAGATCTTAATTGCGGCTGTCCATCTGAGCGTGTCCAGCGCGGCGCTTTCGGCGCTTGTCTGATGACTGAACCGAATTTAGTAGCTGACTGCGTTAAGGCAATGAAGAGTGCGGTGGATATTCCGATCTCGGTGAAACATCGCTTAGGCTTAGATTCCATGGATGCGGCTAGCTCTCCTAAAGATTATCAATTTGCGCTCGACTTTATTCTTGCTGTTGCCGACGCGGGCGCAAGTCAAGTCACCATTCATGCACGTAATGCCGTCCTCAAAGGGCTCTCACCTAAAGAGAATCGAAGTAAACCACCACTGCGTTATGAGGTAGCTGCCAAACTCAGGCTTGATGCACAAAAACAATTTCCCAATCTCAAAGTCTTACTCAATGGTGGCCTCGAAACAAATGAACAAATTGCCGGCCATTGGGATGACTTTGATGGTTTCATGATTGGTAGAGCGGCATATCATTTTCCAGCAATGCTATTGGGTTGGGATGATTTGATTAATACCCATGGCGATGCGGCTGGTTATCTCTTTAGTGAGACTGAGTGGCACCGTATTCAGATTGGATTAGTCAAGCAAGTAGAAGCTTGGTTTGATGAATGTAAAGCCAAAGGTAAACCTTTTTATATTGGTGCATTCACAAGACATATCCTAGGATTGGCTCATGGTAGAGCAGGGTCAAGATATTGGCGCCAGCGCCTCTCAGATCACCATGCTCTGGCCAAAGTACAGAGTAAAGCAGCCATTGTGGATTTCTTTATTGATGCCAGTCTCACCCTTGGGGACTGGGCTGCTTTTGAGTATGAAAGTGCTTAGTTGAGGGCCTAGAGGCAGTGTTTTTGACAGGTTTTTGAGCAAAAAGCTATAATGTCTCCTCTACAACGGCGGACGTAGCTCAGTTGGTAGAGTCCCAGATTGTGATTCTGGTTGTCGCGGGTTCGAGCCCCGTCGTTCGCCCCACCAAATTCTGTAAAGAAGCCTCCCAAGATTGATTTAGAGGCTTTTTTATGAAGAAATTTTCTTTCTGGCGTTGCGAGCAGATTCAGCGGCAGCATTAGACATTCTGACGGCCGCAGCCGCAGCCTCAGTTGCTCGCTTAGTTGCCTCTGAGGCCTCAGCAGCTGCTTTGATTGAAGACTCTTCCGCATGATGAGCCACTGCAACTGCCGCTGTAGCCGCTGCTGCTGAGGCAGCCGCTGCAGCTTCAATGGATGCTTCTGCTGATGCTGCTGCTGCATCAGCTGCTGCTTCAGCTGCTTCAATGGCATCTTTGGAGGCAGCAAGGTGCGCTGCTTTCGCAGAATTACGTGCTGCTACTAAAGCCTTTTCTGCAGCAATGGCCGCTCGCTTAGAAGCCTCAAGAGCCGTTGTAGTGAGAGTATGAAGACCGCTTACTGCTGCAGCATATTGCTGGTTTAAGGTGACATAGCCCTGCTGCAAGCTGTGAACCTCAGCTTCTAAACCCATAATTTTCGCGTTAATCTTGTCTATCTCGGTTCTCATATCTCTAGATAATCTACCTCATAGCCCTGAAGATCAAGGATTTCTCGTAATGTGCAAATTTGTCATTTTCTTTAGAATAGACATCATTCAATAGAGTCACCTGGAGCTTGCCTTGCCATGAAAAAGTTTGATTTCACTGCCATTCTGTTTGGCCTATTGCTCTCCGCCATTGCGGCGTATTTCATGCTTAAGCCATCACCTAGCCAAAGCGCCCCTGCATCGTCCATTTCAACAGTGCAAATCGGTAATCTCATTTGGGATCAAACAGAGATGACTATTGGAGATGTTAAAGGCTTCGCTACTACTGGTTTTGTAAGCGCCGCTGAAAAGAAGGGTGGCGGTTTAAATTATGAGAGCGGCTTTGTGCAAAAGCCCGGTTGGATCTGGAAGACACCATATGGAGTTGCTGCTAGCGATCTAGAGCCAGCAGTGCATCTCAATCAAAAGGAAGCAGAATCGATTTGTCGTTATTACGGCAAAAGATTGCCAACCGATGCTGAGTGGACATCAGCAGCATTTTTAGAGCAAAGATCAAATCCTCCTGCTGGCTATGTCAAAGGACAGCGTTATCCTTTTCCAGGCGGTAGTACTCCAGCGGTTTCTCATTGCTTAAGTGGCTGTGGTGACTATAAAGGCGTAGCTCCTGCTGGTGCACTAAATCGCGGTACTGGACATGTCACTACAAAGACTACTAAGCCTGGCGTCAATGGTATGTATGACATGGGAGGCAATGTTTGGGAGTGGACGGCTACTGAGCGGAGTGGCGGCTACATGACACGCGGCGCTTCATGGTGGTATGGCCCAGAGAGACAGCAAGAATCTGATTTGGAATCTAAATCTGGGGATATCGCAGTGGTTTATATCGGATTTCGGTGTGTAGCCGATGCCGTGAAACAATAGGGGATGACAAGTTCTACAGTAGATTCATCCGAGATCGAAGTTACCCTTGATTACCAGGCGGTAATTGAGGCAGTGGAGCGTCACGATCCCTATATCTTCGTGAGCGGCAAGGCCGGTACCGGCAAAACAACGCTCATTGGATACCTTCGAGAAACTATTCCCGGAAACGTTGTGGTTGTTGCGCCAACTGGAGTAGCCGCACTTCAGGTAAAGGGCGTCACGATTCATTCTTTCTTCAGATTGCCGCCACGCTTGATCTTCCCTGAGGAGGATATCAAGCCACTGCGGGATAAGCGTCTCTATAAAGATATCCGCTTACTTATTATTGATGAGATCTCTATGGTGCGTGCAGATGTAGTGGATGCGATGGATTTGTTCTTACGTGAAAATGGCCCACAAAAAGGCAAACCTTTCGGCGGTATACAGGTGATGTTTGTAGGAGACTTATTTCAGTTGCCGCCAGTTGTCTCAAGCGGCGATATGCAGGTACTCGCTGAGCGTGGTTACGAAGGCCCATATTTCTTCTGCGCTATGGCACTGCATCGTAAAGAAGTGACCATGATTGAGCTTTCTAAGATCTTCCGTCAAAAAGATGAACACTTTGCAGATCTCCTAAATCGCATCCGCATCAATCAAGACATAGATGAAGCCATTGATACTCTCAATGCGCAGTGTTATCAAGCTAATCAAGAAGTGGATGAAGAAACCATCACACTGACTACTACCAATGCGAGAGCAGACCAAATTAATGGCGCAGGATTGCGAGCAATTACTAATGAAGTCAAAGTCTATGCAGGTAAAACAACTGGTAAGTTTAATATCGATGAGCGCAACTTACCTTCAGCCAATAATCTGGCCTTAAAGGTAGGCGCGAAAGTAATGTTTACCGCAACCGATCCCGGCTTTCCGAAGCGCTGGGTGAACGGCACGATTGGTGTGGTTCGAGAGTTGCTTGCTGGTAAAGTAAAAGTGATGGTCAAAAATGGACCGTACTCCAACACTGTTGAAGTGACTGGCCACCAATGGGAGTCTTATCGATACGACCATGACATGATGTCAGGCAAGATCTCTCCCAGCATTATCGGCACTTATGTGCAAATACCGTTAATGCTAGCTTGGGCAGTAACTATTCATAAGAGCCAAGGTAAGACGCTCGAGAAAGTTAAAGTAGATTTATCTTCAGGTGCATTTGCATCAGGCCAAGTCTATGTAGCCCTAAGTAGATGCAAGACAATTGAAGGTATCTCTCTTCAAAGACCGATTGAACCCAGAGATGTGAGTTGCGATCAAGAGATTAAACGTTTTTACCTAAACTGCTTGCCCTCTAAATAGCCTTAGCAGCCATTACTAAATTAAAACCCAGCCGCCAAGCCATCTCTGCGGTGATCGCTCCCAGCAATGTAAGCAGAGTCAGCTTCTTCACTGATCCTAGCAATGGCTTGCGCGCTGCCGAAGTCCAAACTGTTCTCAGGCATCACAATGACTTCATGCCCCATATTTTTTAGACTCTCAATAATACTTATTGGCATGGCTGCTTCAACAGTGAGCTTTCCTAAGTCGTCAATTCGCCAGCGGGGCGCATCCGAGCAAGCTTGAGGATTCAGATACTCATCGATAAAGTGCATTGCAAATTGAATATGACCTTGAGGTTGCATATTGCCACCCATCACACCAAAGGCCATAGTAGGTTTGCCACCCTTTGATAAGAAGGCAGGCAGAATGGTATGGAAAGGGCGCTTACCTGGGGCAACTTGATTTGGGTGACCCTCTTTGAGGCTAAAGTTCATGCCTCGGTTATGTAATGCAATACCACCTGGAGCCACAACGCCTGAACCAAAGCCTTTGAAGTTCGACTGTATATACGAGATCATCATGCCGGATTGATCTGCAGCGCAAAGATAAACGGTACCACCAGAGTGGGGGTCACCAGGACCATAAGAGCCCGCTTTATTGTGGTCAATCAGAGCAGCACGACTGGCTAAATAGTCTCTATCAAGCAAGGAGCTTACTGGCATTGTCATCGAGTGGGCGTCAGATACATACTCATATGCATCAGCAAAAGCCATCCGCATTGCCTCTACTTGTAAATGTATACATTGCGCAGAATTGGCTGGGTATTGTTTGACATTTGCTGCTTGCAAAATACCTAAAGCCATTTGTGCCGCAATACCAGAGCCATTCGGAGGAATTTCATGGAGAGTGTAATCACCATAATCAAAGGCAAGTGGCTCAATCCACTCTGGTTTGTTATCAGCAAAGTCTTGCATGGTGAAACAACCACCGGAAGCTTTTGCAAAGTCGACCATACTTTTAGCCAGTGGGCCTATATAAAAAGATTCGCCTTGAGTTGCTGCAATCTCTTTCAAGGTTTTGGCTTGCGCAGGAAATTTCCAGATCTGCCCAGCTTGAGGTGCTTTGCCATCAATCAGAAAGGACTCTGCAAACCCTGGTTGATTTTTTAAAATCGGAATCGCTTCACGCCATTGGCGCGCAATCACAGGAGAAACTGGAAAGCCATTCTCTGCATAATCAATCGCACGTTTAAATAACTGTGCAAAAGGGAGCTTGCCAAATTTTTTGGAGAGCTCAACCCAGCCAGCAACCATGCCTGGAACAGTAACAGTATTCCAGCCAATCAGATCCATTTCAGATTTACCAGCAAAATATGCTGGAGTCCAAGCAGCAGGGGCACGGCCCGAAGCATTCAAACCAAGAAGTTTCTTGCCATCCCACAGAATCGCAAAACTATCCCCGCCTAAGCCATTCATAGTTGGTTCTACAACCGTTAAGGTAATGGCAGTAGCAAGTGCGGCATCCACTGCATTGCCGCCACTCTGAAGAGCCTCAATGCCTGCTTGCGTAGCAAGAGGCTGAGAGCTGGCAACAGTATTTCTAGCTAGAACGGGGGCACGAGCACCGCCAAAGGGTGGGGAAATCAACATAGGGATTTATTTAGATATTTACTGGTTCAATCAACTTTAATGTTCGCTGACTTTACTACCTTATCCCATTTAGCATGCTCTTCTATCGTAATCTCAGCCAATTTCTCAGAGTTGGCAAACTGAGGATGAATACCTTGAGTTGCCATACGAGCTTTGAAATCAGGATTAGTTAGTATCTTGCGAATTTCACGCTCTAACTTAGAGATGATGGCTGGAGGTACACCTTTTGGAACATAAACGGCATAGAAGTTCTCAACATCGAACTGTTTCATACCATCCTGCCCAAGCGTTGGTACATTAGGCATGAGAGGTGAGCGCTCTGCAGCTGCAATAGCAATCGGGTGTAACTTACCACTCTGAATATGCGGCAATGAAGCTGTAACGCTATCAAACATCATCAGAGTGTTGCCAGCGATCAGATCGGGCAGAGCGAAGCTGCTGCCTTTGTAAGGGATGTGCGTTCCGGTAGCGCCGATGCGCTGCAGAAACAATGTAGATTCTAAGTGTGAGAGGCTGCCGTTGCCCTGAGAGGCGTAATTGAAATCTCCCTTTTTAGATTTAATAAAACCAATTAACTCAGGAAGATTTTTAGCAGGAATACCCGGATTGACGACGATGAGGTGAGGCACTGTGCCAACCAGTGCAACTGGAGTAAAGTCTTTACGCAAATCCGCAGGGGGATTTTTAAAGAGGGCCTGAGAAATTACTTGATTAGTCATGGCACTGAAATGAATCGTGTAACCATCGGGCGCAGCTTTGGCTGCAGCTTGAAGACCAATCATGCCGCCAGCACCGGGTTTATTTTCAATCACAATGGATTGGCCTAAAGCCTCACCAAGTGGCGCCATGACAGCACGGCCAAATATATCGGTCGATCCACCAGCGGGGAAGGACAAAATTGCAACAATCGGTTTCTTGGGCCAATCGCTGTCAGGGGCTGCTAATGGGGATGTATTAGCCAGAAGGCCAACAAAACCAAGTAATAAGGGAAATAGTAAGTTCAGTAGATGTTTTAGGGCTTTCATTGCAGGGTCCGTTCAGTGTCTTAAGGGTGATCAGCTATATAGTATTAGATATTCAGCTTCAGTTCATCAATATCAGTAGAAAGATCTATGGCAGCCTCCGGTTCTAACAAAATTGATATGTCAGCCTATTGGCTGCCATTTACTCCCAATCGTTACTTTCACCAGCATCCAAAGGTGATGCAGTCTGCTAAGGGAGCTTACTACTATGATGATCAAGGTCGTAAGCTCTTTGATGGCCTTTCTGGGCTTTGGTGCTCGCCCCTGGGGCACGCTGATCCACGTATTGGTGCAGCTATTAATAAACAATATGAAACCATGGATTATTGCCCTGCATTTCAGATGGCAAGTGAGGCTACCTTTACGCTAGCAAGTCGCATTGTCAAGATGGCACCCAAGGGATTAGATAAAGTATTTTTTACCAACTCTGGCTCTGAAGGCGTTGATACCGCGCTCAAGATTGCCATTGGATACCATCGGGTGATGGGGAATGCTTCTCGAGTCCGCATGATTGGTCGTTATCGTGCTTATCACGGTGTCGGGATGGGTGGTATCTCTGTTGGCGGCATGGCGGCTAATCGCAAAATGTTTACTAGCTTAATGATTGCTGGTGTGGATCATTTACCGCACACCTTAAATCTTTCTCAAATGGCTTTCTCCAAGGGGCAGCCTACTTGGGGTGCTCATCTGGCTGATGAATTAGAAAAGATCGTTACTCTGCATGATGCCAATTCGATTGCGGCAGTCATTCTGGAGCCAGTGCAAGGATCTACAGGGGTGATCGTGCCGCCAGAGGGTTATCTGCAAAAGATACGCGAGATTTGTACTAAGCACGGCATTCTCTTGATTTTTGATGAAGTTATTACGGGGTTTGGTCGCTTAGGTGCGAATTTTGGAGCAGACCGTTTCGGTGTAGTACCTGACATGATTATTTTTGCTAAAGCGATTACCAATGGAGTCATTCCAATGGGTGGCGTCCTGGTTCGTGGAGATATCTATGACAGCATTATTGGTCATGGTGGGCAAGAGCAGGCGATTGAGTTCTTCCATGGCTACACTTACTCAGGACATCCAATACCAACAGCAGCAGCGCATGCGGTGCTCGATATTTTTGAATCAGATGATTTGGTGAATCGTGCTAAAGCGCTAGAACCTATTCTAGAGAATGGACTTCATGCATTAAAGGGTAAGGCAGGCATATTGGATATTCGGAACTTCGGTTTATCTGGTGCAGTGGATCTAGATCCCGTTCCTGGAAAGCCTGGGCTACGCGCTTTAAAAGTTCTAGAGGCTTGCATCGAGCGTGGAGCCTTAGTTCGAGTAGCGGGCGATTGTATTGCAGTAGGTCCACCATTTATTTCAAAGCCGGAAGAGGTGGAGTTTTTATGTAGCGTGCTTGGTGATGCAGTAGATGCTGCGATGAAAATCAATTCATAGTAAATATATATTATTAGGACGATGATGACTTCTCAAAGAACATTATTTAATCAGCGACTATCTGAGCCAGGTTTAATTGTGGCTCCCGGGGTATATGAGATGGTGTCATTACGCTTAGCGGATCGCATGAATTTTGATGCCCTCTATATGACTGGGTATGGCACGGTTGCTTCTTTATTAGGTCTTCCAGATGCTGGCTTAGCAACTTACACCGAGATGATTGGCAGAGTGAGTGCAATGGCTGGCATGGCAAAGACGCCGTTAATTGCTGATGGAGATACTGGTTATGGTGGTTTATTAAATGTGAGGCACACAGTTCGTGGCTATGAAGCTGCGGGTGCGGTTGCAATTCAACTTGAGGATCAAGAGTTTCCAAAAAAATGTGGGCATACTCCTGGCCGCAGAGTCATTCCAATGAAAGACATGGTTAAAAAGATTGAGGTCGCAGTTGCATCACGTACAGACCCTCATTTCAAAATCATTGCTAGGACTGATGCAAGAACTACCTTAGGCTTAGATGAGGCGCTCAAGCGCGGAGAGGCCTATGCTCGTGCCGGTGCCGATATTTTATTCATCGAGTCTCCAGAGACCCGAGAGGAGATGCGGCAGATTGGCGAAACCTTTCCAAATCATGCTTTGGTAGCTAATATGGTTGAGAAGGGTCGTACGCCTGTACTGACAAAAACTGAGCTAGAGCAATTGGGCTACAAAATTGCGATCTTTCCAGTCACAGCATTACTTGCCTCTGTTCAGGCAATGACTCAGGTGTATGAGCATTTCAAAGACTCGGGTTCTTCAGTACAGAATCCGGTAGAGTTATATGATTTTGGAGAGCTATCTAAATTGATGGGCTTTGAAGATGTGTGGGAGTTTGAGAAGCGTTTCGTAGAAACTAACTGAAAGGTTTTATATGAAATTATTTCACCATGTGTTGCAGAGCCTGCTGATGGGCTTGATCTTAGTAGCGCCGCTAAGTTATGCGCAAACTAATTACCCCAATCGACCGATTCGTTTAATCATCCCATTTACTCCAGGCGGAGTAACTGATACCTCAGGGCGATTTATCGCGGAGCAGTTGACCTTAAAGTTAGGCCAACAAGTGATTTCCGATAACAAGCCGGGAGCCTCTGGAAATATCGGCTCTCAAATGGTTGCTACGGCAGAGCCCGATGGCTACACCTTGTTATTAGGTTATGCGGGTACCTTGTCTATCAATCCATCTCTTTCAGAAAAAGTTCCTTTTGATAGCGTGAAAGACTTTGCGCCCATCGGAAAAATTGGTGACGCTATTTTGATCATCGTAGCTAATAATGATTTTCAAGGTAAGACTCTGGCAGATTTGATTACGATCTCCAAAAAAGATCCTAATGGCCTGTCTTATGGTACCTCTGGCTCTGGAGGAACGCCGCACATTGCTGGTGAGCTATTGAAGCAAAAAACGGGTGCCAATTTAGTTCATGTTCCCTATAAGGGAGGGGGTCAAGCCTTACTTGATTTATTGGGGGGCAATATTCCTTTGGTTTACACCGCAGTTGCTGGAGCAAATCAATATGTTAATTCTGGGCGGATTAAAGCGATTGCAGTATCGAGCGCAAAAAGAAGCTCAAGCATGCCAGACGTTCCAACCTTTATTGAAAGTGGCGTTAAAGACTTTGTGATTGATGATTGGGTTGGCTTATTGGCTCCAGTAAAAACACCTAAGCCGATCATTGCTAAATTGAACCAAGCCCTAAATGAGATTTTGAATTCACCAGAAGGCAAGGCAAAGCTTTTGGCGATGGGCATTACTCCATCTCCCGGTAGCCCTGAAAAATTTGGCGAACAAATACAGGGTGATTTGATTCGATTTGCACCGATTGTGAAAGCTGCTATCGGCAAATCTGAGTAATACGCTTAGTGAATCACTGATTGAATAAGTGATAGATCACTGGTATCGCTACAGCACTAATGACGCCATTCATACCCATTGCTAGGCTTGCATAGGTCCCTGCTTCAGGATGAATACTGAATGCTCTTGAGGTGCCGATACCATGAGCCGCAATACCAATAGCAAAACCTCTTTGCCACCAAGCCTTCATACCAAGTGCATTTAAAACAAAAGGCGCTAAGATTGCTCCCAGAATTCCGGTGCTCACTGCAAAGATGGCAGTGAGCGTTGGTGATACTCCAATGCGCTCTGCAATACCCATGGCGATTGGTGCGGTCACAGATTTGGGATACATTGCACCCGTGATGCTGGAGTCAGCACCTAGCAAACTAGCAATACCAACAGCGCTCACTATTGAAACTAGCACTCCCGTAGCCAAAGAAAAAATCAGCGGAATAGATCGACCTTTTAAACTGGCAAGTCCGCGATAGATCGGAATAGCCAAAGAAACTGTTGCCGAGCCTAGTAAAAAGTGAATAAACTGCGCGCCCTCAAAGTAAGTCGAGTAGGGCATCTCTATTAATTGAATGCTGCTAGCAACCAAGATGATGGCAATCGCAACCGGATTGGCTAATGGGTTTTGCTTGGTCTGCTTGTAAATCGTGAGCCCAAGCTGATAGGCTGCCAAAGTAATAAAGAGTGCAAAGAGGGGGCTGCCAGATAAGTAGACCCAAATCTCCACAATCGAATGCTTTTCACTCATGAGCATCTTTTCTGCTCAAAAATCGCACAACTAAAGCACTAGAGGCAATTGTCAAAATGACACTGCCAACTAGGGCGCTGATGATTGCTAAGGCATTTGCTTGTAATTGAGGGAGAAAGAGCACTACGCCAACAGCCGCAGGTACAAAAAGTAAGCCTAGGTATTGACTGAAGCCATCAGCCACCAGCGCCAGCTCAGTATTAATTCCTTTACGTAAAACCAGCCATAGAACCAGAAGAACTAGACCAATCACTGGGCCAGGTAAGGTTGGCAAGAGAAATTTAGAGACAAGTTCACCAATACTTTGAAAGAGCAATATTTGAACTAAGCCTGAAATCATGGCTTGATCTTACAGGTCAAGGTTTATGTTGCACAGCAATAAATTGATTCTTGTTTAATATAGGCACTAGAAAAGCAGGGGTTTTATAAAAAGCCTTCAATACAAGAAAAAACTAGAGGAGAGCACTCATGGCCGAATTAAATGTCAATGGTAAGAAATACAAGGTGGACGTTGATCCAGATACCCCATTGCTATGGGTAATTCGTGAACAGATTGGCTTGACTGGTACTAAGTATGGTTGCGGTATTGGCGTATGCGGCGCTTGTACTGTTCTATTTGAAGGCCAAGCGATCCGGAGTTGTT
>Ga0114964_10002942_pt1 | contig 11696 bp, 7 predicted proteins | sample C_131016_MF_Meta_FD_92638 | JGI IMG/M metagenome (GOLD analysis project Ga0114964, IMG submission 92638) | Freshwater microbial communities from Lake Croche, Canada to study carbon cycling - C_131016_MF_MetaG | ecosystem: Environmental > Aquatic > Freshwater > Lake | place: Lake Croche, Canada... | reverse complement strand
GTACTTGTTAAGTTGGCGAAGAGTTTCAAGTCCTGTCGCCCACTTTGTTTCAAGCTCTGGAGCAGCGCTTGCAACTAAAGTCTTGCGATCTGCATCTGAAAGATACTTATCAACAACAGTCTGTACGAATGAATATCCACTTCCGCCACCGCTTGGAGCGTTGTATGTGAACTTGCCTGGATTCTTCTTAATCCAAGTCAATAATTCATCAAGAGTCTTTGGAGGAGTTGGAACGTTCTTTGTGTTGTATGCAAGAAGAACTGATGAGCCGCGGTATGGAATTCCACCCTTGCCAGCTTTTAGAACAGTCTTGTTGACATCAATTAGATTTGGAACAATTCCAACTGTTGGCTTAAAGAGGAGACCAGCGGCGCCAAGAGTTGTTACAAAACCACCGTCAATGAGATCTACGCCAGCATCTTTGCCAAGTGTTGCAGCAGCAGTCAATTTTGCCGTCTCTTGTGCGTCGTGGTCGCCGTGAAGGTCAAAAGTTACATTTACGTCGTAACCAGGATTCGCAGCTTTAAAAGCGGGGACAAGGGTCTTAACCCAAAGATCTTGAATATTTGTGTCAGCAGAAATGTAAACCTGAACTGTCTGAACTTTTGCCATTGCAGCATGAGAAGCAGAAGTGCTTACTCCAAGTGCAAGAGCGATTGCTGCAGAAACTGCAACAGCCTTCTTGGTTGTCATCTTAAACAAAGTATTCCTCCGTGATGTAATTGGTCGGATAAAGCACCGGGTAGAGGAATCTTGGAGTATGACAAGTTCAGTTAAGTGAACAATTAGTAGGTCGTACGTGAACGAATTATTAAGATTTAGAAACTCTCACAAGTGACCCAACCCACTGCAGATGGGTTTTGGGCCTCCATTAACGTTTCCGTAGCGATGATAAGTAATTGCAACGGATTGTTCTAGCAACCACCGCGGAGCCTCGATATCACCGCGTTGTGCCACAGGTCGAGTATCGAGTGACACGCCTTTTGCCATCAACTCCGCGCCCGGTGCTGTTTCACTTGAAAGCCAGCGGACTTTAAACTGAGACCGGGAGATAAGTTCATCAAAGCTCTCGGCACTTGCCGTACTCCACAAAACTTCTGTTCCGGAAACTTGCGCAATGTAGTTGATAAGTGAAATATCTTCATTTGAAGTCGAGTCATCTACTCGAACAATAATTGGCGCTAACGGCTTGCGATAGCGCTGGTAATTCTTCTCGACAGTCAACCCGGTTGCGTCAATTGCCTTGCTTCCTACCTTCTTCCACCATTCGTCTACCGACCATTTCGCGGCCCGTGAATCTTGCAATGGAGACCAATTGCGAAGTGCATGCACATAATTTGGGCCACCCGCTTTTGCGTTTGCGCCCACACTTGATCGCTTCCAGCCACCAAATGGTTGTCGCTGCACAATGGCGCCAGTAATTCCTCGGTTTATATAAAGATTTCCCGCTTCAACACAATCCATCCAAAGAGCACATTCATCGGCATCAAGTGAATGAATTCCAGCAGTCAATCCAAAATTGGTTTCGTTCTGCCATTCGATTGCAGTCTTAAGATTTGGAGCAACCATCAATCCAAGTACAGGACCGAACCATTCATTTTGATGGCTCCATGAGCCAGCTTTAATTCCAACTTTGACGCCAGGACTCCAAAGCGTTCCTGCATCATCTAACTGCTTTGGTTCAACCAACCATGACTCACCGTCATCAAGTGTTGTAAGTGCACGTAGAAGAGCACCTTCTGGTTTGCGGATGACTGCGCCCACTGTTGTCCCGAAGTCCCACCCTGCGCCAACTTTCAGAGTCGTAACGTCATCAACCAGTTGCCGAATAAAAGATGGATCCTTGTAAATGCTCTCCACAATAATTCCAAGAGAAGCGGCGCTACATTTTTGTCCTGCGTGTCCAAAGGCTGATTGCACCAGGTCTTTCACTGCCGCATCGATATCAGCACAAGCTGAAACGATGAGCGAATTCTTACCGCTTGTCTCTGCGAGAAGATTCAAATCAGACTTCCAACTCATAAACATGTTTGCTGTTTCAAAAGCGCCGGTCAAAATAAGAGCTTGAACGCCTTTGTGAGTAACTAGGTGTTTTCCGGAGTCATCATCGCGGGTGGGAACAAATTGAAGGGCATCGCGTGGAACTCCACCTTCCCAAAGCTGCTGGGCTAATAGCCAAGCCGTTGCGACAGTTTCTGGCGCGGGCTTTAAAATGACTGTATTTCCAGCAGCAAGGGCTGCGCAAACACCACCGGCTGGAATGGCGTATGGGAAGTTCCAAGGCGGAACAACAAGTACAACACCCATAGGTTTTGAGTCATTGTTGTCGACTCCAGTGGATGCGTAATAACGTGCAAAATCAATTGCTTCACTTACTTCAGGATCAGCTTCTGAGACAGTTTTCCCGGCATCTCTAGACATAACCGCAATTGTGCGTGCCCGTTGTGCGTGCATCACATTTGCAACGTTGAAGAGAATCTCCTGGCGCTCTGCAGCACTTTTAACGCCCCAAGATGCCAACCCTTTTTCAGCAACTGAAACTGCCTTGTCAATGATCTTCTCGTTTGCTACGCAGTACGAATACCAAACAATTCCATTGTCTCCAGGATCGGTTCCATCTTCACACTGATTAGTCGTCACTTCGTCGCCATTTATCACAATTGGAATTGTCATGTCATGTTTGCGAACGCGAGCAATTTCCTCCGTGATGGCTTGTATATATCTAGGTTCTGTCGGATCGCCTGAGGACTGATTATGGAATGTTGAATAATCAACTGGATCTGGTTGGTGCCTTCGCGATTTAGTTGAAATCGTGTGTCGCTCGCGAACAGAATTCTCAAATCGAAGCTTCTGTTCTGCAAACTTCTTCGGGTTACTTCCAATTTCAAATGCTGCTTTAAGATAATTTTCATCGGATGTGTTCTCATCTAAACGGCGAACAAGGTAAGCGACTGCAGAGGCAAAATCATCCTTGTTTGTGACGGGAGTGTAGAAAAGAACTTGGTGGCCAGAACGGGTTATAGCCAACGCTTCAGCATTCGCCATTCCTTCGAGCATTTCGATATCAAGCTGGTGTAAAACACCACGTGATCTAGCGACTTCAATCGCCCACGTTAAGTGAAATAGATTGTGAGAGGCGATTCCTATTCGAACGGCATGGGCATGTTCAGAGCGAAGCGCCACATCCACTAAACGCGAATAACTAGCGTCAACATCTGACTTTGAGCCATAAGGGGCTGGAATGTATCCGTGCAACTCTCCCTCGGCTTTTTCCATCGCCAAGTTTGCACCCTTAACAAGTCGAACCTTGATCGTGCCGCCTTGAGCTTTGTGACGTTCCACAGCGAAGGCCACAAGAGCTGCGAATGCAGCATGTGATTCAGGAAGATACGCCTGCAAAACAATTCCAGCATGAATGTGGAGAAAATTTTGTTCAGATAAAACGCGCTTGAACGCATCAACTGTCAATGCTAAATCGCGGAACTCCTCCATATCTAGATTGATGAAAGTTCCATATTCGTCAGCGGCCGTGTAGATGGTTCTAAGTTTCGCACAAACTTTCTCAAGCGAACCATTATGATCAATCGTAATCATCTGGGCGACAACTGCTGAAAGTTTTACCGATATGTAATCAACTTCTGGACGCGCAATCATTTCGAGCAGTCTTGCAAATCTTTCATCTGCTTCTCGTTGTCCAAGTACAGCTTCGCCAAGAACATTTATATTCAGACGAATGCCTTCTTCTTTTCGCTTTCCGAGGTGCTTTGAGAGTCGGTCTTGCTCTGCAGGAAGAATCAAATCTTTAGAAAGCGCGCGTACGCGTTGATGAACAAGGCGAACAACTAATCCAGGAAGTGCAATGGCGACAATGCGAATAAATTTCAACCCAAAAGCGTTGAACGGCCCGAATCCCTTTACTGATGCTTTCTTCGCCGCATGGTTAAAAATGGTGATTGCTTCGCGCATTGAATGAATACGCATCACTTCGTCGGTCAAAGTAATAGTGACTTCGATTGCCTTTGGATCCTTGAAAAGTCGACCAAAGCGCTTTCGATTGGCGTTCTCTCGACGGCTGCGAAGTTTCTCCGAGGTTGCAATCAATTCACGAGCACGCTCCACAGAAGTTGTAGCAGTTTGGTCGATTGATTCATCGGTAAGCAGCGGTTCCACGGTGTCCCAGTCTCTTGTTATAAAATGTTCACCTAATCATCACCTAAAAACCAGCCTCAGCGCATCAGTACTTCACAAAATGAGCGTTAAATCTCTCACCATGAAGCGGATTCTCGTAGTTGGCGGGGGAATTATCGGCTCTATGCATGCCTACCTGGCGCTTAAAGCCGGACATGAAGTGATTCAGGTAGAACGCGACGAGGTCCCTAGTTCGGCCTCGGTTCGAAACTTTGGCCTTGTCTGGGTGAGCGGTCGCGAAAAAGGCGCAGAGCTTGAGCTTGCGCTTCGGGCAAGAGAACTTTGGGGCGAAATTGGCTCAGAGGCTTCCATTGGATTTCGTGCAAACGGTTCGTTAACAGTGGCCCAAAGTGATGTTGAATTTTCGCTCATGCAAGAAGCTGCCGCCATGCCTGATGCTGATCAGCGAGGTTTTGAAATTCTTCACAAGCGCGAAGTCCAGGTTTTGGAACCAATGCTTGCGGGAAATTATATCGGCGCTCTTCGGTGCACGACCGATGCTGCCGTAGAGCCACTCCTTTTGCTTTCAGGATTAAGAGATTTCATGAAAAGAAGTGAGCGCTATACGTGGATTCCCAATTTTGATGTAGATAGCTTTACCCACAACGAGGGCGGAAACCAAATTTCCGATGTAACTGGGAAAACAATTTCCGGTGATTTCTTGGTTCTCTGTCCTGGCGCGGAGCATGCCGGTTTTCTTTCAGATTATTTCAAAGATGCACAAATCCGAAAAGTATTTTTGCAAATGGGTGCCACAGTTCCAGTTGCTGAAAAACTTGGACACTCAGTAGCAGATGCAGATTCGATGCGGTACTACCCAGGATTTAAAGATTTATCACTAGATCGTCTTCCTCCGCAATCTCAGCTTGCCCGCGAACACCATATGCAATTGTTGTTGGCTCCGCGATTCGATGGTTCATTCACAATTGGCGATACGCATCTCTACAAGGAACCGTTTTCACATGAAATTATCGAAGAACCATACGAACACTTAAGTAAAGTCATCGCAAATATTTTTGGTCGTGAATTTAAGATTGGCAAACGTTGGAGTGGGGTTTACAGTCAATCAACAAGCTCAGAAATCTATTTCCGCCACGAAGTTGCACCTCGAGCGGTTATCGTGACCGGCGCAGGCGGTCGAGGAAACACTCTTTCACCAGCTATCGCAGAGGAGACAATCAAGTCATGGGCTCTATAAAACTCGTAGTTTTTGACGTAGCAGGCACTACCGCAAAGGATGACGGCCTCGTCGTGAAGGCCTTTCGCGAATCAATGATTGAGCAAGGAATTGAGCGTGGCTCCGCAGACTTGGCTGCCATGGAGAAATATGTGATTGACACTATGGGCCAACGAAAAATGGATGTATTTATGCACTTATGCGAGGGCGACGCGATTGCAGCCCAAGCCACACATGAGATTTTTATTGAGCAATACAACAACCTCGTAGCAAATGGCGAGCTGGAAGAGTTTGATGGAATTTCACAACTCTTCGCAACCTTGCGCGCATCCAACATAGGTGTAGCAATCACTACAGGATTTCCTCGTGAGCTGTTGACTGCAATCTTGAACGATCTCGATTGGCGAGATCGAATTGACCTCAGTGTGGCATCAGATGAAGTTGCCGCTGGCCGACCTGCACCGGACATGATTTTTCGCTCAATCGATTTATATCGAAATCTCTCCAATCAGGAAATCGAACCAAGCAATGTAATAGTTGTTGGAGATACTCAATCAGATATGGAAAGTGGAGTGAGCGCAGGTGCACGCTTTGTTGTGGGCGTAACTTCAGGCGCTCACAACGAGTCACAACTCAAGGCGGCAGGCGCAACCCATGTGTTTAAGGGAGCGGCCCAGTTGTTATCTCTCGTTAACGAATAATTTACCTAGACCCCAAGAGTTAACCGACTAGTCGTCCAAATCAACCTTGCTTATTACCCCTGCTTTAACTTGCAGGTCTTTGATGCAGCTACCAATCTCATAAGGGGGATTTATGCGCAAGCGTTTACTTACAGGAGTTATCGCAGCCACCGTGGCCGTTACTTCTTTGGTAGCAGTATCTAGCTCACAAGCAGCATCAATTGATTATTCCAAGTGCACAGACCTTAAGTCATGTGGCGGAATGGATGCTCTTGTAAAGGCAGCACAAAAAGAAGGAACTCTCAATGCCATCACATTGCCACGCACCTGGGCAAATTACGGCGAAGCAATGGACACATTCAGCAAGGCATTTGGAATCAAGATTGTTGATGACAACCCAGATGGATCTTCAGGATATGAAATCCAGACAATCAAGACTGCGCCGGCTAAAAAGGTGCCAGATCAGACTGATATTGGAATCACATACGGTCAACAAAATGAAAATCTGTTCGCATCGTATAAGCCAGCAACATGGAAAGATATCACTGCGGAATATAAGAACCCAGATGGACGTTGGGTTGGAAGTTATGCTGGAGCAATTGCATTTTTATACCCAAAGTCTTTAACAAAAGTTCCAACCTCAATTGCTGATCTAAAAGATCCTGCTTTTAAGGGTGCATTCGCAATGGGCGACCCAACCTCGGCTCAAGAAGCATTGATTTCTGTCTTTGCAATCAACCAGGCAGCAGGCGGCACCTTCGATGACATGACGAAAGGTTTGGATTTCATAAAGGGACTTAAGGCTTCAGGTAACTATGTGACAGTCGCGCCTTCCGCAACAACGTTTGCAGCTGGCGCTTATAAGATAGTTCTTACATGGGACTTCAACTGCCCTGGAATCGTGGCAAAGTACAAGGCGGCTGGTATTGACATGCAATGTGCTATTCCATCCGATGCAAACATAGTTGGTACACCATATGTAACTGGTATCCCACTAAAGGCTCCACACCCAGCTGTTGCTCGTCTATGGACTGAATTCCTTTACTCTCAGAACAAGGGAAAGATTTCTTCAAACCTTGGTTCGACTAAGGGTAAGACAGGTTCTCAGATATTCAATTCACTTATGGGCGGACAGAACATCTGGATCACAGGTGGCGCTCACCCAATTACAGAGCCAGCAATGATTAAGAAGGGCTTAAATGTAGCTCCTCCAACAGCTGTAATCGCTTCATCGCTGAAATCCAGTACGCCAACACCTGCACAACAGGATGTTGCAAAGAAGGCAATCACCGCTGTATGGCCAACAATCTCAAGTAACTAAGTACTGTAAATAGCACTTGTTACGGAATAACGGTTAACTTATGGGAGTAGTGAAAGCACGAACTCGAGGTATCTCGAGCAGGCGAGAGTCTGATGTGCTTCCCCTACTCCCATTTTTTATTTTTACTGGATTCTTTCTACTTTGGCCAGTAATAGCAGTCACTATTAAGAGTTTTAAAGGAAATAAAAATGAGTGGACGCTTGAAAATTTTCGCCCAATCGTTCACGGCGGTCCATACCTTCACTCATTTATAGTTTCCATCAAGCTAGCTCTGATCACCGCCTCAATAGGTTCAGTTGTCGGAGCTTTCTTTGCTTTCGTAATTGTTAAATATGTTGATGGTCGGCCTAGGAATGTCATTGACTCTATTTCCGCAGTCTTTGCAAACTCTGGAGGAGTTCCACTTGCCTTCATGTTTATCGCTGCATTTGGATCGAATGGATTAGCGACGAAATTCATACGCTCTTTAGGTTTTGATATTTATGCTGGAAATTTTACAATTTTCTCATTCACGGGCGTAGTAGCGGTTTATACCTTTTTCCAAGCCCCCTTGATGATTCTGGTATTCCAGCCAGCTATTGCTGGAATTCGAAAAGAGTGGCGCGAGGCAAGCACAAATCTCGGTGCGAACGCTCTGACTTATTGGCGCAAAGTAGGAATTCCAATATTAGCTCCATCTTTCATCGGTGCATTTTTTTTACTTTTTGCAGGGGGTTTTTCAGCTTATGCAACAACGAGGGCACTTACTAGCGGTACCGTTTCAATTGTGCCCATTGTTATAGGCGCTTTAGTAGATGGAAATACGCAGGCGACGCAGTCTAATTTAGGTGCAGCACTAGCGGTTGGAATGATTGTTGTGGCTGTATTCGTTATGAGCGGTTATATCTGGGCGCAAAGACGTGCTGGAAAATGGCGTAACAAATGAGAAGAGCGTCACTACTAAAATGGTCACTGATCGTTTTTTCGGCTTTGCTGGGTTTCACGCTTTTCGTGCTTCCAGTGATTGCATCATCAATTTATAGTTTTCAAAAGCCCGGAGGTAAGGGATTCTCTCTAACTAGCTACACATGGTTAGTTCATCAAGACGGATTCTTTCCCAGCCTAGGAACGTCTTTTAAATTAGCGATTCTGGCTGGCATATTAAATATCTTACTGATGGTCCCAACTATGGTTTATCTGAACCTCAGGGGTCATCAATTTAAAGCTATAGTGGATTTTATTTGCATACTTCCATTGGTGATTCCGGTTGTATCGCTTGCCATTGGTGCCCAAGATGCAATGCCTGATTTGCTTCAAAACACTCAGTACGAATTGGTTTTCTTTTTTGTAATTATCGGCCTGCCGTTTACGTACCGTACTTTAGATACTGCGCTTCAAGCTGTTGCATTAAAGACTTTAGTAGAGGCATCTAGAAGTGTCGGAGCATCATGGACGCGGACAATTATGAGAGTAATTGTGCCAGCGATTCGCAGTGGAATTACCGGAGCGCTATTCCTAACTTTTGCATTGTCGATTGGTGAGTACACGATTACATCGCTTTTACATTGGGAGACATTTCCAACATGGACCGTCGTGGCATCTCAGCAAAATATTCTAGGAGCTATTGCTCTATCAGTATTTAGTTTTGTCGGAGCAATTGTGTTGTTGTCAACAATTGCATTCTTCTCAAAGAAGAGTGCGCTTAATCTAGAGGTGGATTCATGAGTAAAAAAGATCGCGTTAGCAGCACTCTTGCCATGAGTGGAATCAGTCGCAATTTTGGTTCTGTCAAAGCCCTTGATGGCTTAGACCTTGTGCTTGAACCTGGAGAGCTTGTTGCGCTACTGGGTCCTTCAGGTTGCGGTAAGACAACCGCCCTCAGAATTGTGGCTGGATTAGAAACGGCTACGTCTGGCGAATTGCTCGTAAATGGCCTCCGATATAACGAGACTCCAGCAAATAAGCGTGATATGGGTATGGTTTTTCAAGCATATTCACTCTTCCCAAATATGACTGTCGCTGAAAATATTGACTACGGCCTTCGCGCTCGAAAGATGGATCTTGCGAAGCGAATGAAGCAAGTACGTAAGATGCTTCAACTTGTTGATCTTGAGGAGAAGAGCACTCGCTATCCCCATCAGTTATCTGGTGGTCAACAGCAACGCGTTGCACTTGCTCGAGCACTTGCCATCGAACCAACAGTTCTTCTTCTTGATGAACCACTTTCCGCTCTTGATGCTCAAGTCCGTTCACAAATTCGTGAGGAAATTCGTGCGATTCAGTTGGAGCTAGGAATCACAACTTTGTTTGTGACACACGACCAGGAAGAGGCAATGGCAATTGCCGATCGTGTCGGTGTGATGAATAAAGGAAAATTAGAACAAATTGATAAGCCAACAATTCTCTACAACGAACCAGCAACTCCCTTTGTTGCATCATTTGTTGGGCAAGCAAACCGACTGCCTGCGACTATAACCGGTAAAGGCAATGTGAAAGTACTTCATCAAAAGATTTCACTTTCCAGGCATTCTTCCGATCTTCGCGATAGTTTGCCGGTGGAGGCGCTTATTCGTCCGGAGTCGATCACTTTAACTTCCGAGCACGATGAGGATGCAACTAACGGCTTGCTTGTTTCTAAATCATTCCTTGGCCCCCTGACGAAGTTGGGTGTCGCAGTCGAAGGCTTACCAATCGTGCATATCAACTCACAAAGTAAAGATGTTAAAAGCCTAGAAATTGGCGATCGGATTTCATTCAAAATTGTTGCTGACGAAATCATGGCAAGAAATGTCTAATTTTGATTCGCGCGTCACAAAAATCGTCCGTGGGACAGCGAACGATTTGGGTTGGCGCAACCTCGAGTTGGGTGAAGGTGAAGCCATTGAGGGGGTTTCACCTTCGTCCAATGCCCAATCGCTCTTAAGTCTTGTCCATATTTCAGATTTACATATCTGTGATGCGCAGTCACCTGCTCGTTTAGAGCTACTTGATCGCTTAGCAGATCCACATAATCCGATGTCAGAGATTGTGAAGCTAGTGGGTACATATCGTCCCAATGAAATGTTGACGACCCAAACGCTTGAGGCGATGGTTCAAACGATTAACAGAATTGAGCACGGAGTAGTAACAAATCGGCCGATTGATGCTGTCGTTGTCACAGGTGATGTGACAGACAACGCGCAAGGAAATGAATTGGACTGGTATTTCACTCTGATGGATGGAGGAGAACTTCTTCCAGATAGCGGTGACTCCTCAAAGTGGGAGGGCCTTTCTGCGAACAATCCTGAAATGTATGACGCTTCATATTGGAATCCAGATGGAACTCCACCAGGTTGCCAAGATGACTTTCCTCGTTCGCTTTATGGATTCCCAGTAGTTCCGGGTTTGCTCGATGCAGTGCGCAAGAGTTTCATGGCAACAGGTCTTCGCCATAAGTGGTTTGCCACTCACGGAAACCATGACGCGCTGATTCAAGGGACGCTTCCGGGAGATGAAGCTGTTCGCAATCACGCTGTGGGTTCTGAGAAACAGATTGCGCTTGCACCAGATACAGACCTATCCGAACTTTTTGCAAACTTTAACCAGGTTGGTCCAGTGACATACCCAGATCCACACGGAGCAGTTTTTAGAGAAATTACACCAGATCCACGTCGCAGAATAAACGAAGCAGAATCTTGGGCAAAGGTTCATCAAATTTGTAACCATGATCATGGTTTGAATCAAGAAAATTCACTTCGTGGAACTAAGTATTGGTACAGAGATATAAATGGTGTCAGGCTTGTTTCCTTGGATACCGTGAATCATCATGGCGGTTGGCAAGGATCCTTAGACCAAGCGCAATTTGATTGGCTTAAGAAAGTTTTAGCAGATCGAGAGCCAGACTATTTTGCAATTCTTTCCCATCACCCTTCCTCAACACTCTTCAACCTTTATCAACCCGAAGGAGCCGACAATAGGGTGGGCGAAACAGAAGTTGTCGAATTGTTGATGAGTGAGCCTCGAGTCATTCTCTGGCTTGCTGGGCACAATCATCAACACAAGATTGAACGCTACGGCGATGAGTTTTCTGGTTTTTGGCATATACAAACCGCTTCAAATATCGATTGGCCTCAACAAGGACGGCTAGTTGAAATTCTTAAGGATGGAGAGAAAGTTGTTATTGCGACATCAGTCTTTGATCACCAAAGTCCCGTATCTCTTGACGATGCAACAAGCAATATCAATAGCACAGTCAATCTTGCCGGATTGTCTCGAGTGCTTGCAGCCAATGATTGGCAGCGCCGTAGCGGGGAATTCGATATCGAGAATTTAGCTGGTGAAAAATCCGACCGAAATCGTTTCCTCTGGTTGT
>Ga0114964_10002940_pt1 | contig 11700 bp, 8 predicted proteins | sample C_131016_MF_Meta_FD_92638 | JGI IMG/M metagenome (GOLD analysis project Ga0114964, IMG submission 92638) | Freshwater microbial communities from Lake Croche, Canada to study carbon cycling - C_131016_MF_MetaG | ecosystem: Environmental > Aquatic > Freshwater > Lake | place: Lake Croche, Canada... | reverse complement strand
CGTCCCCAATTGGCGTCCTCGCCGGCAATGGCGGTTTTCAGCAACGGCGAATCGGCGACCGATTTGCCGATGATCTTGGCCGATTGCGCCGATTTGGCCCCTTCGACACGGATCGAGACAAAATGGCGCGCGCCCTCGCCGTCCCGCACGATCTGCTTGGCCAGATCGAGCAGCATCGCATCCAGTGCCCTGCGGAAAGCGGCCAGACGGCGATCGGCCGGATTGGACAGATGCGGGCAACCGCGCTTGGCGGCCGCACCGGTCGCGAACATGATCAGCGTATCGGAGGTCGATGTATCGCTATCAACCGTAATCGCATTGAAGCTGGTGCGCGTGCCGCGGCTCAGCAGGGTCTGCAAGGCTTCGGCGGCAATCGGCGCATCGGTAAAGATGAAAGACAGCATGGTCGCCATATCGGGGGCAATCATGCCCGCACCCTTGGCAATGCCGTTGATGGTCACAGGGACGCCGTCGATGGTCACCGTCACGGTTGCCAGCTTGGGAAATGTATCGGTGGTCATGATCGCCCGCGCGGTGTCGAGCCAGTTTCCCTGGCTGGCGCGTTGAAAGCAATCATCCAGCACGCCTTCGAATTTTCCGGCATCGAGCGGTTCGCCGATCACGCCGGTCGAGGCCAGCAGAATATCGTCGGGCGAACAGCCCAGAGCTCTGGCGGCAATCGCGGCGGTTTTGGCCACCGCTTGCGCCCCTGTCGCGCCTGTAAAAGCGTTGGCATTGCCGGAATTGACCACCAATCCCCGCGCTTTGCCGGTTTTAAGCACTTTGCGGCACCAATCGACCGGAGCCGAGGGACATTTGGAACGGGTCAGGACGCCTGCGGCCTGTGTGCCCTCGTCAAGGGCGACCAGCAGCACGTCGGTCCGGTTTTTATAGCGGATCCCCGCCTCTGCCGTGGCAAACCGGACCCCTTCGATCTGTGGCAGAACAGGATAGGACTGGGGAGCGAGAGGCGAGAGACTGGCAGACATGATCATGACCCGGGCTAAAACAGGAGACGGATGCAGTGGCTAAAATTCCTTCAGGCACGAGAGGCAAAGCCGATGCCGCCTCCCGCCCCCTCGGGATCGCAATCAGGGCTTTTTGGGCGCTTCCTTGTCGTCGGCAGGCTGGTCCAGACGCTCGACCTTGGCCTTGGCCCGCAGAGCCAGAATAATATCCTGCTGGGCTTTGCGCTCAAGATATTGGGCAATCTGGTCACGCACCTCTTCGAGCTTGGGCGGCTGGTGGGCGCGCTTTTCCTCAACCTTCAATACATGCCAGCCGAATTGGGTCTTGACCGGATCGGACAGTTTGCCCGGCTCCAGCTTGAAAGCCGCTTCGGCAAATTCGGGCACCATGCGCTCTTTGGTGAACCAGCCGAGATCGCCGCCCTGCTGGCCCGAACCGGGATCTTTGGACAATTCGGCCGACACTTTGGCAAAATCCTCGCCCTTGTTCAGACGCGCCAGCACGGCTTTGGCCTGATCCTCGGTTTCCACCAGAATATGGCGGGCCCGCACTTCCTGCTCCGGCGGCAGGGATTTGATGGTTTCCTCGTACAGCTTGGCAATCGATGCCGGTGTCACGGCCTTGTGGGCTTCGGTGGCCAGATAATCTTCCAGCAGCAGCTTGTCGCGCTGGTGGGCCATACGGCGTTTGAAATCCTCACTGTCGCCCGCTTTGTTGTCCAAAGCGGCCTTGGCACCCATCCGCAGATCGATCATATAGCCGATCAGCGCCTCGCGGTTCTGGGCTTCCGGGCCGCCGCCCAAATCTTCGGCTGCCAGAGCCAGATCGGCTTCGGTAATGACCGCACCATCGACCTTGGCGAGAATACGCGCAGGATCGGTCTTTGCAGCCGAAGCGGCTGGAGCAGGAGTCTGGGCCAGCGCGGTGCCCATCACACCGAAGCCCATTACACCCAAGCCCAGAATCAGGCTTGCGCAGGTCAGTTGAAGGCCGGTTTTTGCCCTTGGCTGCACGATCGTGTTCATCAGACGTAACCTCCGGAATCAAATCAGCTGGAAAATCATTTATGGCCGCAGAAGTGACGCAATGTCTGCCCAAGCACAAGGGTGAATGGCATAAAATTTTGAAATTTCCGATTCGAGCCCTTATGTAGAGATAGAAATGTGCAACATGCCTGTCTTTTCAACGGCCGGATGCGTGGCATCTTGGCCATAGAAGGGTTATAAGCCGCATCATGCGGTTTTTGCTGAATCGGCATCCTGACCGAGCATATAGGCTTTATCTGCTTTATGCCGGTCCAGGACACAGTGACAAAGGGAATGCGATGTTCGGGGCTCTTGCCAAGAAGATTTTCGGGTCAGCCAATGACCGTCGTCTGAAAACCTATGCCCCCAAAGTGGCAGCCATCAATGCGCTCGAGGCCGAGATCCGCGCACTGGACGACGAGGCGTTGCGCGCCCGCACCCAGATGTTCCGCGATGAACTGGCCGCCGGCAAAACCCTCAACGACATTCTGGTTCCCGCCTTTGCCACCGTGCGCGAAGCCGCCCGCAGGGTGCTCGGCCAACGCCATTTCGATGTCCAGATGATCGGCGGCATGGTGCTGCATGAGGGCTCCATTGCCGAAATGCGCACGGGGGAAGGCAAAACGCTGGTTGGCACCTTGCCTACCTATCTCAATGCGCTGGCCGGCCACGGCGTCCATGTGGTGACCGTCAACGACTATCTCGCCCGCCGCGATTCGGAATGGATGGGACGCGTCTACCGTTTTCTCGGTCTCGAGGTTGGGGCGATCCTGCACGGTCTGTCGGACGAGGAACGGCGCATCGCCTATGCCGCCGACATCACCTATGGCACCAACAATGAATTCGGCTTCGACTATCTCCGCGACAACATGAAATATGAATTGTCGCAGATGACCCAGCGCGGGCACCATTATGCCATCGTCGACGAAGTGGATTCGATCCTGGTCGATGAAGCCCGCACGCCACTGATCATTTCCGGTCCGCTGGATGACCGTTCAGAACTCTACAACACCATCAATGTGCTGATCCCACGGCTGAATCCGGCCGATTTCGATCTGGATGAAAAGCAGCGCTCGGTCTCGCTGACCGATACGGGCAACGAACATATCGAGGAATTGCTGCTGGAATCCGGCCTGATGAAGGACGGCACGCTCTATGATGCCGCCAATGCCACGCTGGTCCATCACGTCAACCAGGCCTTGCGCGCCCATACGCTGTTCCAGCGTGACAAGGACTATATCGTCCGCGACAACGAAGTCGTCATCATCGACGAATTCACCGGCCGCATGATGCAGGGCCGCCGCTATTCGGAAGGGTTGCACCAGGCGCTCGAAGCCAAGGAACATGTGCAGGTCCAGCCCGAAAACCAGACGCTGGCCTCCATCACCTTCCAGAACTATTTCCGCCTCTATAAAAAGCTTGGCGGCATGACCGGCACAGCCGCCACCGAAGCTGACGAGTTTCTCGACATCTACAAGCTCGAAGTGGTGGAAATTCCCACCAATCTCCCGGTGTCGCGCAAGGACGAGGATGACGAGGTCTACCGCTCGCAGGCCGAGAAATTCCGTGCGATCATCCGCGAGGTCGAACAAGCCTCCAGCCTCGGCCAGCCAGTGCTGGTCGGTACGACCTCGATCGAAAAATCCGAAATGCTGGCCGATGCCCTGCTCGAGGCCGGCTTCCAGATGATCGACTTCGGCAAGCCCAATGCGCTCGATCCCCTGTTCAAGGCGGCCACCGATGGTGTGGCAGGCAAACAGTTTGCGGTTCTGAATGCCCGTTTCCACGAGCAGGAGGCCTTTATCGTGGCCCAGGCAGGCGTGCCGGGAGCTGTTACCATCGCCACCAACATGGCTGGCCGCGGCACTGATATCCAGCTGGGCGGCAATGCCGATATGCGCATCGCGGCCGAACTGGCTGGCATGGAAGAGGGAGACGCCAAACAGGCCAAAGAACAGGCGATCCGCGCCCAAGTGGCAGCCTTCAAGGAAAAAGCCCTGGCCGCAGGCGGTCTCTATGTGATCGGGACGGAACGGCATGAAAGCCGCCGCATCGACAACCAGCTGCGCGGCCGCTCGGGCCGCCAGGGTGATCCGGGACGGTCCAAATTCTTCCTGTCGCTGCAGGACGATCTGATGCGGATTTTCGGTTCCGACCGTATGGACGGGATGCTGCAGAAACTCGGCCTGCAAGAGGACGAGGCGATCATCCATCCGTGGATCAACAAGGCGATCGAAAAAGCCCAGCAAAAGGTCGAAATGCGCAATTTCGACATCCGAAAGAACATCCTCAAATATGATGATGTCATGAACGACCAGCGCAAGGTGGTGTTCGAGCAGCGGCGCGAATTCATGGCCGATGCCTCTGTCACCGCGACCATCGAGGATATGCGCCACGGCGTTATCGACGATCTTGTGGTCCGCCATATTCCCGAAGGCGCCTATCCGGAACAATGGGATATCGAGGGTTTAGGTCAGGACGTGATCCGCACCCTCAATCTTGAATTGCCGGTCGCCGCTTGGGCCGCGGAAGAAGGCATTGCCGAAGAGGAGCTGCGCGACCGCATCCGTGCGGCAGCCGATGCCGCCTATCTGGAACGCGCCAACCGCAACACGCCTGAATTGACCACCTATGTCGAGAAGCAGATTCTGCTGCAAATGCTCGACCATCTGTGGCGCGAACATCTCGTCACACTCGACCATCTGCGTCAGGTGATCGGCTGGCGTGGCTATGCCCAGCGTGATCCGCTCAACGAATACAAGGCAGAAGCCTTCGAACTGTTTGACGGTTTGATCGGCCATCTGCGCGAGAATGTGACGGGCCAGCTGATGCGGGTTGAAGTGACCTTTGCTCCCCCCGAGCCCGAATTACCGCCGATGCAGGCCCATCATACCAATCCGCAAACGGGCGAGGACGAGGAAGAATTCGCCAATATGGCCTTCGCGATGCCAACCGTTACCCCGCAGGATCGCAACCCCGCCGACCCCAATTCCTGGGGTCGCGTCGGCCGCAACGAGGTGTGCCCGTGCGGATCAGGCAAGAAGTACAAGCACTGCCACGGCGTACTCTAATCGTTCGGTTAGAATTGATCATGTTCAATCAACAAAAGCTGCTCCAATGGAGCAGCTTTTGTTATTTAATTGAAATTAAATTTGATCAATCAGAAAAATTTCAAGACTTGGATTGTCCAAGTGCCTGGATATCCTGGATAAATTTTTCAAGATGGACTGCAGGACTGTAGGTGCAATATCCACCATCCCATTTTTGATAGATAACATCCATATCTGTTAATGCCGTCAAATGACGGTACGTGCTGGATCTAGATGTGAATTTGCAATTTAGAACATCTTGAGGGGTTGCCGGCTTACCTTTGGCAGCACATTGGACTATATAGTTAAATATAGATCTCTGTTGCTGGTCAATCCGCGACAGACCGTATCGCATTTCAAGATTGTTTAATTTTTCTAGAATAGTGGCTAAGTCTTTATTCATTTTACACTGCACCAACCTAAACTTGAACAACTATAGACATTAAATTTCAATAAAATTCATATGTTAAATTCATTCTTTGCGCAAGCAGCATAAATATTAATATTTTTCAAAAATTCGCATTTATTACAAAATTTTTGATCAAAATTACTATTTCCAATTCATAAAACAAAGACAAGTTCCTTTTTATGAGTGGATTTATGCATTAGGCTAGAATTACTTACCTGCTATAATGATCATTCCTTTCTATCGGTTCAGCGAATGGAAACATCAATGTCCCAGGTTCGTAATTTGATCAAACTTTCCTGTTGTGGATTGATAATGGCAGGCCTCGGATTGGCAGGCTGTCAATCGACAGGGGACGAACAGGCCTTGGCAAACAAAGCCGATTCGAGCCCGACACAAGGTGATCCGGCCACATCCAAACCGGCCAGAAAAGCCGTCATTCCCCCCGCGCGCGATGCATCGGGGCACTCTGAAACCACTCCGGCCCCAGCTGCGGCTGAAGAGGCTCCGGCAACTCCGGCACCCGCACCACCGCCACCGCCAGAACAGCCCGCCATCAGCAACCAGCAGATCGATCGCTATCTGGCCGAAGGGCAGGTGACCTATGAAAGAGCTGCAAAATTGCGCTATCGCGAGGCAACGCGTATGGGACAGGTCAAAACCAAAGCAGATCACGCCTATTGGTCAACCGTCATCGAGATCTACAGGAATTGGGACAATCGCTATATCAGCTGGGACGAGGTCCAGAAACGCTTGTCAGCCGCCGAGGCGGCCCATCAGTGACAAGAGGCTTAAACGGCGGGATCAAGCTGCAGGTCGGCACAAAAAATCAGATTGCGGTCGATGATCGAGCTTTGCAGATCGACAAATTTGGCCTGTGACAGCCGCATCTGCATCGGCTCGTGGGTCCGGCTCAGGAAGAACAGCTTCAATTCCTGCGCCACCATCGCGTTGACGGATTGCAGAGATTCTACCGGCAAGGGACATTTAACCAGTGCGGTGACATGTTCAATGCCGCCCTCAATGCTTTGAGCCTGCACAAACCGCATCTTCCACGCCATTCCGAATTGGCGGGCAATCGACTTTGGCTGGCTGATCCGCTCGCTCTCGAATTGGTTGAGATACCAATAGACGAAATCGCAGACCAGAGTATCAATCCATGCAAAGCAGTCATCAGCCTGCTGTACACGGGCTGTAGCATGTTCAACGGCTGCTGATACGGATTGCTGCATGGCGGAACCATGAACAACCCAATGATGATTCGCAAGTGACGAATGGATGAACTGATATCAATCGAATTTATTGCTCTATCCACAGATCAAACTTTAAGCATTGAAGACAATCCCCTCCGTCAGGACAGGACATCCGCAATGGCTTTGCCGCACAGTTCTGTGCTGGCGGGTCCCTTGAGATCGCCGGTCCGCAATTTCGGCTCTTTCAGCACGGTTTCGATCGCCTGTTCGATGGCGCGGGCTGCCTCGTATTCACCCAGATGGTCGAGCATCATTGCTGCCGACCAGATCTGGCCGACGGGATTGGCAATCCCTTGGCCGGCAATATCGGGCGCGGAGCCGTGCACGGGTTCGAATAAAGACGGGAACAATCCATCGGGATTGATATTGCCGGATGGAGCCACCGCAATGGTACCCGTGCAGGCCGGACCCAGATCGGACAGAATATCGCCGAACAGATTGGAGGCGACCACGACGTCGAACATATCGGGGTGGCGGACGAAATGCGCGGTCAGAATGTCGATATGGTACTGGTCGCAACGGATCTCAGGATAGTGCTTCTGCATTTCGGCAAAGCGCTCGTCCCAATAGGGCATGGTGATCGAAATGCCGTTGGATTTGGTGGCAGAGGTCACATGCTTTTTCGGGCGTTTCATTGCCAGATCGAAGGCGAATTTCAGAATCCGGTCGGTGCCGATGCGGGTAAAGACCGATTGCTGGGTCACAAATTCACGCTCGGTCCCGGGGAACATCCGTCCACCCACCGATGAATATTCGCCTTCGGTATTCTCGCGCACCACATAGAAGTCGATATCGCCGGGCTCGCGGCCTGCCAGCGGGCAGGGCACGCCGGGCATCAGTTTGACCGGCCGCAGATTCACATATTGATCGAATTCGCGCCGGAACAGGATCAACGAGCCCCATAAAGAGACATGATCGGGAATTTTCTCGGGCCAGCCGACCGCGCCGAAGAAAATCGCATCATGCGTGCCGACGCGCTCTTTCCAGTCCTCGGGCATCATGCGGCCGTGCTTGGCGTAATAGTCGTAAGAAGAGAAATCGCAGTGGGTCAGTTCCAGCGTAAAACCGAACCGCTTGGCCGCGGCTTCCAGCGTGCGCAGACCCTCCGGCACGGTTTCTTTCCCAATGCCGTCTCCGGCGATCACGGCAATACGATAACGGCGGTTGGATGACATGTCGGGGCTCGCTGGAATGGAAGGGATCGGCAGAAAAAACCGGGGCTGGAAGCCCTGGCTGTTACTGGACGCTGGTCGAACCGGCCAAAGCCTGACGGCGCGGCGGCAGCGGCACCTTGGCAGGCAGATCGGGCTTGCTGTCGGACAGGCCGCTATCGGGCTTCATGACGTTGATCAGCTTGTCATAGAACCCGCTGGCTGGCGGGTCTGCCGACTTGGCCGGGCTGGGTTTGAACAAACCGGTCAGATCATTGAGGCTGGTGCTGAACAGGCCGCCACCGCTCAAGCCGGACGCTTTGTCCTCGGATGCGGGAGCGATGGTCGAAGGTTTGGCCGCTGCAACGAGGACAGGTTTGTCAGCAACAGGCTTGTCAGCCTCTCCGGCTTTTTTGACAACCGCAGCCGTTGTCACCGGCTCGGGAGCGGGTGCAGCCGTCGCGAAAATCGACGGGCCGGAGCCGGATCCCTGCTGGACACGGCGCGGAGCACCGGTGGCCTGGCCACGCTCGTCAACCGGAATTTCATGCACCTGATCCAGAGCATCGGGGCGGCTCACATCACCGATTTGGGCCATCTGGCGGGGCGAGGCCAAAGCCGTTCCGGTAGCATCATCACCGGCCATGGCATAGGCCGTATTGCGGAAGCTGGCATGCTGGCCACCATCCGCATAGGTCATCTTGATGGCCTGTGTGCCCTTTTCAACCAGACGGGCCACCTGCACATCGTCATTGCGCTGCTTGTCCCGAACAGCTTCGGCGATCGCCGGATCGACGGAGATGGTCGGGCAGGCTCCCGTAGGGTCGAAACGCGCATCGCCTTCGGCATTGAACACATAACGCTGGTTGCAATAATTCAGCTTCGGCTCGCGCTTGGTGACCTCGAAATGGTCCGAACCTTCCTTCAGATTTTTCCAGAAGGGCATATTGGGATCATGACGGAATTTTGCCAGATTTTCTGCAGTCATCTTGAACGGGTAGGACTGGAACTGGACGCTTTTCTGCCCCGCATTGAAGGCTTCGCGCATCACTGCATAGATTTCTTCGATTTGTGCGTCGGTCATCGCAAAGCAACCGCGCGACGAGCAGATACCATGCACCATGATGTCGCCGCCAGAACGGCCCATGGCCCGTTCCATCGGATTGGGATAGCCGACATTGAAGGCCAGCCAATAGGCCGAATTCGGGTTCAGTTGGCCTGCCGTCACGCTGTAGAAGCCCTCGGGCACCTGGCGGTCGCCTTCCTTGCGCTTGGGACCCAACTGGCCGGACCAGCGGCAAACCGGATAGGATTTGAGCAGGACATAATCGCCCTTGCGGTCGCGCTTCCACACCTCGATTTCCGCTTCCTTTTTGTAGGCGCGGATCAGGATCGGGGCGTTGCGGTCGGTGTTTTTCTCGGACATCAGGGCCAAAGTCGCCTGCGGCACAGGTGCTGTGGCCCTTGCGGGCGAGCGCGACGAGGTCTCGACATTGCAGCCTGCCAGACTCAGCGCGAGGGCAGCAAGACCGAAGAAACGCAGGGCAAATTTGGCCATCACAGCAACCTTTTTTGGACGCCGGCCCGCAACCCGTTCAGAGGCTTGCAGACAGATCATCCCTCAGCAAGTAGCCCATCACTGTTACTTCTTTATTACCAATCAGGGCTTTTGTCACGTCCCGCTTACCCCAAGGCGATAGAACAACCCTCCCGCAAAGGCAGGCTTTACAGGCCGCTTCGGGCTGGAATGGTCAGAATTTGCGGCCAATCGCCATAAATTTATCGGCGCGGCGGCGGCGGATATCGTCAGGGCTCAAACCCCGCCATTGCGCCAGGGCCGCATCAACAGCCTTGCCCGCGGCATTAATGGCCGCGTCGGGATCGCGGTGGGCACCCCCGACAGGCTCGCGAACGATCCCGTCGATAATGCCGAAGCGCAGCAAATCCTGTGCGGTGATTTTCATATTGGTCGCCGCATCCTGCGCGCGGCCGGAATCACGCCACAGGATCGAGGCCGAGGCCTCCGGCGAAGCCACCGTATAGATGGCATGTTCCATCATCAAAACGCTGTTGCAGCTGGCAATCGCCACCGCGCCGCCCGATCCGCCTTCACCGATCACCAGCGCGACATTGGCCACACCCAAGCCCAGACAGGCATCGGTTGAACGGGCAATGGCCTCGGCCTGGCCGCGTTCTTCCGCCTCGATCCCCGGGAACGCCCCGGCGGTGTCGATGAAACTGATAACCGGCAGGCCGAAACGGTCGGCCATTTCCATCAGGCGCACTGCCTTGCGATACCCTTCAGGCATCGCCATGCCGAAATTGTGGCGCAGACGGCTTTCGGTATCATGGCCTTTTTCCTGCCCGATCACGCAGACCGAGCGACCGCGGAACCGGCCGAAACCGCCGACAATTGCCTGGTCCTCGGAAAACGCCCGATCCCCTGCCAATGGCGTGAACTCGTCGATCAGGCCGACGATGTAATCCTTGAAATGCGGCCGCATCGGATGCCGGGCCACCAGCGTTTTCTGCCAAGGGGTCAGCTGGCCATAAATATCCTTGAGGGTCGCAGAGGCGCGTTGCATCAATTTCTGCGCTTCATCGCGCATAGCCTTGGAGTCGTTTTTATCGGCGCTCGCCTGCAACTCGTCGGCTTTGGCCTCCAATTCGGCAACGGGCTTTTCAAAATCGAGGTAACTGCGCATCGATCAGGGCATCCTGAACTTGGACAAACAAACGGGTTTGTCAGGGATCAGACAATCATTTTGATCCGTCACCCCAACGGGCATCGGCCTATCCGTCATGGTAGTGACGGTTTGAGGAGATTTCGTCAAGCCAAAGGACGCCGCCGAAATCCCGCTTGCGCGCCTGCTGGCACCAAAAAGGGCGACAAAGACCGCTGTCGCGCCACTTTCCGGACCGCAACAGGCCGATAGAGCAATTTGGTCGCTTCGATCACATGCACGCCGGCGAAGGGCAGGGACAGGGCCGCTCCGATTCGCTCCAATGCGGGAGCAGCCCGCAGCAGCATCGCGCTGGGGATCGGCGGCATGAACAGTTCCTCGGACCAGTGGATCGGCGAAAACATCGCATGGCGCAACAAAGTTGTCATTTGCGAGCGCGAATAAGGCTGCCCCTGACCGAAAGGCGTGGTGTCCATTCGTGCCCACAAGCCGCGCCGGTTGGGCACAACCACCAGTACACTGCCGCCGGGCGATAACACCCGCCACACCTCGTCCAGCAAATCGGCGGGGCTTTCCTCGGTCTCGATGGCATGGACCATCAGGACACGGTCAAGGCTCTGATCGGCAAACGGCAGCAGGGTATTGACCACCAGAACCGTGGCAGACGGGCTGTGCGGCGGCCAGTGGATCACCCCCTGCTTTTCCGGCATGGCGGCAATTACCCGTTCGGCCTTGCCCAAAAAACTGTCGAGATAGGGCACGCCATAGCCGAGACCCATCACATGCAATCCGGTCAGCTTGCTCCAGCGCGCTCCGATCGCTCTGGTCAGCGACCGGCAGGCAGCCTGGCCAAGCGGGCTCGCATAGAAATTGCGCAGATCGACAACATCGGGGGTCATGGCGACAGGCTCATTTTATGAAAGATGCTTGGCGATTTCGGACAGACTGTGAGACAAACAGGAACTCAGTATAAATCAAAGTGCGGGCAGGAGTCTGGAATGAGCCTGGAAATTCGACAATTTTTGATGGGGTCCGACAATTTCGGCGTCCTGGTCCACGATACGGAAACCGGCGCCACAGCCAGCATCGATGCGGGCGACGAACAACCGATCCGGCATGCTCT
>Ga0114964_10002937_pt1 | contig 11705 bp, 8 predicted proteins | sample C_131016_MF_Meta_FD_92638 | JGI IMG/M metagenome (GOLD analysis project Ga0114964, IMG submission 92638) | Freshwater microbial communities from Lake Croche, Canada to study carbon cycling - C_131016_MF_MetaG | ecosystem: Environmental > Aquatic > Freshwater > Lake | place: Lake Croche, Canada... | reverse complement strand
CCCTCGGCAAGTGCTTCGGTGATTCGCCCCGGAGCCACATCAATAATTCGAGCTCTGCCGTGGGTGGAAGTAGTTAGAACCCCAGCTTGGGATCCGGTAAATGATCTTGCTTCATGGCCAAGATTGTTGATTGCCATCGCAAGTAGGGCCATTGAGATTCGCTCGCCAGCGGTGAGCAACATGTCGAGTTCACGGCCATTTGGCAGAGGAGATACTTGATTTGCAAGGTCTAGAAGTTCGTCAGTCGTATCGCCCATGGCAGATACGACGACGACGACTTGGTGGCCAGCTTTTTTAGTGGCCACGATTCGATTAGCGACTCGCTTTAGCCCTTCGGCATCAGCGACGGAAGAGCCGCCATACTTTTGAACGATTAGGCCCACAGATGTAACCTCATGGATCTAATAATGAACCATAATCTAAAAGGATGTTAGAGGGAATAGGGAAGTTCTCATATATTGAGACGGCCCAGCCTCTCACATAGTGAGATAAATAGTGGAATCCTTATTCCAGCGTGCGCCGGCCCTCAAATGCTCGGCCAAGGGTTACTTCATCGGCATATTCCAAGTCACCGCCAACTGGCAGACCAGAGGCAAGTCTGGAGATCTTGATGCCCATTGGCTTTAACAATCTAGATAAATAAGTAGCTGTTGCTTCAGCTTCCAGGTTTGGATCGGTAGCAATGATTACTTCTTGGATTTCGCTGGCGCCAAGTCTGGTTAGAAGTTCGCGAATACGCAGGTTCTCTGGGCCGATGCCATCAATTGGTGAGATTGCCCCACCTAGCACGTGATACTTGCCGCGAAATTCGCGGGTCTTTTCAATTGATAAAACATCCTTGGATTCCTCGACTACGCAGATCGATGTTTGATCGCGCTTTGGATCGCGGCAGATCCGACACAAGTCATCCTCGGTGATATTGCCACACTCGGTGCAAAACTTAACTTTTTCTTTTACGGTGCGCAAAACTTCGACCAACCTTGATATGTCTACCCGCTCAGATTGAATGATGTGAAAAGCAATGCGCTGGGCTGACTTAGGTCCAATACCTGGCAGGCGACCTAATTCATCGATTAGATCTTGGATCGCACCTTCATACATTAATCAATTACCTTAATCATTCTGGGTTTCGCTAATTACTTTTGCGCCAAGTTCGCGCATCAATAACTCTTGACCACTCATGGCATCTTCATCACTTGGATCTTCAGTGGTGCGCACAGAAACCGGTGCATTTACTGTGGTGTCCACAAGGCACTCGATCTTTAGATCAAGCCCAGTCACATCAATGAAAGCTGCACGCAGGATTTCATCACTGCCTGATCTAGTAAAAGAATCACGAGCACCGGCATTAATAATTCCGATAGTGATCGCATTCTCATCTACTGCCAACACATGAGCACTTGAGGAAAGCAGTGACCAGGTAAGGCGGCGGCGCTTTTTAACATTCTCAATTACCTCTGGCCAAAACCTGCGCAGTGCTGCGGCATCTAGTGGTCCAGTTGGTTTATTTGGGTTAGGTGTTGGTGGGGCCTGGCGAATTGGTTTAACAACTGCTTCATCTTTTTTCTCTGCAATGACTTCCTTTACTGCCTCAACTTTTTCGTGAACTTTTTCTTTTGGAATTGGCGCAGCTTTAACTTCTTCCACTAGTGCTGGTGAAAGTGGGGCTGCAATAGAACCAACTCGCTCAAGTCTTTCAATTCTGGAAAGCACGCTCACATCATCTGTGGCGGGAAGAAGAATGCGCCCACAAATGAGTTCAAGCATCAGCCTTGGGGCTGTTGCCCCACGCATTGAGGTAAGACCATCGGCGACGATATCTGCGCTTCTGATCAGGTTTGCCGTGCCAATAAAACTTGATTGTGAGCGCATCCGCTCCAATTGATCTTCTGGATATTCACGCAAGATATGTGATGCACTCTCTTCAACTGCTGCCACAATAATTAGATCGCGAAGTCTCTCAAGGAAATCTTGGGTGAATCTGCGCGGATCATGGCCAGATTCAATAACTCGATCAATTGTTTTAAATAGCGTTGCAGCATCCCTAGCGGCTAGGGCGTCAATTGCTTCATCTAGAAGTGCGCCATCGGTATAGCCAAGTAATTGAATTGCAATCTCATAGGTAACGCCCTCTTTGCCAGCACCTGCAAGTAATTGTCCGAGTACTGAAAGTGCATCTCTAACTGAGCCACCAGAAGCGCGAACTACTAATGGGATTACGCCCTTGGCAACTTTGATGCCTTCAGATTCACATACCTTTTCTAAGTGAGATGCAAGAATCCCAGGTGGTACTAAACGAAATGGATAGTGGTGGGTTCGAGAGCGAATAGTTGAAATCAGCTTCTCTGGCTCTGTTGTGGCAAAGATAAAGAGCACGTGTGGTGGTGGCTCTTCCACTACTTTAAGTAGTGCATTTGCAGCGCCAGTTCCTAATTGGTGAGCTTCATCAATAATATAAATCTTGTATTTTGAATTTACTGGGGCAAAGAACGCTTTATCGCGAAGCTCTCTGGCATCATCTACTAAGCCGTGAGTAGCAGCATCAATTTCAATAACATCGATGGAACCTGGACCATTTGCAACTAAGTCTTTGCAAGATTGACATTGACCACAAGGAGTTGGGGTTGGTCCTTTTTCACAATTAAGTGAGCGGGCCATAATGCGAGCGCTAGAAGTTTTTCCGCAACCGCGTGGACCGGAGAATAAATATGCGTGATGAACTTTGTCAGCAGATAGTGCATTTGAAAGAGGCTGCGTCACATGATCTTGGCCGATTACTTCGGCAAATGTGGAGGGGCGATACTTTCGATACAAAGCTAATGACATCGCATATCCCCTCTCTTCTTAACTTATCTATCTACTTATCTGACTTGATTGAGAGCCCTATTAAAACTTATTGGGACCCTTCGCACACCCGCCAGAGCGGACCTACCCTTGCTGCCTTCCAGCCCTGGGGGAGTTTGGTACGGTAACGCCGTACGAAGGATCTGTGGGTAATCATAGTAATTAGAGCCGATACGCTCTTCCCCTCGGGAGGATTCGCATAGCGGCCGAGTGCGCACGCTTGGAAAGCGTGTATAGGGCAACCTATCGAGGGTTCAAATCCCTCATCCTCCGCCAGCTTTTTGGGTAAGGCTAAGAGCTCGCAGGTAATTTAATCCAAGACGCTACCGCCAAACCATTTTCTAAGTTGGACTCAATTGTGAAGTAGCGATCTGGGATCACAACTTGTTTAGTTGTACCATTGATATGTCCTAAATATCCAGCCCACCAGCTAAAAGTGCTGTGTGCGGCGACAATCCCGCTCGCCAGAGACATAAGTCTGAGAACTTCTCCTGGGCGAATTGAATTTGGAGTTTCAATTTTTCTGATATTTGGTAAATGACCTTTTAGCCATTCGTGGGCACCATCTAGATCATCACTAAATAGCCAAATCTTGGAATTGCCAAGGCTGTGTAATAACGTTTTAACCCCCTCTGAATAATAATTAGGGCTTAAAACATCATAAATTTCCGGAAAATTTAAGTAATCACCTCTTCTTACATGAATGGCAATAATCGAATCGTTTAATATTTCTTTTTCTAAGTGCGAAAACCATTCAGATTTTTTATTGGGAAATTCAAGCAATTTTGCGATTTCAGGATTGCCCGGCAAAAATTGAATATTTTCAAAATTGCCATCTAAATATTTAGGGGGGGTCACGCAATCCCATCTACTCAGTATGCCATCGTCAAAATACCCAAATTTAGATTTAACTGTATAAGGCGCGCGTTTCAACAGTCGGTCTAGTTTAAATTTATAAATCCTAGGTACGTTATTATTAAATTTATAGTTAAGTAAATTTGGAAAATAATTAAGCTCAAAACCCCTTGGTGATAGATTATGCCCAACTTGTTTGGTGGCAGAATAAATTGAAATATCAAAAATGAGGTCTAAGCCCAAATCCTCGGCAATTCTTACCCCGGCCATAAGTTTAAATAATTGGTTGCCTAATCCTCCAGCAATCCTTGAAGTAAGCACATTTCTATTTGGCCTTTTCATAGGTGAAACATTAACTTATAGATCCTTATATCTTTACTCAAGCTAAGTTAGAATATTTGATGTGGGAATCCGCAAACTAATATCAGAAGCTCAAGTTCTAGTAGTTGGAGCTGGGCCCTCTGGCTTAATGTCCGCCAAGATTGCAAATGAATATGGCTATAAGGTGCTTTTGTTGGACGCTGGGGATAATAAAAGTAATCGGTACTCATCCGTGTTGGATCAAAATTCTCGACCTTTCCCTTCTGCCGGCATTGGAGGGGCCGCAAAGCATTGGGGGGCCCAGTGCGCCTTACCATCTAGCGAAAATTTAAGAGTGTGGGCCGAAGTGGTAGGAACAAATGATTCTTATTTGTCCGAAATTTATAATTCGATAATTGGTTTGAGTGAATTTCTAAAGTTAGAAATTAACCTGGAAAATAAGTATTTTCAAGATGAAATCGAAAAATATTCAAAACTTTTTAAAACTAAACATTCGATTTACCTAAGTAGCCAAGATTTAACTAATTTTTTTACCGCTACCCTTAATTCCATAAATTATCAGGAGAATTTTCGAGTTGAAAAATTTTTCTCAGATGAAAAATCTGTAATAGAAATTCAAATAAATGGAGAAATTTTTGATGTATCAAACAAATCCATCATAATCTCTTGTGGAACTATCGCCACAACTGAATTAGTTAATATTTCAATCCATGAAGGGCAACGTAGGAATTATAATTTACAGGACCATCCTTATGGTTATGTTGCTTCGTTTGAAGGTAAAAATCCTGCGTATCTTAACAAAGCTCAAATTCGTAAATATAAGGGATCCGAGTTTAAGCGGAAATTCGAAATCACTTCAGAACTAGGCGATAGGTCAGGAATTCTAGAATTTCACTTAGATATAAGTGGAGAACTTTGGAAATCCTATGGCATTCCATTAATAAATAGTCCCAAACGTGGAATTAGGACTTTAATTAATAGAATCATGTTCAGACTATGGGGAAGGATTATATTCAGACTCCCTTTTATCCACGCTTGGGTTCAAATCGAACAAGAAAAACAGCCTTACCTTTCATGTGAAAATGGAATTGCCAGTTCGAATTGGAAATTGAGCAAATTAGATATTGAATTCTTGGCTTTTATTCAAGCTGAGATTTTTAAAGTTTCTGAGTCCATGGGACTAAAGTTAGTTTGGCGGGCGAACCTGGAAAAAGGAGGTTCAACCCATTTTTCTGACGCCTTCCACCCAAGTGGAACTTTGACTTCACACTCATCTTCGGCAAATTCAGATGTGGATGAATATGGAAGAATTCACGGGCTTGATAACTTAATCATAAACTCTGCAGCGACTTGGCCTGTCTCGGGCTGGTTCAATCCGACTTTCTTCCTAATGTGCATAGCAGACTTAAACACAAGAAAACTACTCTCCTAGGATTGCCCACCCACATGCGAAGACTTAGTTAAAGATTTTTCCTTGGCCCATGGTTAACCTTTACTCGGAGGATTCGCATAGCGGCCGAGTGCGCGCGTCTCGAACACGCGTAGATGAAAGTCTCGAGGGTTCAAATCCCTCATCCTCCGCGCAGAACTTTTTACACACCGAAAGTAGGCTTCTTATATGAGCAATCGAACCACTCTTATTAATACCAATCTCTCGGTATTCCCGCTTTGCCTTGGCGGCAATGTTTTTGGGTGGGGCGCCGATGAGCAAGAGTCCTTTGCTGTGCTAGATGCCTACTTTCAAGCTGGTGGAAACTTTATTGATACCGCTGATATGTATTCAGAGTGGAAGCCTGGCAATAAAGGTGGCGAGAGTGAAAGGATTATTGGAAATTGGATGGAATCTCGTGGCAATCGCCATGAATTAGTTATTGCCACAAAGGTGGCAAAGCTTTCTACCCGCGCTGGTTTAGCGCCAGCAAATATTCGATTGGCCCTTGATGAATCACTAAGTAGATTACAAAGTGATCATGTTGATATTTATTACTCACACCTAGATGATCAAGATGTGCCACTAGAGGACACGCTTAGTACATATAACGATGTCATCAAGGCTGGCAAAGTGCATCTAATAGCTGCCTCCAACTACACCGGGGCTCGCTTAAAACAGGCAGCTATGATTAGTAAAGCAAATAACTTTCCTACTTATATTGCTGCGCAAAATCAATATCACTTGCTCTATCGCCAACCATTTGAAAGCGATGTGGCCCCGGCTATTAAAGAACTTGGAATTTCTTCTCTACCGTTTTATTCACTAGCCCGTGGTTTCCTAACTGGTAAATATAAGCCAGGTATGAAGATTGATTCGGTTAGATCAGAGGCTGTGGCCGAATACCAGAATGAAAAAGGTTGGGCCGTTCTCTCCAAAGTTGATGATATTGCTAAAGAGCTAAATACAACACTTTCTGCCGTGGCACTTGCCTGGCTTCGTGGCCACGGATCACTTCCGATTGCTAGTGCTAGAACCCCAGAACAACTTAAGGATGCACTGCCTTTAGTTACTTTAAGTGCAACGCAACTTGCAGATTTGGACGCTGTAAGCGCTTAAATCTCCACCCCGATGTATTTCGTTTCTAAGAACTCATGAATGCCATCAAAGCCACCTTCACGGCCCAAACCTGATTGCTTAACCCCACCAAATGGCGCGGCTGGATCTGAAATAACACCGCGGTTAATTGCAACCATTCCTGATTCAATTGCTTCAGCTGCGCCAATAGCTCGCTTTAGATCAGATGAATAGATATAGCTAATAAGGCCATAATCAGTGGCATTGGCTAACAAAATACCTTCTTCATCACTATCAAAAGTAACTATCGGTGCAACCGGGCCAAAGACTTCGTTATTTAATATCGGGTTCTTTGCATCAACGCTAATAACTGTTGCAGGATAGAAGGCACCGGCGCCCTCTGGTGTCTTGCCGCCAAGTTCCAACTTCCCACCAGCAGCAACGGCGGCATCAACTATTTCAGCAATTTTGTTTCGCTCATTAATTGAAACAGAGGCACCTAGTTGGGCGCCATCTTCTAGCCCTGGCGCCATCTTTAGGGCGGCCATTGCTTTGACAAACTTTGTGGTGAATTCATTAGCAACTGATTTAGCAACAATAAAACGATTTGCTGCGGTGCAGGCTGCCCCGCCATTTCTCATCTTGGCAATCATCGCCCCGGCCACAGCATCATCAATATTTGCATCTTCTAGGACTACAAATGGGGCGTTACCGCCTAATTCCATTGATGTGCGAAGAACTCTGTCGGCTGATTGTTTTATTAATTCTTTCCCAACTTCGGTAGAACCGGTAAATGAAAGGTTTCGAACTCTTGGGTCATGCAAGATTTTAGAAATCATCGCCCCGGTCTTTGATGGCAAGATGTAGTTCACAACACCTTTGGGCACGCCAGCTCTTTCTAAAATATCAATGATCGCAATTGCGGTAAGCGGGGTTTGGGATGCTGGTTTTAAAATCATGGTGCAGCCGGCGGCTAGTGCCGGTCCGATTTTTCTTGTGGCCATCGCTGCTGGAAAGTTCCAGGGAGTAATTAGAAGTGAAACACCAATTGGTTGGTGGGTCACCAAGATTCTTTTGTCACCTGCTGGCGCAGTTCTAAAATCACCAGAGGTTCGAACAGCTTCTTCAGAGAACCACCTAAAGAACTCGGCAGCATAGGCAACCTCACCTTTTGCGTCGGTGAAAACTTTTCCATTCTCCATTGAAATGATTTTTGCCAAGTTATCACTCTCAGCAGTCATCAATTCAAATGCTTTGCGCAGGATTTCAGCTCGAACTCTTGGGGCGCTCTTGGACCAGGTTTTAAAGGCGCGATCGGCGGCAGCTATTGCCGCATCGCACTCTTTTTCACCGGCCGTAGCCACATTGGCAATAACTGATCCGCTGGCGGGATCGGTGACAGCTAGGGCGCCATCGCCCTTTACCCACGCACCATCTATATAAAGGTCAGTTTTCAATTGCATGAGGCAAGCATACGCCTGCTTATAGAAGTAAAATCGGCAAGGTTGATCGATCAAAATGAGAAGAGTAAAGCGTGCCTAAATCTTGGACTGACGATGCGCTAGTGCCAATGGCCCTGCAAGAGCATGCCCATTTGGAAGATCCCTTTACCTACAAGCTAAAAAAGCTATTTCTAGGTAATCCACTTAACCGTCATTCACTTTCTCATCAAAGACTTAGTAAGCGCTTTGCCTTAGGCATCCTTTCTTCTGACTGTATTTCATCTTCAGCATACGGATCTGAACAGATTCTTATTGCACTTCTTCCAGCATTTGGTTTGGCTGCATTTGGCATCTTGATGCCGATGACCATGATTGTTTTGGCAGTTCTAGTAATAATTACTTTTTCCTACCGCGAAGTTGTTCAGATCTATACCAAGAGCGGCGGGGCCTATGTGGTCTCGCGCGATAACTTAAGCCCAGTTGTTGCCCAACTTGCTGCAGTTGCACTCATGCTTGATTACATCGTTACGGTGGCAATTCAATCATCAGCTGGCATCGATGCCATCGTCTCAGTCTTTACATCCATACACCCATACAAAATCCAAATGACACTTGCAGTAATTGCGCTATTAACATTTGGAAATCTCCGTGGCGTTAAGGAAGCTGGCGCAGCTTTTGCCCTTCCTACTTACTTCTTCGTTATTTCACTTCTCATTGTCTTTGGTATGGGTATTTACCGGACATTTGCTGGGACTCTTACAAAGTATGACCCAACTACTTTAAGTGGCGCTGTGGAAATTGGCCACGCCAAAGGCTTACTTAATTTTGCAGCAATATTTATCTTGCTTCGTGCTTTTGCAAATGGTGGCTCTTCACTTACCGGCCTAGAAGCTATCTCAGATGGCGTTTCACTCTTTCGCGCGCCAGAAGGTGTTAACGCTAAAAAGACCTTGATGGCGATGAGCGCCATCTTAGGAACTATGGTTTTCGGTGTTTCTTGGTTTGCTCATGCAACATATTCCACTCCATATGCAAAAGGATCACCAACTGTTATTTCCCAGGTTGCTAAAGCCACTTTGGGTTCTGGAACATTTGGTTCAATAATGTTTTATGTGGTTCAAGGCGCAACCATGTTGATTCTAATTACTGGTGCTAATACTGCTTACAGTGGTTTCCCATATCTAGTTAACTTTGTGGCAAACGATGGTTATCTGCCTCGCCAATTAACCAAGCGTGGTCACCGCCTAGCTTTTTCAAATGGAATTATCTTGCTTGCTTCAGTTGCCACAGTACTTGTGATCGTTACTAAAGCCTCCGTAGATCATCTAGTTGCCTTCTATGCCTTAGGTGTCTTTACTGGCTTTACCTTGGTGGGCTTTGGCATGGCAAGGCGGGCCCTTAAGAATAAGGATGCAGGCTGGCGCTATCGATATGTAATTAACACTATTTCTGGTGTGGTCTCATTTGTAATTATCATTATTTTTGGAGTTGTTAAATTCACTGAAGGTGCTTGGGTAATTATTGTTATCACACCAATCTTAGTATTGGCTCTGCTTAGATTAAATCGGCAGTATCGCCGCGAGCAATCAGCCCTTCGAGTAAATGAAGATAAGTCACGCAAGACTTCAATCTCTCGCCATGACGTGAGCGTGTTGGTAGATAACGTTGACTTAGCAACTGTTGGTTCTATTCGTTACGCCAGATCACTAAATCCTCGCCATCTAACTGCCGTGCACTTTGTGATCGATGATAAGCACGCTGAAGAAATCAGTGAAGAGTGGGCAAAGAATAAAGCTTTGGCTGATGTGCCACTTGAATTAATTGACTGTCCTGACCGTCGGATTCCAAATGCCGCCGTTGATTATGCAATTCGCGCCACGGCTAGCGCCGATGTGGAGCTAACTTTGTTATTACCGCGTCGTTCCTATTCAAGATATCTGGGCAAGGTTTTGCATGATCAAACCGCTGAAGCAATTGCCGCGCCAATCTCACAACTTTCGCGAGTTGTGGCGACAATTATTCCGTTCGATGTTGAGAAAATTTTGGCAACATCTCTAGTAACACCAATCAATGATGTGCTCACTTCTGCAGCAGTTAAGAAGCCAGTTGAAAAACAACCACCAGTAATTCAAGCGGGCCCAATCTCACACTATGACGAAAATATTTTGCCAATTGGAAGTGCTACTTGGCGAAAGCGGGCCCATGTTCGTGGCCAAGTAACTTCTATTAGAACTGCTCCTTCCGGTGGGGCGCCGCGGGTAGATGTTGAAGTTTGGGATACCACTGGCGGCATCACACTTCAATTCCTAGGACGCCGGGAAATAGCTGGCTTAGATGTTGGTTCAACTATCTGTGCGGAAGGAATGGTTGGAGAAGATTCTGGTTCACTTACTATTCTAAATCCTTCATATGAGATCGTTATTTAATTTAAATGCCGCTAGCTTTTAAAACTTTTGCCATAACAGATATTGGTCTGCAGCGCGAAGGCAATGAAGATGCAGCCCTAATTTCCACCAAGTTAATTGCAGTAGCCGACGGTATGGGTGGACATGCTGGTGGTGAAGTTGCTTCTAGTCTTGCGATCCACACCTTGGCAAAACTTGAACCGACCTTGCGCGATACGGGACTAGATGAAGAAGCGCGCGGGGATTTATTTATAAATGTTTCTTTTGAAGTAGATAGCCAAATCTCAGCAAAATCCAAGGTAGATCAGGCACTTTCAGGCATGGGAACTACCCTCACAGCCCTGCATTTAAATGACAGCGGCCTGGAGTTATTACATATTGGAGATTCACGTTGTTATGTTTTTTCATCCGGCAAACTCTTGCAATTAAGTACTGACCACACCGTGATGCAAGAACTACTTGATCAAGGTCGACTTTCCCCTGAAGAAGTGCATAACCATCCACAGCGCTCTCTTTTAACGCAAGCACTTATGGGAGATTCTGGAATTGATCCAGAAGTCATGCTTTATCCGGCAAAACTTGGCGATCAATTTTTACTCTGTAGTGATGGTCTTAGCGCAGTTCTCTCTGATTTAGAGATTGCAAACGCTATTGCAAACTTTGATGGGCAAGATTTATTAGACAAGTTAGTTGCAGAAGTTAAAGCAAAAGGTGCACCGGATAACATCACTATTCTTTGGGCCGAGATTGTGGATGTGGCAGTAACTGGAAAACTTGAATTGATCGGGGCCGCAAGTGAATAAAGTATTTGGCTCTCGCTATCAAATCGGAGAAATGATTGGCACCGGCGGTATGGCCGATGTTTATATTGGTGAAGACACTCGTCTATCTAGAAAAGTTGCGGTCAAAGTATTACGCCAAGATTTAGCAAAAGATCCATCGTTTCTCTCCCGCTTTAAGAAAGAGGCACTGGCTGCTGCCGGGCTAAATCACCCAGGAATTGTTGCGGTCTATGACTCAGGTGAAGAGGGGGCTAATTCATACATCGTTATGGAGTTAGTTACTGGCGTAACGCTTCGTGAAATATTGATGAGTGGTCCAGCAATAGAAATTAGCCGGAGCTTAGAAATAATCGCTGGGGTCTTAGATGCCTTGGCATACTCACATGCCCATGGAATTGTGCACCGCGATATTAAGCCTGGAAATGTCATGCTTACCGAGTTTGGTGATGTCAAAGTGATGGACTTCGGTATTGCTAGAGCAACCGATGATGCTGGGGCGACTATGACAAATACTTGGAATGTAGTTGGCACTGCGCAATATCTCTCTCCT
>Ga0114964_10002936_pt1 | contig 11705 bp, 8 predicted proteins | sample C_131016_MF_Meta_FD_92638 | JGI IMG/M metagenome (GOLD analysis project Ga0114964, IMG submission 92638) | Freshwater microbial communities from Lake Croche, Canada to study carbon cycling - C_131016_MF_MetaG | ecosystem: Environmental > Aquatic > Freshwater > Lake | place: Lake Croche, Canada... | reverse complement strand
TCCTGCTGCCCAAAACCATAAGGCGAGTTGCTGTTGGCACCAGGCCCTGAGCTTGCCATGTCACCGAGTGCGCTCATTGGACAAACTGCTCCGCACCGATCACGGCAATCTTGGTCAAGCCATGGCGCTTGCTGCCCGAGAGCACATTGGCAAACACCGCATAGCGCGCATCCTTGTTGGGGCGCACATGCACCTCGGGCTGCGCAGCCCATTGACCGATGGACTCCATCTTTTGCTCCAGTTCGACGCCTGAGACGGCCACGCCGTTCCAATAGACCACGCTGGCCGCGTCGATATCGATCTGGATCTTTTCCATTTTTTGCTGGTTCGGAGGCGCCCCCACCGGCATCTCCAGGTTCACCGCATGCAGCTGGATGGGGATGGTGATGATCAGCATCACCAACAAAACCAGCATCACGTCAATGAGCGGCGTGGTGTTGATCTCCATCATCACCTCGGGCTCGTCGCTTGCGCTGCTGTTTCCAATGTTCATGGCCATGGCGGGGGTGTCCTGCTGCGCTTTAGTTCAGGGGAGGCGGTTCGGTGATAAAGGCCACCTTGACGATGCCTGCGCGCTGGCAGGCCAGCAGCACCTTGCCTACGCCTTCGTAGCGTGCGGACATGTCACCGCGGATTTGCACCTCGGGCTGGGGCTTTTTGGTGGCGACCTTTTTAAGCTTCTCGGTCAGCGCCTCTACGTTGTTCACGCGCGCTTCGTACCAAAAGATGTTGCTTTGCGCATCCACCGAGATGATCACGTTCTCCGGCTTGGTCTCGCGCACCTCGATGCGCTCTTTGGGCAGAGCCACCGGGATGGCGGTGGTCACCACCGGAATGGTGATCAAGAAGATGATCAGCAAGACCAGCATCACATCGACCAGGGGCGTGGTGTTGATGGTGGAGATGACCGCGTCGTCGCCGTCCGGGCTGGGGCCCACGTTCATAGCCATAGTGCAGTTCCTACGGGGAAGGTGCGGGCTTTAGTTCTTGATGGTGCCCAGCACCACGGCGTGCAGGTCGTTGCCAAAGGTGCGCACCTGGTCCATCACGGCTTTGTTGCGGCGCACCAGCCAGTTGTAGGCCAGCACCGCAGGCACGGCCACGGCCAGGCCAATAGCCGTCATGATCAGCGCCTCGCCCACGGGGCCGGCCACTTTGTCAATCGATGCTTGGCCGGAAATGCCGATGGCCGTCAGTGCGTGGTAAATACCCCAGACCGTGCCAAACAAGCCGACAAAGGGGGAGGTGGAACCCACGGTCGCCAAAAAGGCCAGGCCGTTTTGGGTATTGCCTTGGACCCGGTCCACGGCGCGCTGGATGGCCATGGCGATCCAGTCGTTCAGCGGAATATGGCCCATCAGGCCGTGGTGTTTGCTCACTGCGGTGCCTGCGGCATCGGCCAAGAAGCGGTAGGGGCTGTCCTCGGAAAGCGCCTTGGTGCCTTCGGCCACTGTTTTAGCGCTCCAAAAGGCTTGCGCGTCTTTGCCTTGGCGACCCATCTTGCTTTGCTCAAGCACTTTGACAATCATGATGTACCAACTGCCCATGCTCATGATCACCAGCAGCAGCAAGACCACTTTGGTCACCAGGTCTGAGCTCGCCCACAGCGCTTCTAGGCCGTAGGGGTTGGAGGTCGCCACAGCGGCCACCGCAGCTACTGCCGTAGCGGCAGGCGCGTCCGTTTGCGCTATCGCCTGCACCGAGCCTAGCAGGCCCGCTAAACCCAAGAGCGCGCTGGCGCAGGCGTATCGAACTTTCTTGACGTCAAATTTCATTTTCCCGATCCTTGAGTGGTAAAGGTCCTTAGTTCGAGACCTTGGCTAGGCCAATCTGGCCAGCACGTAGCAGTTTAGCTGACAACTGATGCAAGTTACGAGTCTAGATGCCGTTGAATCTTGCGGATTTTATAAGCGTTAACCCCAGCCCTGGTTTGGATGGCGTTTGATCTTCGCTGGCGCCGGAACGTCAATCAACGTATCAAAAAAGCAACGAACCAGCGCATTTAATGGTAAACCCTAAATGGAGATGCATCGATTTTCGCTAATATGTCATCTAGTTATGTTGAATTTATGGAATTTAAAAAAAATGAAACCTACTCTTAGCTTCAAACTTAGCAACAAGCCCGTGGCGCTGGCCGTCATGGCGCTGGTCTTCATGCAATCGGCGTCCGCGCAAACGGCTGCGGAAACGACTGCCGCCCCAGAAACCAAGCCCGCAGCCGAAACGCAGACACTGCAAGAGGTCGTCGTGTCTGGCTCGCGCATCAAACGCGACAACTTCAGCACTTCAGCGCCGGTCACCATCATTCGCAATGAAGATGCGATGTCGGCAGGCTTCACGTCCACCGCCCAAGTGCTGCAAAGCACCGCTATCACCGGCGGACAGGGCCAAATCAACAACGCCTACGGCGGTTTTGTGACCGATGGCGGTCCGGGCGCCAATACGATTGGCCTGCGCGGCTTGGGACCAACGCGTTCCTTGGTGCTCTTGAACGGTCGCCGCATGTCTCCGTCGGGCACGCGTGGCTCTGTGGGCGCTGCCGACCTGAACACCTTGCCCAATTCCATCATTGACCGCATTGAGGTCTTGAAGGATGGCGCCTCTTCCATTTACGGTTCGGACGCTGTCGCCGGTGTGGTCAACATCATCACGAAGAAAAACCTGACCTCGTTTAATGTGGACGCCTCGACATCGCGCCCCGTGGATGGCGGCGGCAATACCAACAACTTCTCGATTTCTGGCGGTCAAGTCGCCGATGACTGGCGCTTCCTGGCCTCATACCAGGTCAATGACCAGGAAAGTTTGACGCTGGGCCAACGCGATTGGACCCGATGCAACACAGACTATCGCCGCACCAGCGTCAATGGCGTGGTGGGTGAATGGGGTAGTGGAGACTTTATTGACCCCGCCACTGGCAAGCCCAAGTGCTACCCGATCACTGCCACCGGCTCCAACGGCGTCACGATCAATACCCTTGGCGTAGCCAAGAGCACCGCCGGGGCGTCCGTGACTGGTGTTGGCGCACCTGGCTCGGTAGGCACCTTGTTCAACCGCTTTCGCCCCAACGCAGCCATCACCACCGGCGTGGTGGGTTACGAAGGCGTGGGCGGCGGCTCGAATAGCCTTGGCGTCCGTGACACGTTTGATCCGCGCATGCTGAATAAAACACTGCTATCGCCCGTGCGCAACCAGAACCTGTACGCCCAAGGCGGTATAGATTTGCACGCGCTGGGTGATGCCGAGTTGTACTACGAGGTCTTGCTGAATCGCCGCGATTCCAGCCAAACGGGCTTTCGCCAATTTTCGCTCGACTACCAGCAGGGCAGTCCGCTTATTCCCGCCAGCCTGGCATCAAGCCTTTTCTTGACGCCGCAGGTCACCACCAACGGTAAGAACGTTGGCGTACGTGCCTTTATCGGTTTTGGTAATGATGTATCCAGCCAGACAGTGGACTTTAGCCGTGTCGCCGCAGGCTTACGCGGTGCATTGGGCAGCACCGGTTGGGATTACGATGTGTCGATTGTCAGCAGTCAAAGCAGTGGGTCCTATACCTCTTATGCATTCCTGACGAATCGCTTGGCACAAAGCTCCGACGTGGTGGTCAGTGGCAATGGTTTTGCATGCGTTAACCCTGCTAATGGTTGCGTTGCTGCACCCGCACTCACCCCCGCTGTGATTGGCGGCCAATTGCCTGCAGACTATGTGAACTATGTGTGGCAACCCTTTACCGGTTTGACCAAGTTCACAGAAAATGTTCTGGCTGCTTCGGTCACTGGCCCGGTGTTCTCGCTGCCGTACGGCAAAGTGAAAGCGGCCTTTGGTGCAGAAGTGCGCAAGTCCAGCATCGACGATACGCCTTCTCCCGAGTCTATGGCGGGTAACACGTTTAACTTTTCGTCTTCGACACCTACGCGGGGCAGCGATGGTTCTAAAGACCTGTTCGGTGAAATTGAAGTGCCCTTGTTGAAAGATCTGCCGGGATTTCAAGAGCTTACGTTGAACGCCTCGGGCCGCCGATCCGACTATGAATCCTACGGTGCTTCATCCACTTACAAAGCGGGTGCGCTGTGGACACCCGTGAAGTCACTGACCCTGCGTGCAACCCAGGGCACCTCTTACCGCGCTCCCGCACTGTATGAGCAGTTTTTGGGTGCCACCTCGGGCTTTCTCAACCAGTCGTCCGATCCTTGCAACGACTGGAGCTCTGTATCCAAGGTCGGTAGCATCCGCTCCAATAACTGCCAAAGCGAAGGGCTTCCCGCCGGTTTCACTGCCACTTCGGGCATCCAGGTCAATGGTGTGGGCGGACGTGAAGCAGGCCTGAAGGCGGAAACTTCGGAGAACAAATCCTTTGGGATTATTTTCCAGCCCGCATTGGGCACTGGCTGGGGCGACCTGTCTCTCGCTTTGGACCGCTTTGACATCAAGGTGGACAACGGTGTGTCCAGCATTGGTGGCTCTTCCATCCTGAGCAAATGCTATGACGACCCGGCCTTCCGTGCCGGCGGTAGTTTCTGTCGTCTGGTTTCGGCGCGTGCCGCTGGAACCAATGCCCTTGTCATCACCAACGGCTTCATCAACTTGGCTACTGACGTCGTGAAAGGGATCGATATCACCGCTCGCTACACGAACGATGTAGGTACCGGTCGTCTGCGTACGAATTTGTCGCTTACACGGTTCGACGAGACATCGAACAAGTTGTATGCCACTGACCCATTATTGGATAACAACGGTACGATCACGAATCCCACATGGTCTGGCGCTCTGGACGTCAACTACACCGTGCAAGGCTGGAACTATTACTACGGCCTGGAGTTTGTGGGTAAAACCTCGAGCTATGAATACTTGGGTGAAGATCCTGCGACGAGCACCTACAAGTTTGACACCCCGGACTATTTCCTGCATTCGGCATCTATCCAATACAAGGACACGGTTGGCAAGTGGAGTGCCACTTTGGGTGTTCGTAATATCGCCGATACCAAGCCCCCTCAGATTTCTTCAGGCTACTACAACAAAGTCGGCAACGCTCCTCTGTACAGCGGCTATGACTACTTGGGTCGTCGGGTCTTCCTGAACGTATCGAAGTCGTTCTAATCTAGGTCTTCAAAGGCCCTGGCAACGGCGTTGTCAGGGCCTTTTTTTATTCAGGGCGCATTCAAAACAGCGGCTTTTGGCTCGCGAGGCAAAAAAACTTGGTTTTTCACCCGTTTAGGGTAATCGCTAGCGACCAGACGCGTTCACAATCCATTGCATCACTGTTACTACATCAGGAATTGATTTTGAAAAAAGTAGCTTCATCATTTGGTAGCCTCGGAATCTGCTTGGCACTGTCGTGCTGGTTCGCGGGCCAGGCTTGGGGGCAAACCCCTGCAGCCATTCAGGTGCCGACCATGGCGCAGTTGGCGCAATTTCCCGCGATGACCGGGTTCCAGATTTCGCCGGATGGCAAGCACATGATTGCCATTGAAAGCGCGGGGGACACGCGCAGTATCTTGGTGTGGAAACTGGCTGATTTGTCGGTTAAACCCACCGTGATCAGCGCCAAGAATATGCAAATCAATAGTGCATCATTCTTGAAAAATGACATGTTGCAGGTGGGTCTGTCGCAGCGCTACGACTACCGTGGCGATCAGATGGTGAAGACATTCATTGGCAAACTATTGTTCACCGATCTGGAAGGGAAAAACTGGGTTGAGCCCATGGCATCGGTTGAAATTGCCCGGACCGCAGATGCAAAAGTCCAGGCGTCGCTCGCTAACCCCGCGGTATTGAGCCGCATGCCCGCAGACCCTGACCAGATCGTGCTGGTAAGCGACTCCCGAGGCGACACCCGTGACGTGTTTCGCTACAACGTTCGAACCGGCGCGGCAACCCGCTTGATGCGATTGGGCGAAAACGATAGTAGCGTGTGGGTCAGCGATGAGGGTGTGCCATGGGCCAAGTCGCGGGGCGGCTCGGATGGCAAAGGCGCTTTTGTTGCCATAGATTTTCGTTCGACTAAGGGCGATTGGGAAGAGCACTTCCGCAGCTATGTCAAAGACCGCGATGTGGTCGACGTTGTAGCCCCGGGTGGAAAGCCCAATTTGGCCATCATCCAAAGTAATGTGGGCCAGGAGTTCTCGGCTATTTACGAGTACGACATCGCGGCGAAGAAAACTACCTCCAAACTGTTTGAACACAAGTTCTTTGAAGCCATCGGCGTGCGCAGTTTGGATACAGATGATGGTAAGCCAGGGCCAGATGGTTCTGATGGATTCGTCTATGCGGGGCTTTTCGGTTCGGACTCCCATTGGGAAAGACCCGAAATTGACGCCGTGATTCAAGGGGTCGCGCAGGCGCTTGGCATCAAGCAAACCAATCAAAAACTCATGGCGGTCTCCGGTACTAGCCAAGCCGAGGTGCGCTCACTGGACGGAGTGTCCGTGCAATTGCTGCGGCGCATTAAAGGAGATACGCCAACTTACTTGTTCCGCGTTAGCGGCCTCACTTACCCCACCGAGCACTACCTGCTGCAAAACCAGAATTTGCGCTTGCTTGCCAAAGGGTTTCCCGCCATAGACCGGGCCGCTTTGGGAACGGCGCGGTTTGTTTATTACCCGGCGCGTGACGGGCTCAACATCCCAGCCTATCTGACCATCCCGAATGAAAAACTGTGTGGCCCCGGGCCTTATGCCGCCGTAGTGCATCCGCACGGCGGGCCATGGTCACGTGACAACATGAATTTCGACGGTTCAGGCTGGGTGCCTTTGCTCGTATCACAGTGCCGGGTGGTGCTGCAACCACAGTTCCGTGGCTCAGAAGGCTGGGGACGCACACTGTGGCTCGCTGGTGACCGCGAGTGGGGCCAGAAAATGCAGGACGACAAGGACGATGGCGCCAAGTGGCTGGTCATCGAAAAACTGGCCGACCCGCGCAGGATGGCGATGTTCGGGTTTTCGTATGGAGGCTACTCGGCATTTGCCGCTGCCGTGCGGCCTAACGATCTATACAAGTGCGCTATTGCTGGGGCTGGGGTGTCGGACATCAAAAGAATTACCGCGCGCAGTTATACAAACCCGTATTTCAAGGACGCGCAGGAGTCCACCATTCGCGGACTCAATCCCCTGGAGTTTGCCGACAAGATCAAGATCCCAATCATGGTCTACCACGGGGACCGGGACCAGACCGTTCTGCTGAGTCAGTCAGAGTTGTTTGTCGACCGCGCGAAGTCGGCCGGCAAACCGGTGGAGTACCACGTGCTGAAGGACTATGCCCATGGTCCAGCATGGACGCGCCAGACCATGACCGAGCAGCTGACCCTGATCAGTGACTACCTGAAAACGGGTTGCGGCGGCGGTGGACTCTAATTCGCTCTGAAAAAAATAGCTGCTTGCGCACGGGCCATGGGTGTCATAAGCCAAAAAGGGTAGGGAGGTCTGCTACCCCCCCCCGGCCTTGGGACAAGGCATTTTGTGGATATTGGTGTGTTGTTGATCTCCTAAGCTCCTGAGGGAAGCGGCATGCATGCAAGGCTATGCCATCTTTCGGTTAAGCTCTCGCAGGCTTGACAGGTGAAGCCCCCAATTCCAAGGAGTGAAAAACGTGAAAAAAACAACACGATGTATCGCGCTAGTGCTGAGTCAGGCGGCGCTGGCAATGGCCGCTTATGCCGCCCAAGTTCCCAACGGCGTTGAACTCGCCGCAAAGCAAGAGCTCGTGCGCAGTAACGGCTCCGAGCCCGAAACCCTGGATCCGGCGTCAGCCGAGTCGGTGGGTGCGAATCAAATTACCCGCGATTTGTTTGAAGGCCTGACCGCGACCACCACCAGTGGGCAGACGGTTCCTGGCGTGGCCGCCTCCTGGAAGCAGCTCAACCCGACGACTTGGGTCTTTACGCTTAGGAAAGACGCCAAGTTTTCCAATGGCGAAGCCATCACCGCCGAGGATTTTGTGTACGGCTGGCGCCGCTACCTGGACCCGAAGACGGCCTCACCATATGCCACTACGCTGGCACCGTTCATCCTCAATGGCATGGACGTGGCCGAGGGCAAAAAACCCCTTAACGAGCTCGGTGTGAAAGCCTTGGCCAAAGACCAACTGGAAGTGAAGACACCGTTTCCGGTGGCATTTTTGCTTGACCTGCTTTCAAACACCCAATTTGCGCCCATTAACAAAGCAGTGGTCGATAAATTTGGCAAAGACTGGACCAAGCCCGGCAACATGGTGGGCAATGGCGCTTACGTAATGAAGGAATGGCGGGTCAACAGCGCAGTTGTGCTGGAAAAAAATACCCACTACTGGGATGCCAAGTCGGTGGTGCTGAACAAGGTGAGCTACCTCTCCATTGAAGACGCTACCGCGGACGTCAAAATGTTTCAGTCTGGCGATACGGACTACGTGCAAGGCTTGCCGCCCGGCTCGTATGAGCAATTCAAAAAGAGCCATCCGGCGGACATTAAAAACGGCCCTATGCTGGGCTTGCGCTTTTATGCCTTCAACAACAAAGACCCTTTGCTCAAAGATGTGCGCGTGCGCAAAGCGCTGTCGATGGTGATCGACCGCGATACCCTTGCCAGCAAAGTGACGGCCGATGGCCAGATACCCGCCTATGGGGTGATCGTCAAAGGTGTGAATGGGGCGGATGTCACCGCCTATGACTGGGCCGCGTGGCCTATGGAAAAGCGGGTGGAAGAGGCCAAGAAATTACTGGCCGCTGCCGGTGTGAAACCCGGAACCAAAATCAATTTCACCTACAACACCGACCAGTACCACAAGAAAATGGCTATTTTTGCAGCCTCTGAGTGGAAAACCAAACTGGGTCTGGAAACCGAGATGGAGAACATGGAGTTCAAGGTGCTGCTGAAGAAGCGGCACGACGGTGAATTCCAAATCGCCCGGCATGGTTGGGTGGCCGACTACAACGACGCAACCACTTTTTTGACGCTCGTCCAATGTGACTCGGATGCCAATGACAATAAAAATTGCAACCGCAAGGCCGAAGATTTGATCAGCCAAGGCAATCAGGCACTGGACCCTGCCAAGCGCAAAGCGCTTCTCACCAGTGCCGCCAAATTGGTGATGGAAGACTACCCCATGGTCCCCTTGCTCCAATACACCTTGCCGCGCTTGGTCAAGTCGTATGTGGGAGGCTATTTTGAGAGCAACCCCATGGACCGCTTTCGCAGCAAAGATTTGTACCTGATCAAACACTGATCTAGCGGGCTGCTGCAGGCGCATTGCATGTGGAAATACACCTTGCGTCGCATACTTGCGACGCTGCCGACCCTGCTCACGGTGATTACGGTGTGCTACCTCATGCTGCACCTGACGCCAGGCGGGCCTTTTGACAGCGAGCGCAAAGTGTCGGCCGCCGTGCTCGCCAATTTGCAAGCCAAGTACCACCTGGATTTACCGCTTTGGCAGCAGTATTTGTATTACCTCAACAATTTGCTGCACGGTGATCTGGGAGCCTCTTTTCGGTATGCGGACTGGTCGGTCAATGACCTGGTTGCCAAGGCCTTGCCGGTGTCCTTGCTGATTGGCGGTTTGTCCATGCTCATTGCGGTGCTTGCCGGTGTGTTCTTGGGTATTTGGGCCGCATTGCGGCAAAACAGTTGGGTAGACCATGCCCTCATGGTTTTTTGCAATATTGGCGGGTCTGTGCCCTCATTTGTGATTGGCCCCCTGCTGGTGACCGTATTTGCACTCTGGCTGCAATGGCTGCCCTCGGGGGGTTGGAATGAGGGGCAATGGCGTTTCGTCGTTCTGCCCGTTACCTTGCTGGCGGTGATCAATCTCTCCACGGTCGGCCGGGTGATGCGGGGCAGTTTAATCGAGGTAATGAGTTCCACTTTTATTCTGGCGGCCCGGGCCAAAGGTTTGCCCATGTCCACCATCGTGCTGCGCCATGCTTTGCGGCCGGCACTCATTCCCGTGGTCTCCGTGCTCGGGCCTTTGGCGATTTCTTCGATTACCGCAGCGGTGGTGACCGAGACCTGGTTTTCGCTGCCCGGTTTAGGCAAACTGATTGTCAACGGCGCGTCCAATCGTGACTACACCCTGGTCCTGGGCCTGGTGGTGCTGGTTACCTTTGTCGCAGTTTTGCTCAATTTACTGGTAGATCTGGCGTATGCCTTACTCGATCCCAAAATCCGCTACTGACCTGGCGCCGGCCGCGCGCAGCCCTTGGCTGGATGCGCGGCAACGCTTTATGCGTAATCGTGCGGCGCTTGTCAGCCTGATCATCATCGCTCTGATTGCGTTGGTTTGTCTGGTGGGGCCCTGGCTATTGCCTCATGCCTATGACGATACGGACTGGAACCAGATGGGCATTGGGCCGACCTGGGACCATTGGCATCTCTTCGGTACGGACGAACTGGGGCGGGACTTGTTGGTCCGAACGCTCATTGGCGGACGGATATCGCTCACGGTGGGCGTGTTGGCCACGCTGGTGTCGGTGTTCCTTGGCGTTGCTTGGGGTGCGGTAGCCGGGTTTGTGGGCGGAAAAATAGACGCCTTCATGATGCGCATCGTCGATATTTTGTATGCCATTCCCTATCTGCTGATTGCCATCATGATGGTCACCATTTTGGGGCGCGATTTTTACCTGGTGGTGCTCACGATTTCTGCTTTTTCCTGGATGGATATGGCCAGGGTGGTGCGGGGGCAAACCCTGTCGATCAAGTCCAAAGAATACATTGAGGCAGCGCGCGCCATTGGCGTGCCTACCCACCGTATTATTTTTTCGCATGTGGTGCCCAATCTGCTGGGCATCGTGGTGATTTACACCTCCATCACGGTACCGGGCGTGATACTCACGGAATCGGTCTTGTCTTTTTTGGGTCTGGGTGTACAAGAGCCTATGACCAGTTGGGGCGTGCTGATTCATGATGGCGCCAATGTCATGGAAAGCAGCCCTTGGATGATTTGGTTCCCCGGCGCGGCCCTCACCCTTACCTTGTATTGCGCTAATTTTCTGGGGGACGGAATGCGCGACGCGCTCGACCCTAAGACCCGATGAATACCACTGCGCAATCCTCCAACGCAGCGCTGCTGCAGGTGCAAAATTTGCAGGTGCAGTTTGCCACCAACGATGGCCCGGTCTATGCGGTCAATGGGCTTAGCTTTGCGCTCCAGCAAGGAGAGACTTTGGGCATTGTGGGGGAATCAGGCTCAGGCAAGTCGCAGACCGCGCTGGCCATCATGGGTTTGCTGGCGCGCAATGGCCGCGCCACCGGCAGGATCGATTACCAGGGCCGCAACTTGTTGCAGCTTTCGGAGCAGCAACTCAACACGGTACGTGGCAGTCAGATCGCGATGGCCTTTCAGGATCCGATGACTGCGCTCAACCCCTATCTGACGGTGGAGCGCCAGATGACCGAAACCTTGCAACTGCACAAAGGCATGGACCGCAAGGCCGCGCGTGCCAGTGCCGTGCGCATGCTCGATGCGGTAAAAATCCCTGCTGCCGCCTCGCGCATTGATAGGTACCCCCATGAGTTTTCGGGCGGCATGCGCCAACGCGTGATGCTGGCCATGGCTTTGCTGTGTGAGCCTGCCATCTTGCTCGCCGACGAGCCCACCACCGCACTGGATGTCACCGTGCAGGCCCAGGTCTTGGCATTGCTGCGCGAATTGCAAAAAGACATGGGTATTGCAATCTTGCTGATCACCCATGATTTGGGGGTGATAGCAGGCCTGTGCGATCAGGTCTTGGTGATGTACGG
>Ga0114964_10002932_pt1 | contig 11718 bp, 9 predicted proteins | sample C_131016_MF_Meta_FD_92638 | JGI IMG/M metagenome (GOLD analysis project Ga0114964, IMG submission 92638) | Freshwater microbial communities from Lake Croche, Canada to study carbon cycling - C_131016_MF_MetaG | ecosystem: Environmental > Aquatic > Freshwater > Lake | place: Lake Croche, Canada... | reverse complement strand
TTCAAAAGAGCCCAGGCCATGGCCAGCGCAAAAATGGGCTCCAAATTCAAGATCGCGGAATTTCCAACCACACCGAGCTTGGGCAATACGGTGAACATGAGCGTGATGCCACTCGAATAAAACAAACACAACAACAAAAGACCCCACCAACCTTCAGTTGCTTGCGGCCAGTGAAAAGCACCAAAATATTGCGTCGACCCCAAGGTGATCAAAGTGACCATCCACATGGTGAGTGAAGTTCTCAAGCGCCCATCCAAGCCCTTGGTTTCGAATTCAATGAGCACCAGGACCAAGCCAAAAGTGGCCGCCCCAATCACTGCACAGAGCACCCCCCAGCCGATCAAGTCCCATTGAGCCTTGGCTCCAAGGCCCGAGGCCGAGCCCGTGACGTCGAGCGCCAACGCCAAACCCAAGAGTAGCAGTGGCATCAACAGCAAGACTTGACGCTCACTCTTGTGTTTGTAAATCACACGGGCCCAAAACGCAGCCCACAAGGGGTAGCTATTGAAGGTGAGCAAAGCCAGTGACACGGGCAAAACAGCCACAGCGCTATACAGGGTCCAACTTTGAACCGAAATCAATAGACCAATGACTGCCAAGACTCTCCATTGTCGGGGCTCAACCTTGAAGCGGATCTTTTGCGCAACGACCAATCCACTCACCATGATGGCCGTGAAGGCACTGCGAATCACCACAGCGGTGGAAACATCGAGTCCATGATTGAAAGCAACCCTGGCAGCCACATGGTTGGAGCCCATCAAAAGGGCCACCAACATCAAACTCAAGAAAGCCGCCAAGGAGATGGAGGATGCCGCTTTGCGTGGTGAGTCACTCATGAAACAGTTTCTTGGTTCAAAATTTCTTCCAACAACTTCACTGGAGAGACAGGAGCATGTTTCAAATGAATATTCCAATCCCTCAGAGCATCATCGATGGCAGAAAAAATGGTTGCCACCACAGGTACGGTGCCACTCTCACCCACCCCCTTGACCCCCAAAGGATTGAAAGGCGCAGGACTCTCGTGAAACAAGATTTCAAAGTCAGGTATCTCGGTGGCTGTTGGCAACAAATAGTCTGCAAAAGTGGTGGTGAAGGGCTGCGCTTGTTCATCGTAGCCCATGAATTCAAACAACGCGTTACCAATACCGTGGGTGATACCACCATGCAGTTGACCCTCCACAATCATGGGATTGATCAATTTGCCAGAATCTTGGCTGGCCACATAGCGCAATAGTTTGACACCACCGGTCTGCACGTCCACCTCGACCTCACAGGCATGAAACGAATGCGAATAGGCCAAGACCTCGGTCTGCCAGTGTTCAGAGTACTCAAGACCGGCCTCCACACCAAGGGGCAGTGCGTAGCCTGGAACACCCCTGAGTTTTCTGGAAATATCCCCCAAGCTCAATTGTTTGTCCGTGCCTTTGACTTTGACAAAACCATCCCAAAGTTCCAAATCGTCTTCAGAGGCTTCCAAGATTTGGCTGGCCACTTTCAATGCTTTTTTTCTCACTTGAATGGCGGCCAAATGCACAGAGGATCCTGCTGTCACGGTTTGCCGGCTGGCAAATCCTCCGAGTCCCATGGTGACAAATCGAGTGTCTCCGCACACCACCTCAACGTCACTGGCAGACACCCCCAGTTGTTCTGCACATATTTGTGCAAGCGCAGTCTTCAAACCCTGCCCCATGGCCAATGCGCCAGTGTAGACACTCACCAAGCCAGCGGGTGAGACTTTCACAGTCCCGGATTCAAAAGGGCCCCGCCCGGTGCCTTTGACGCCATGAGCAAACCCCAAACCAATGTATCGACCTTGTCCCTTGGCCGCCAATTGCCGAGCCTTGAAGCCCTCGAAATCGATGTGTTTGAGCACCATCTCTTGGCAGTGCAAATAGTCACCACTGTCCAAAATGATGGGTGCTCCAGCTCTATTTTTGATTTGTTTTTCATAGGGCATCTGCGCTTTGGAGACCAAATTTCTAGCCCGAATCTGCTCTCTTCCAATACCAAGTTCAACGCTGGCCAAATCCAATAAGCGCTCCATCACAAAAGCCGCCTCAGGGTAACCCGCCCCTCTCACCGGGATCGTGGGCACTTTATTGGTTTGCACCACACTGACCTCCAAGTGATACGCTCCAACCTTGTAGGGACCCGTGACACCCGTGGCGGCGTTGTAAGGACAATTGATCCCTTGGGGGGTGTAAGCCCCTTGGTCATGAAGCATCTGCCCCCTAATTCCAAGAATCTCTGCCTGTGGACCGAGGGCCATCTCGACGTCCCAAAATTGTTCACGCTCTTGTATCGCAGACACAAAATGCTCGCTTCGGTCTTCAACCCATTTCACCGGTTGGCCCAGAAGTTTGGCGCATGCCGCTATGGCAATTTCCTCGGGATAGACCAAAAATTTACAACCAAATCCTCCTCCCACATCGGGAGCGATCACGCGCACCCGATCTTCATTGAGGCCCAAGAGCTCACAGAGCATTTGCCTTAAATCATGCGACATTTGCGTCGACGACCACACGGTGAGCTCAGAGCGCACAGAAAAGTCGGCCATCACTCCCCTGCCCTCGATAGGATGGGCCGCACCACGGTGTGTGGACAAGGAAGCTTGAACCACACGGTGAGCTTGACTGAAAGCCGCGTCCACATCACCATAGGCCACTTTGAAATGATTGAGTTCATTGCTTGGACTCTCCAAGCGCACAGCCGGAGCATTGGCCTCCAAGGCTTGCCTACAATCGTGCACCATGGGCAAAGGCTCATACTCCACTGCGATGAGCTCAGCCGCATCTTCTGCAATGTGCCTTGAGGTGGCCACCACCACTGCAACAGCCTCCCCCACAAAACACACCTCTTTGGGACACAGAACAAACGGCGTGATATTTTGCGGCAAGGCTGTTGTAGGAAATCCCAAAGGCATGCGAAGTTTGACCAACACCGACTCAAGCTCTTTGGCCGTGTAGACCGCGTGAACACCCGGCAACTTCAAGGCTTGTGTGGCATCGATACTGACCATGTGGGCATGGGCATGTGGACTTCTCACAAAGGCCGCGTGCAGTGTTCCAGGCAGTTGAATGTCATCAAGAAAGCAGCCTTGACCTTTTAAGAGACTGGGGTCCTCAACCCTTGGCGAACGCGCGCCAATGACCCGAGGTTCATGGCCAACGGAGTGATCGTATTCAATGGCCATCTTTGACCTCATGCAATACAGGTGCCAGCGCATTGGATGGCTCATCTCGCATGCGTTTTGCAGCCACCATGCACGCCTTCACCATGTTTTGATAACCCGTGCAGCGGCACAAATGGCCCGATAGCACATCGCGGATTTGCTCAGGGCTTGGACTGGCATGGTCTTTGAGCAACTGGGTGAGGGAGATCAATACACCAGGCGTACAAAAACCACACTGCAGCCCGTGCTCACTCCAAAAGCTCTCTTGCAAGATAGACAAACCACGCTCGGGCGTGATGCCTTCGACTGTGATGACATTCTTTTGATCAACCTGCACGGCAAGCATGAGACAAGCGCGAACGGCGCGACCTTCCACCAAGACCGTGCAAGCGCCGCATACACCATGCTCACACCCCACATGGGTTCCGGTCAAATGGCATTGTTGGCGCAAAAAGTCTGCCAAGTTGAGCCGACTTTGAATATCCTCTTGGACATTTTGGCCGTTCAAGTTGAACGCGATGGTTTTGACTGGATTGGAACTCATACTCAATGGTGCTTCACCTGATCAGATGTTGAACAACGTTCATGGGCAAGCGCCAAGGAACGGACCACCAAACTCTGGGCCAATCGGGCCCGGTACCAAGAAGGATAAAGTTTGTCGCTCAAGGCATCAAGGCTAGACAGGACCTCTGCGACTTTGACAAACAAGTCATGACTGGGCTTTTGCCCCAAAAGTTCTTGCTCAATATCCAGGAGTTTTTGGGGTGTCGCCCCCACACCCCCCAAATGAATCGATACCCGATCCATCAAGCCCTGAGGGTCAAGGGTCATCAATGTTGCAACCGAGACAATCGCAAAGTCTCCATGTCGCCTGGCAAACTCCACAAAAGAGTATCCATGATCCTTGGGCCAAAGGGGTATTCTGACCGCGATCAACAGATCATCGCTTTCCAAGGCGGTGGTCATGAAATCTCGGCCAAAATCAGACATGGACAAAATCCGCGAGCCGCGGGCATTGCGAACCACCAACTCTGCATCGTAGCTGTAAGCCACCAGGGCCATTTCAGCCGACGGATCGAAATGACACAAACTGCCACCCAGAGTTCCCCGGTTTCTGGTTTGCATATGACCCACATATTGGATGGCTTCATACATCAAGGGCAATCGCTCTCGAATCAGATCAGATTGCGCAATGGTGTATTGCCTCACCATGGACCCAAACTCAATAAAGCCAGCGCCCTGCGTGATGGAATTGAGCTCATCAATTCCATTGATGTCGATCAAATGGTCAACGCCCACCAAACGGTAGTTCATCATGGGCATCAAAGACTGCCCACCGGCCAAGACTTTGGCATTTTCACATTGGCCCAACAACACCAGGGCTTCTTGCAAGGTTTTTGGGCTGTGGTGGGTAAATGCGGCAGACTTCATCAGATTTTAAATTTTGGACAAATCCAGCGAAGCTGGATGAAAGAGTTGCCTGGGATCGACCTTGACCTTGGAGAGACCTTGTTGGTGGTGATAGGCGGTGAAGGTCTCAAGAACATGCCGATTGGCTTCAAACCCATAACTCCAATAATCCTCTCCCATGAGGGCCTTGGCCGATTCGAATTCAGAAACTCCCCAGGGCAAGGAGTTGAACAAATGACCTATTTGACCCAGCTCATACATGCACAACTCTTTGGCTTTGATGAAAGACTTGAACACACTCACCGGCAACCAAGGCTCACGCTCGGCCAATTCACGACGGATACCAATGATGTGCATGATGGGAAAAATATTCGTTTGCTGAAAATACTCTCTCTCAACCCGAGGATAGTCTGGGAAGAGTCGATCAACTCCAGGACTTTTGTTCAAATAGCATGAGGGCGCTCGCGCACTGATGAGCGCATCGATCTCGCCATTGGCCAACATGTCACTGAGCGTTCTATCGTTGGGAATGGGAAGCAACTCAACGCCTGGGATATCACTCAAGCGGGTTCTCTCTTCGCGCCCTGCTTCCTCCAAACCACCTCCACGCCAAAGCACATCGGTGGGCTCCAATCCATGAAACTCCGACAAGATGCCGCGAATCCATACGTTGGCCGTGATCTGATACTCGGGCACGCCCACCTTCATGCCCTTGAGATCAGAAGGCTTTTTAATACCGCGATCGGTCCGAATATAAATGCCTGAATGTCGAAATAACCTGGAGACAAAGGCTGGAATGCCAACGTAGGCGTTCTCGCCACGTGATGTCATCAAGGTGTGACTTGACATGGAAATTTCGCAGACATCGAACTCTTGAAATTTGAAGGCGCGGTGAAAACCCTCCTCCGGCTCAATTGCCACAGCCGAGACATCACAGCCTTCAATGGGAGCACGGCCGTCAAAAATCGCTCGGCATCGATCATAGTCGCAGCATGAAAGGCTAATTCTTAATTTGTTCATGAAGTCAGTCCATCAATTGGAAAAGGAAGAGCGATTGTAAGAATGTGCCTACTCAGGCTTGATGTTGGCAATTTTGATGGCCGCTTTGAATTTCTCAATGTCAGTGCTCAGCAGATGGGCAAATTGCGAAGAGGTACCCCAAAACTCATCCATACCCGCTGTGGCCAATTGTGTCTTGACTTCAGGCGACTCCAATGCTTTTTTCAGGTCTACCTCCAATTTGGCCAAAATATCTTTGGGCGTATTGACACTGGCCATGACACCGTAATAATTCTCCACTTCATAATTGGCCAACTCAGGAATGCCAGATTCTCTGAATGGGACCGCACTGGGCAAGGAAGCAGAGTGCTCGCGAGACGTGAGTCCAATCACGCGCAATTTTTGATCTTTGGCAAAGGGCAACACCGTGACCAAGGAGGAAATCACCACTTCCACCTGGCCAGACACAGCATCAATCACCGCAGGCGTACAACCTCTCTCAGGGATATGCACAGCAAAAGTAGAGGTGGCATTTTTATACAACTCCATGGCAAAGTGGTGAGCGGTGGCGACCCCGCAGGTGCCATAGGCAATTTTGCCGGGTTGAGAGCGCAAAAGAGCCGTGAATTCTTTGAGGTTTTTAACTGAAACTTTGGGATTGACCGCCAAGGCAATCGGAGAAGACGTCAGTGAAGCAATGGCAATGAAGTCTTTTCTCAAGTCAAATGGTAAATTGTTGTACAAGGCTTGATTGATGGCGTGTGTATTGCTGGCGAGCAACAAGGTGTACCCATCGGGCTTGGCGCGAAAAACTTGCTCTACTCCAATAGAACCACCTGCGCCAATTTTGTTGTCCACCACCACTTGCTGGTTCCACATGCGCGACAAATGCTCACCGATGATGCGAGCCGTCAAATCGGCGGCACCACCAGGGGTGAAGGTCACCATCAACTTCACCGGCTGACTGGGGTAGGAAGACGTTTGAGCCGTGGCTGAAAATCCCAACGCCACCCAGCACAAAACCATGAAAAATTTAATCATTGAATTCATTGAACACCTTCCGTTGTTGAACTAAGACACAATTACCACGCAGTCATCAAACACCATGAATCATTTCCCAAACTCGCATGGGTGACAAGGGCAGTGAGGTGGGTTCAAGATTCAATGAACCCAACGCATTCGCAACCGCATTGCCAATGGCTCCACCCACACAAATGGTGCCACCCTCGCCAGCACCTTTTGCACCCAGAGGGTTCAGTGGAGAGGGATGTTGTTCAAGTACGACTGCTCGAATGACTGGAAAATCAGTGGCCGTGGCAATCAAATAATCTGCCAAAGAACCTGTCAACAATTGGCCTTGTTGATCGTGAACAATATGCTCGAGCAAGGTGCCGCTCATGCCTTGCACCGTGCCACCCACCAACTGACCATGGACTGTCAAGGGATTGATGGCGCGGCCAACGTCCTCAACCACCAAATAATCCAAGACTTTGATGCGACCAGTTTTGGGATCCACACTCACATGGGCTGCAGCGCAACCATAGGCATAGGTGTGATGGTGACTTGCAAAGGTGCCCATCACCTCGATGGGGGTTGAGTTCACGAGCTCATTCCAACTCACAGATCCACCTTGGCTGGAAGTCGCCAAACCTGCGGACACGCTCACCTGAGATGGATCACATTTCAACACCGCACTGGCTCGAAGGCGAATTTCCTCCTTGAACAAGTCGGTCGCATTCGTCACCGCAGAGCCACCCATGACGGTTGAGCGAGAGTGATACGAACCCCACCCTTCGTGCAAGAGCGTGGTCGATCCATGCAGCATGACAATGTCTGACATTTCAATATCGAGCTCATCGGCTGCGATTTGCGTGAGAACCGTCTCCACCCCCTGCCCCACCGACGTAGAACCCACACTGAAGGTGATCAAGCCATCTTTGTCCAAACGCAATTTGGCGTTCTCGCGTGGCCCAGCTGAACCACCCTCGATGAAACACGACAAGCCTAGGCCATGATAAACACCATCCACCATTTGACCTTGGAGATGCTGCAACTCATGCCACTTGAAATCTTTCACACACCGCTCGAGCGTTTCTCGATAGTCACCACTGTCACACTCGGTATCGGCCGTGTGATCAATCAATGACGGACTGATGGTGGGAAAAGGATAAGGCATGTCCCTTGGAGTCAATACATTTTTGCGCCTGATCTCAACCGGATCTATTCCCAAGTCTTTGGCGGCCAATTCCAACAATCGCTCGCAAAAGAAATTGCTCTCGAATCGACCAGGAGCACGCAAGGTGCCACTTGGCGTTTTATTGGTAAAAACTATGTCACAACTGATGTCCACGTTCTCGACTTTGTAAGGGCCAGTCAAAAATTGCGTAATGTTTCTAGGCGCAACCAAACCATTGGTTCTAGGATAAGCACCCAGGTCATAATTCATGTGCCCACGAAACCCCAAAATTCGACCCTCACGGTCACAAGCGATCTCCACTTGCGCGTCACAATCACGCGCTTGATTCATGGAGGTCAAGTGCTCAAGTCGATCTTCAATCCATTTGATGGTCGCTCCCAAAGTCTTGGCAGCAAACGGGATCAGGAAATCCTCAGTATAAAACTCACCTCGAGCCCCGAAACTGCCACCCACATCGTTTTCAATCAATTGAACATGGTCCTTCTCCATGGCCAACATATTCGCCAATGCAGCGCGATTCCAAAAAGGAACCTTGGCAGCACCAAAGACAAATAACTCTTGGGACTCAGATTTCCACTGCGCCAAGACACCGCGGGTCTCCATGGTCATGGCGGAAATTCTTTGGATGACGAATTTTTCTTTTCTGGTGTAAGCCGCATTGTCAAAGACCAACTGGGCGTTTCCCTTTTTGGATTGATAGCTGAGCGGTGAATTTCCTCTTGGGTCAGAAAACAATTTCACCTCATTCGTTAGCGCAGTTTGGATATCGGCTGCAACTTCCAAGCTCTCAATGTCGAGCTCGATGAGACCCATGGCATCCTCAGCGATGGCAGGTGTTTTGGCGACCACCAATGCAATGGCTTCACCCACAAACCGTACTTTATCACTCGCAATCACGGGTTGCTTGTAGGAGTCCAGGATTGGGTTGTGGTGCAAACGAATGGGGATGAGGGGGACCGAACCACAAAGATCCACAACATCCTTTGCCGTCAATATGGCCACCACACCGGGTAGCTTTTTGGCCTCATCGGTCTGAATGCTTTTGATCAAGCCATGGGCTATGGGACTGCGAAGAATACTGACGTGCAATACGTCTTCTTTTTTCACGTCATCGACATAGATGCCTTTGCCACGCAAAAAACGCAAATCTTCGACTCTTTCTTTCGGGGAACCGACATTTTTACGTTGACGCTCGATGGGTTTGAGTATGGGTTGAGCCATGATCACTGCGCTCCCACTTGTTGATACGCCACTCGAGCATCCAAAACAGCCTGTACGATTGGCACGTATCCGGTGCAACGGCACAAATTACCAGATAAAACCTCACGAATTCGATCCTCGTCACAATGAGGCTCTTTGGTCAGCAAAGCATGTGCAGTGGTGATGAAGCCCGGTGTACAAAACCCGCACTGCAATGCATTGTGTTTTCGAAACGATGCCTGAAGTGCAGATAATTCATCATCATCGGAGAGCCCCTCAACGGTCAACACGGATTGTCCGTTGGCTTGCACGGCAAGCATTAAACAAGACCGAACTGCCTCTCCATTGACCAACACTGTGCATGCACCACATACGCCGTGCTCACAGGCCACATGGGTGCCGGTGAGGTCCATCTCATGCCGAATACAGTCGGCCAAATTGAGTCTGGAGGGGACGTCGGCTTCAAATGTCTTGCCGTTGACAGTCATCTTTAATTGCATCTCGGGTACTCACTTATTCTTTAAATGTGGTGCAATGCTTGCGCAAAGGATTTGGAAATCATCTCTAACATCAATGCGCGTCGGTATTTTTCGCTGGCGTGGATATCACCTTGAAAAGACATGGCGCTTAGGCAGTCCAAGGTCACGTTTTGAATCAATGTTTCACTCAAAATTTGATCGTTCAACTTGGCTTCCGCCGACACCAATCGCATGGGCTTTTCGCCAGTGCCTATGAGTCCGATATGAACATTGCTGGCCACACCAGACGCACTCAAATCAAACCAAACAGCAGCGCCTGCAAGCGCAAAATCACCTTTTCGCCTTGAAAACTCAGTAAAACCCCAGCGTCTATCATGTGGCCAAAAAGGCAAGTCAATGGCTACGAGTATTTCATTGGAAGCGATCGAGGTTGACAACTGGCCCAAGAAAAAGTCAACCGCCTTGACATGCCGAAGACCCTGAGGCCCTTGCAAATGCAAGACCCCTTCCAACGCAACGGCCAAGCCGGGCATTTCAGCCGCCGGATCCGCATGAGCGAGACTACCACCGACTGTGCCACGATTTCTGATTTGATAATGCGCCACGTGATCAATGGCCGCACACAACAAGGGCTGTGCATCTCGAAGACCTTGATGAAGCTCAATGTCAACCCAACGGACCCGAGCGCCCAAAGTTGTGCCACTCGGAGTGATGCTGACTTGGCTCAGGCTGGGAATGGCCTGCAAATCGACCAGCAATTGGGGACTGGCAAGTCTGTAGTTCAAAATCGGCATCAAACTTTGACCACCAGAGATGATTTTGACTTCACCTTCGTGTTGATCAAGAATTTGAATGGCCTCTTCTAAAGAAGTAGGACTGATGTAGTTGAAGTCAGTGGATTTCATGAATTGGTGTTTTGATTTAATCGGATTTGATATTGGCCAACTTGATGATTCTTCCCCAACGGCTCAATTCTTGCGTCATGTGCTTGGTCAATACGTCTGGGGTACTGGCAACAACCTGGGCGTTGAGTTTGACCAATTTGTCTCTTGCTTGACCGTCTTTCATGCCTTTGGCAATGGCGCCTTGCAACATACTTACAATTTCAGTTGGAGTCCCAGCAGGCGCATACACCGCATACCAAGCCGTGACGTCGATACCAGGCACGCCCGACTCACTGACCGTAGGCAGATCAACCCCAGGGACCCTTTGGGCAGTCTCAACCGCCAAGGCCTTGAGCTTTCCAGCAGCAAGCTGAGAGGCAACAGCGGTGTACTCAATTGACATGAACTGAATGTGCCCTGCCAACAAGTCCGATAGCGCGGGACCAGACCCCTTGTAAGGCGCATGAACCAAATCGAGTCCCGCTTCGAGCTTGATCAATTCTCCGGCCAAGTGGTGTGGTGAGCCGTTTCCAGCGGAACCAAATGCAAGACCGGGATGAGATTTCGCGTAAGCAATGAATTCGACAAAACTGTTGACTGGCAACTGAGGATTGACCACAAAAATGTGAGGAATGGTGGCCACCAATGACACTGGGGCAAAATCTTTGATGGGATCGTAGGGCAGTTTTTGCAATACTGGATTGATCCCATGCGTGGTGGTGGCTCCCAAAAGGAGTGTGTAACCATCGGGAGATTGTTTGGCGACAAATTCAGATCCAATGGCACCCGCAGCACCCGCACGATTTTCAATCACGACAGGTTGGCCGAGTTGCTCAGAGATCACTTCACCCGTGGTTCTCGCGACCACATCCAAGGCGCCACCCGGGGCGAAAGGGGCGATGAGCTTGATCGGTCTATTCGGAAACTTCACTGCGTCGGCAGCAAAACCAGTACCGACGAACACCAGACCCAACAAGGAGAAAACGCATGAAAAGTACAAATTTTTGAAGTCGGATTGCATAGAAATCACCTCGTGTGGATAGTGTCAAAGTTGTTGCAATGCAAGGGCATGATAACGAGTATCAATATACCTCTGCACTTTCTGGGGAATTGCCTTTTTCTCAAAAGCAGCTCTGATGGCCAAAACATTGGCAAAACCATCGATGTCGATATGCGCATCCACCATAAAGCCACCCATCGCAGATGTGGCCATCTCCACCGACCCGATGGCAACATCACGCTCCAACTTCAATTGCATTTGGAGCAGGTCAGTCACGGCCGCTTTATTGGCCACATCCAAAACCCATCGAAGTCCCTTGACATACGCCTTGATGTAAGCGATCAAAGTCTCTTCGTTTTGTTGAGCCCACCCCCTCA
>Ga0114964_10002931_pt1 | contig 11720 bp, 17 predicted proteins | sample C_131016_MF_Meta_FD_92638 | JGI IMG/M metagenome (GOLD analysis project Ga0114964, IMG submission 92638) | Freshwater microbial communities from Lake Croche, Canada to study carbon cycling - C_131016_MF_MetaG | ecosystem: Environmental > Aquatic > Freshwater > Lake | place: Lake Croche, Canada... | reverse complement strand
TGCTATGCACAGTTTTTCTTTTAGTCAGTTGGCTTTAAGAAAGCGGCATAATACATTTTATAAAGGCAAAACATTATGGCAACATTAGCAGAAATTCGCGCAAAACTTCAAGCAAGTTCTCAACAAGGCGGCGGCAACGCAGGCGGTGGAGACAACGGAATATTTCCTCATTGGAATATGCCAGAAGGATCAACTACCACAGTTCGATTCTTACCCGACCAAGACCCAAACAATACTTTTTTCTGGATAGAACGTGCAATGATCAAATTGCCCTTCGCCGGTATTAAAGGTGAAACAAATAGCAAACCCGTTACTGTACAAGTTCCTTGTATGGAAATGTGGGGCGAGACTTGTCCAGTTCTAACTGAAGTCCGTCCATGGTTCAAAGATAAATCTTTGGAAGATATGGGTCGTAAGTACTGGAAAAAGAAATCTTATCTATTCCAAGGTTTTGTTATTGATAGCAAACTTGTAGAAGAAGGCAAGACACCTGAGAATCCAATCCGTCGTTTCATCATCGGATCACAAATTTTTAACATTGTTAAGAATGCGTTGATGGATGCTGAGATTGAAGAACTACCAACTGACTATGTTCGTGGTCTTGACTTCAAGATTGCTAAAACAAGCAAAGGTGGTTATGCTGACTATTCTACATCAACCTGGGCTCGTCGTGAACGTGCTCTTGCTGAAATGGAACAAGCAGCAATTAAACAACATGGTTTGTTTGATTTGAAGAGCTTCCTACCTAAGAAACCGGGTGAAGTTGAACTCAAAGTTATCGCAGAAATGTTTGCAGCATCAGTTGATGGTGAAGCATATGATGGCGATCGTTGGGGTCAATACTTTAAGCCAGCAGGCTTTGGCGGTAGTGGTTCAGCAACTGGTTCTACAGCAGCACCAAAAGCAATACCCGTAGCAGCACCAATTGAGGAAGATGACATCCCTTTTGAACCTGCGGCAGCAGCTCCCGCTAAAGTGGTTGCACAAGAAGCAGCACCTGTTACAAGTAACGCAGGTAGTAGAGCGGCAGATATACTTGCCACAATACGTAGTCGCCAACAAGCAAACTAAGGAGTAACAGATGGGAAAAGCATTTGATATTTCTAAGTTTAGAAAGTCAATTACTAAGTCCATTGATGGACTTGGTATTGGCTTCAACGATCCAACTGACTGGATCTCAACTGGCAATTATGCTCTTAACTATCTTATCTCTGGGGACTTTTTTAGGGGAGTCCCCCTGGGTAAAGTTACAGTATTTGCCGGTGAAAGTGGTGCAGGAAAGAGTTATATTTGCTCTGGAAACATTATCCGACACGCACAAGAACAAGATATTTTTGTTATCCTAGTTGATAGTGAAAATGCTCTTGATGAAAAGTGGTTGTTAGATTTAGGTGTTGATACCAGTGAAGATAAACTACTTAAACTCAATATGGCTATGATTGATGATGTGGCAAAAACCATCTCTGAATTCATGAAAGAATATAAATTAATGCCCGAAGAAAGTCGTCCAAAGATTCTTTTTGTCATTGATAGTTTGGGTATGTTGTTGACTCCTACTGACGTTAATCAGTTCGAAGCTGGTGAGATGAAGGGTGACATGGGTCGTAAACCCAAAGCACTTACAAGTCTTGTTCGTAACTGTGTTAATATGTTTGGATCGTGGAATGTTGGTATGGTTTGTACTAATCATACATACGCAAGTCAAGATATGTTTGATCCAGATGACAAAATTAGTGGCGGGCAAGGTTTTATCTATGCGTCATCTATTGTGGTTGCCATGCGTAAACTGAAATTGAAAACTGATGAAGATGGTAATAAAACTACCACCGTAAACGGTATCCGCTCAGCCTGTAAGATCATGAAAACACGTTATTCTAAACCGTTTGAATCAGTACAAGTTGAGATTCCATATTCAACTGGCATGAGTCCATTTAGTGGTTTAGTTGATTTGTTTGAAGCCAAGGGTAAGTTGAAGAAAGAAGGCAATAGTCTTGTTTATACAACTAAAGATGGTGAAATTATTAAACAATTTCGTAAGGCATGGAACAGTAATGACAAAGATGGATTAACTGTAATTATGGCTGAATGGGAAGAAATTAGTATGCCTGTAGAGGCAGTGGAAACAGAGGAAGTATAAAATGGAAGAAGATCAAATTATCGGAGTATGGGACACTTTTAAGGACTATATTCCTGAAAAAAATCGTGAAACAGCAGCAACACATTTTGTAGATTTTTTAATTGCACAAGATGTAGAACTGTCAGTTCTTGAGTCAGTTATGGGATTTGATTCTCATCTTGATTCTGCAATACAACTTATTGTAGATGAATTTAATGATGAAAATCAAATTGATGAAGACGATACTTACTACGAAGACGAGGAGTAATTGTGAATTGGTACAGCAAAGTAAGCAAAGATATTGCTCACTTGCCAGGCTGTATTGATTACTATTACCTTGAATTAGATTCAGCAAGAGCAGAGGTTAAAATCCATGGCAACGTGGAAAAATCCTCTGCTTCTTTGCCCGGTCTTGTTGCTCATCGATTTAATCAACTTCAAGAAATTGAAGGTATATTAGAATATCTAAACATTGAACTCCGCCGCTTACGTTCCAAAACTTTTAAGAAATATTTGGAAAACTATCAACGTGCTCTAACCAGTAGAGATGTTGACAAATACGTGGATGGTGAGGCAGATGTGGTCGATATGGAAAAAATTATCAATGAGTTTGCACTACTACGCAATCAATGGCTGGGTATTATCAAGGGCCTAGATATCAAACAATGGCAACTAAGTAATATTATAAAACTCCGAACAGCGGGCATGGAAGACGTTGTTATTTGACACAGAAAGGACTTGCGTCCTTTCTTATTTTGTAGTATAATAAATGTATCATGTATATTGAAGATTTACTCCACACATTGATGTACTCTGTAAAGGCCAATCGTTATGATTCAACTTTGGTCCAGAGTTTCTATGAGCAAATAAATTACAAAAGTTTGGGTTTCACAGAAAAACAAGCTGCAATAATGTTAAAAATCTCAAAAGCATACAAACAACAAATTAATACCCACCTTGGTAAAGATATAACGCCGTTGTTAGACAATCCGCAATTCAAATATAACATTAGAACCATTAGTACAGTGAAGCATATATCTGTAATTCCTAATACTAATAATACTAAATCTATTCTGGTAAAATTTCCCTATGATGAAACACTGGTCAAAGATATAAAAGCTGAAAAACATAAATTTATATCCGCTGAATGGAATACAGATGAAAAATCCTGGATTTTTTCATTAGAAGGTGCTACCATTGAATATTTTAGCTCATACGTTATATTCAAAGGATTTACTGCCGACGACGAATTCAAGAGATATATGGAGCAGTCATTGGAGATTACCAGCAATGTTGAAAAATATGCTCCTATGCTAACCATTGAGCACGGAATCCCTAAAATTATCAATATTTCTCCCCATGTTCCTCAATCCACCAGCAGAGATATAATTGAGGTATTGTTCGAATCTAGAAAAGTAGGTATTACTACATGGGACCAGTTAGTTGATAACACCTTGCTTGAATCTGATCAAACTCAATTGATCAAAGACTTTATAAAATCTGACATTGATAAGGAGTTTTCCATAAATTTAGAGGAAAATTCAATCTTAGATTTGAAACCCATTGTAAAGAATTTATTGCCTTGTATTGTTACCGTACCCGGCGGTAATGAATTAAACAAAATGCAACAGGCATTGGAATTGCTAAAAGCAGTCGGTATTGAAAATCACGAAATTAGTGTCTTGTTCCGCTTACCTAATGAAAATGGTGGAGATTTTAACAAATTTGTCAAAGAAGAAAAATTAAATTCTCCTGTCTCTAGCACAACTAAAGCAGTTATCCTTAGTGGAAAACTTCCTAAGCCATTGTTTGAATCAGAATTGAAATTTAATTGTGTATTGAACTTTAATTTTTACAATGTTCACTATACTCTTGCTAATTTCATGAAAAACAAGCATAATGTTATTAATGTATTAGCAGATAGAAAACAAAAGAGCCAATTATCTTGAGCACCTGTAAAGTTATTATTAAAGATGAAGTGAATGTTAAGATTGATAATTTAGATCTTGATACTCGCAAAGCATTGGTCAAAAAATTTAAGTATGAGGACCCTACTGCCCGTTTTAGACCCAGCTATAAATTAGGTCGGTGGGATGGTAGTATCAGTTTTTTTGGTCTTGGAGGATCAACTTATCTGAGTATGCTCGGCCCGGTATTAGAGTACCTCGAAACCAAGAACTACTACATTGAAGTTGAAGATCTAAGGACCAGTGATCCCTTGGAATTTCCTGAAATTTCTGAAGATTTTTGGGGAGATTTATGTTGGCCCAAAGGACATGTTATGGCCGGTCAACTTATACGTATGCGTGACTATCAATGCGAAGTTGTTAATAATTTCTTAAAGAATCCACAGAGTTTGCAGGAAGTTGCTACCGGTGCAGGCAAGACAATCATCACTGCAACTTTGAGCAAAATTTGTGAAAAATACGGTCGAACAATAATCATTGTTCCTAACAAAAGTTTAGTAGAACAAACCGAAGAAGACTTTATTAATTGCAGATTGGATGTTGGTGTGTACTACGGAGATAGAAAAAATCTCAACAAAACACATACTATTTGTACCTGGCAAAGTTTGAATATTTTAGACAAAAAATCACAAAATAATGATGAGTTATTGTCATTAGCAGAATTCTTAAATGGTGTGAGTACAGTCATAGTTGATGAGGTACATATGGCCAAAGCCGATGTATTGAAAAAATTATTAACACAGAATCTTTCTAATGCACCTATACGTTGGGGATTAACAGGAACTATACCAAAAGCGGATCACGAGTATCAAGCATTGCGAGCAAGTCTAGGAGATGTTATACATCACATATCTGCACATGAATTACAGGCTCGCGGTGTATTAAGTAATTGTCATGTTAATGTTGTACAAACAGCAGAATGGAAAGAATTTGGTAGTTATGCTGAAGAACTGAAATATCTAGTTACTGATAGTACACGCATGACACATATCAGTAACATGATTCGCAATATTGCAGCATCAGGAAATACCTTGGTCTTGGTTAATAGAATTGACTCAGGTAAATTTATTATCGAGCAAATACCAGAGGCGGTGTTTGTGTCAGGTGAAGTTAAAACTAAAGACAGGAAAGAAGAGTACGATGAGATTAAAACAGCTGATAACAAGATTATTGTGGCGACTTTTGGTGTGGCCGCTGTGGGTATTAATATCCCTAGGATTTTTAATCTGGTTCTTTTGGAGCCCGGAAAGAGCTTTGTCAGAGTTATACAAAGCATTGGGCGAGGTATTAGAAAAGCTGACGACAAAGACTTCGTCCAGATCTGGGACATAACCGCAGCTACCAAATACGCTAAACGTCACCTAACAGAAAGAAAGAGGTTTTATAAAGAAGCCAAATACCCATTTAATATTGAGAAAGTAAAATACATATAATGCAAATTTTAACCCTGAACAACGAGATATTTCATCTCAACGACTTACCAGAAGAAGTAGATGAAGATCTAAGATTTGCTGTACTAGATAATAGCGATAGTAGTAACCCTGATTATTTCTTTATTCCATTAATATTTTTAGAGAGTTTTACAGGACCAGCAGCAGTATTAAAAATAGGTAAACATGAACTTACTATGCCATTAGACTGGTGTTCCATTGTTGGTGATCCCGAAGGACCCGACATGGAAGTACTTCCACTAACTAGCTTAAATGATCGTGGATTCAAAACATTTTGCTTTAATCCATTGAGTAGTTTTAGACCTGAATTTCATGAAATTGATATTATTGATGTTTATCAGGATGTTAAGTGGTATTTTCCAAAGATGAAACCTGGACAATTATTATGCACACCATTGGAATCAGGACCTAAGCCTACCTGTGCTTATTTTGTCAAAGAAGTTAGTCGCCAAAGTGAATTAGTGGATTATACAAGGTGCTGGTAAATGCCAATTTTTGAAAGTCCAGATAAGGGTGAAACAGTATACAGTAGAGAGGAAGGATCTACTAATCGTGTATTAGTTAATCAGTCTCCAAAGTCAATAGAAACATACAAAGAGATACAAGAACTTAAATTATGGGGCAATATTCATCGTGCCGCCAAGACCAATCCTGCTTTACAAGAAGCATTAGATCGTGTTAAAGTAACATACTACTTGACAAAAGACTACGAAGAAAGATATGGCAACCGCAGCAAAACTTGATATTAAACGTGAACTAAATGCTGTAGATCAAAAGAACTACAACTTCTATGATGATCTCACTAACGAAGAACGTAAGGCATTTAGCCCTTATATCTTAATGAGATATACCGCTAGCGTTCAGGGCGATAGAGATACACAAGAATGGTTTATTGAAATGACCAACGAAATGGTTAATAAGAATCATTGGGATCTTAGTAAGAATCATAAAGCTCTACTGTGGAAATTGTTTGCCGGAGTAGGTACAGGAGCCACTGCTTATCACCCTTACTTGGCAGCGGGTAAAAAAGAAAAAGCTAATAAGATTGAACGACTATTGTGTGAACTATATCCAGCAACAAAGATGTCTGATATTAAACTAATGGCATCTATGATGAGTAAAAAAGATCGAGAAGAATTATTTGATAAAATGGGCTTTGATAAAAAACAACGGAAAGAATACGAATGATAGCATTGGTAGAACAACCGTATACTTGTGTACATTGCAATAAAAGTTTTATGAAAGATAAGACTCTTGTTGCCCACATGTGCGAGCGTAAGAGACGTGCTCTACAACAAGATGAAAAACGTGTCCAAGCTGGATTCATGGCATTTAATCGTTTTTGGCAATTGACACAAAATGCTAAACAACCTAAGACTTATGATAATTTTGCTGACAGTAGTTATTATAATGCCTTTGTTAAGTTTGGTAGTTTTATTAATAATGTTAATCCACTCTATCCAACTAAGTTTGTTGACTATGTGATTAAAAGTGGAGTAAAATTAGATCACTGGTGCAGAGACGAACTCTACGAAAAATATCTATTTGATATGCTTAAAACAGAACCAGTAGAGAGTGCTGTACAAAGAACATTACAAAATATGATGGAGTGGGGCGATGCAAACAATGCCAACTATGCACATTACTTTAACTATGTAAGTCTTAACAAAGCGGTACATGACATACTCAATGGTAAGATTAGTTTCTGGATGATACTTAATAGTGCTCCTGGTAAAACTATGATTAGTAACATGAGTGATGAACAATTAATGATGATCGCTCCTGTGTTTGATGTTCCGTTTTGGATGAAGAAGTTTAAGCAAAGCCCGGCGGATGTTGCTCTAGTAAAAGAAATTTGCGACGAGGTTGGAATAAAATGAGTCAAGAAAATGTTCAAAAGTTTGTAAACTATCATCGCATACAAGTTATTGATGATAACAAACGTGCCCATAGACATACACGTATGCATGTGAAATATTTTCACAACCCTGCTGACTATAACGAATTAGAAGAAATGAAGGAAATGAATTTTGAAACTGAAAGATTACTAACAGTGGAAATTACAGAGAGTGAGTTAGAACGTATTGCAGACTTTGAAGCAGAAGTTCATAATAACTTACACAACCAAGGTCATTACAGAATGTTTGAACGTATGACTGAATTAAAAGAACGTGAAAAGTATATTAAGAACAAATATCCAGCAGTGAAAAAAGCCTACGAACATTATAGTCTAATGTTAAAATTAGCAGAGAGCGGCGAACTATGAACATACCTAAAGAAGGAAGCAGGTGGGGAACTATTACCGAAACATTTGTTGTACTATATACAATTGAATTAAACGAGCATATGTGGATTCATTATAGACTGGAATCTAGTGATCAAGAATATAGTTGCTATGTGGAAAGTTTCTTAGAGAGATTTACACCCGTATTATGAAACAAAAGTTTATTGATCTTTATATGGACTGGGCTACTCGTACAGCCAAACTAAGTCATGCTCGACGATTACAAGTAGGTGCGGTCATCGTCAAGGATGACAGCGTGATTAGTTACGGCTATAATGGTATGCCTGCAGGTTGGGATAACGATTGCGAGAATAAAGAATACATGGGCAGTGATGCTGGTGGTTGGCTCGATCCTGAAGAGATTTACGAACAGTGGCCATTTGAAGAAACCGTAGTAGTCGCAAACGATAATGAAAGTTTTGAAACTACTCGTCGATATAAACTAAAAACTAAACCAGAGGTATTACATGCTGAATCAAATTCTATTGCGAAATTGGCCAAAAGTACAAATAGCGGTATGGGCGCTACTATGTTCATTACCCACGCTCCATGTATGGAGTGTGCCAAACTTATATACCAAAGCGGTATTGGGCACGTTCTATATCGTAGTGCTTATCGGGATACTAGTGGCGTCGCGTTTCTCGAAAAATCGGGCGTAACGGTTGAACAAATATAATGGACATTGATATCGACTTTCCCGATAGAAGAAAAATACTTGATATAATCAAGCATATTCCCGCACGTCTAGAAGATGGAAAGAAACACAATACCGGTGTCTATTGCCACAGTATTCCCTACAATCCATTGACTGATACTGCCAGCATTGATTATAAATCTGCAGAAGAACGTGGATATTTCAAGATTGATTTCTTGAATGTCGGTGCCTACAACGGTGTCAAAGATGAACTACATCTTGTCCAACTGCTTGACACAGAACCATTGTGGGACCTACTATACGAGAAAGATGTATGTGACCAATTGTTCCACATTAATGGATATCACAATTTACTATCGGAACTAAAACCTAATAGTGTAGTAGAATTAGCCATGGTCCTGGCCATGATTAGACCCGGAAAAAAACATCTCATCCCAATATGCAAGGAACAAGGCTTCCAAGCCATCAATGATGAAATATGGACTAAAAGTGAAGATTCCTATTTCTTTAAGAAGGCTCATGCTGTTTCCTATGCTAGTGTTATTATAGTACAGTTGAATCTAATATGTGAACAACTTAGTTACGGATATTCCTAGGATTCCTAACTAATTGTATAGATTTGCGTTTGATCCTTTTTTCAGCAATCTCACTTAGATTTACTGCGGGTCCAAACATTATTTCAACATCTTTACTGTTGAATGTTTTTATGTAACTTCTAAAAAGTTGCATCTCTCTTTTTAAAAATATATTAATTGGTATTTTTCTGTTGCTTTCCCACCACCAAACTTCCCCCATTTCTAAAAAAGATTTACGATGAGTTTCATTAACTATCATGGCTAAATCATACATACTGGCGACATAGTCATCACAATTGATGACTATGCCTACATACTCTTTGTCGTTAGACTTTAAGCATGATATAAAGGGAAAATTTTCCTGAAACTGGTTACTCATTAGGGTTTAAATAAATACATTATGCAAATTTTACCAGTCTATTTATACGCAAACAAACTCGATGTAACACTAGATTTGGACGCTACAATCAGGGGAGTGAATCAGGTTATGTATCAACGAGACCTAACAATACAAAAAGGGATCCAAAATCAAATTAGGATCCAATTTAAAAATAGCGACCAAAAACGTGTGTCTGTATCAACTACACAAACAGTTATATTCACTATGTTTGATGCTATAAATCGACGTATGCTAGTAGAGAAGATACTTGATGTACTACCTGAAACTACTAGTACTAAAGGTATGGCTGTGCTTACACTTAACGAAAGCGACACACTAGATTTAGATAAATCCAGTTATACATACAGCGTGAGATTAAGAAAGGACGACGGTACTTATACTCCCGCTTATTCTAATACCTACTATGGAATAAACGGTACCCTGCATGTAGCCAATGATGTATTTCCAGTGCTAAAAGATAGTACTTCAATTACCAGTTTCCTTCCTACATTTAACAGTAGTACCGGCCTATACGAATATAAAAGTGGTAACATATATGCTAGTCCAGAATTCAATAGCAATCCGGCATTACATACTGTTGCACTCTATATGACAGCATATAAAGGATCAGTACTCATACAGGGAACACTGGACAGTACTCCAAATGATGACCGTAGTTATTATACTATTGAAAATAGAGCATATACCGGTTTTACCGGAATTGACCATGTGAACTTCAATGGGGTGTTTAGTTATATCCGAATTATATACATCCCTGCTAAAGGACCTATTGACCCAAATAACAATAATCCTAGTTTCTTCGGATCATTTGACAAGGTACTGTATAGAAGTTAAACTAGTGAATGACTGAAATTCAGGCAGCACTACAGGCTCTACTACCACCTAATAGAAAACTTACATCCGGAGGTTGGGTAAGTTTTAATGCAGTCTGCTGTCATAATAGAGGCGATCGCCCAGATACCAAAAAACGTGGCGGCGTTCTATTCACCGACGAAGGATTTACTTATCATTGTTTCAACTGTGGATTCAAAGCAGGGTGGAGTCCGGGCAAACTACTCAGTGCCAATACTAAATCATTATTCAAATGGTGTGGTATGGGCGACTCTGATATAAACCGATTGGGTTTGATAACACTGAAGTTTAAAGAAGATCAACCCCAAACTAAAAAGGCATTAAATTTTGTACTAGAGGAACGACCATTGCCAGAAGGTGCCATGCTACTCAAAGAGTGGGCACTAGCAGTTTGGAAGCCCGGCGCTGACGAAGACATGGTTCGAGTGTTCGAATACCTGGTGAGCAGGGGAATGGATCTAGATTGGTATGATTGGATGTGGACTCCTACTCCTGGGTACAAAGACAGATTACTCATACCATTTTACCACGATGGCAAGGTAGTTGGCTATACTGGTCGTAAGATAACAGAAGGCAAACCTAAATATCTTACTGATAGCCAAAACGGATATGTGTTTAACCTAGATAGACAGACCTATGATAGATCTTATGTTATAGTAGTAGAAGGACAATTTGATGCCATCGCTATCGACGGCATCGGAATAATGACTAACGACCCCAACGAAACTCAATGCGCTAGAATAAATGCTTTGGGCAAACAGGTTATTGTAGTTCCAGATAAAGATCGTCCAGGTGCTAAATTGATTAAGGCCGCTGTGAATAACGGTTGGGCTGTGAGCTTACCACCTTGGGAAGATGATATTAAAGACGTTGCCGATGCTGTGAAACGTTATGGTAGAGTTTATACACTAACCACAATATTACACTACCTCGAAACAAATAAGATAAAAATACAGTTACTACAGAAAAAATTAGAGGCCTTGACAGATGAATAAAAAAGAAAAACAACCTAAACCGAATTATACTGCTGACATGCAGAAACTGTATTTGGAAATGTTTATGTCAGATGCTGAAACTTTTGTACGTTGTCAGAACATATTCGATCCACTGAACTTTGATCAACGATTCCAAGATACAGCATCATTCATTACCAAATACGTTGATGAATATAAGATCATGCCCGAGGTGGCAATTGTTAATGCAAGTTGTAGATCTGATCTACAATCTATACAATTACCCAAAGAAAACTATGAATGGCTAATGGACGAGTTTGAAAACTTTAGTAGACATAAAGCACTTGAACGTGCGATCATTGAGAGTGCCGATCTACTGGAAGCAGGTGACTATGGACCAGTTGAGAAACTGATCAAAGACGCTATACAGATATCACTGAACAAGGATATGGGTACTGATTACTTTG
>Ga0114964_10002927_pt1 | contig 11733 bp, 10 predicted proteins | sample C_131016_MF_Meta_FD_92638 | JGI IMG/M metagenome (GOLD analysis project Ga0114964, IMG submission 92638) | Freshwater microbial communities from Lake Croche, Canada to study carbon cycling - C_131016_MF_MetaG | ecosystem: Environmental > Aquatic > Freshwater > Lake | place: Lake Croche, Canada... | reverse complement strand
TCGTGGTTCACCAGTGTGATGACGCATTTCCAGATTCCCGAAATGGTTGCGGCGCTCATTGCAACCGAAGCCAAGCGTGTTCTGGTACTCAATCTGGACCCCGCTGCGGGTGAAACCAGGGGATTTGGCCCAGAGACCTTTTTGCAAGGATTGGCAGCAAATCACCCCGATTTCCGTCTCGATGTAGTGATCGCCGATGAATCTCAAACACGCGAGCGCGGGCCGTTGGAGTCAGTTGCCACATCGATGGGTGCGGTGGTGCACTATGCGCCGGTTGCCAATGCCCTTGAACCCCAAAATCAGCACGACCCCGTACTCCTAGCCTCGGCGTTCGAACGAGTATTCGCATCTGGCAGTATCGGAGCATGGCAATGACCTCAGCAGTGAAGGACGAGCTCAGTCGTCTCAAAATCACGAAGATGTGCTGTCGCAAAGCAGAGGTGTCAGCCCTTCTGCGTTTTGCTGGGGGCCTGCACATCGTCGGCGGAAAAATTGTGGTCGAAGCCGAACTGGATACCGGACAGGCTGCGCGTCGACTTCGTAAAGACCTTGCTGAAATTTTCGGACGCGAAAGCGAAGTCTCTGTACTCACTGGAGCAGGCATCCGCAAAGGAAGTCGCTACGTAGTTCGAGTCAGTACCGACGGCGAACACTTAGCAAAGCAAGTCGGGCTTGTTGACGGAAGTGGACGACCAATCCGCGGTTTGCCACCGCACATCGTGTCGGCTGCACTATGTGACGCTGAGGCAGCATGGCGCGGCGCATTTCTTGCACACGGGTCACTGACTGAACCTGGCAGGTCGTCATCACTTGAAATCACCTGCCCAGGTCCTGAAGCCGCACTTGCTCTTGTGGGAAGCGCGCGTCGCCTAGGAATCTCAGCCAAGGCCCGCGAGGTTCGCGGTGTTGATCGTGTTGTCATCCGTGACGGCGATGCAATCAGCGCATTGCTCACGCGCATTGGCGCCCATGATTCAGTACTTGCCTGGGAAGAACGTCGGTTGCGCCGCGAAGTGCGCGCCACAGCAAATCGTCTGGCTAATTTCGATGACGCGAACTTGCGTCGATCAGCGCGCGCTGCAGTTGCTGCGGGTGCTCGTGCTGCCCGTGCAATTGAGATTCTTGGACCTGAAATTCCACCGCATCTGTTGGAAGCAGGACAGCTACGCGTCACACACCAGCAAGCCAGCCTTGAAGAACTTGGCGCATTAGCCGATCCACCGATGACTAAAGACGCTATTGCTGGACGAATTCGACGATTATTGGCAATGGCCGATAAGCGCGCCCAAGATTTAGGCATACCAAACACCGAATCGGGTCTCACGCCTGATATGCTCGAGGGGTAATCCAGCGACGACCCCGACGATGTGGTGCTACGCGAAAATAGCGGTTTCCACTCGGAAATCTCTCGCGCCCGTCGCGCAACCTGTCGGTAAATCGGCTGGACGCCTGTCCGGCTCTACATAAAGGACTCTCATGACGATTCGCGTAGGTATTAATGGTTTTGGCCGCATTGGTCGTAACTTTTTCCGGGCTATTCAGGCCTCAGGTGCTGACATTGAAGTTGTGGGTGTAAACGACCTAACTGACAACGCCACGCTGGCTCACCTCGTGAAGTACGACTCGATTCTTGGCCGCTACCCAGCAGACGTGAGTTACACCGAAAACTCAATCATCGTGGGTGGCAAGAGCATCGCCGCACTTTCCGAGCGCGATCCTTCGCTGTTGCCTTGGGGAGACCTTGGCGCTGACATCGTTATCGAATCAACAGGTTTCTTCACGGATGCTTCTAAGGCTGCCGGTCACATCGCCGGTGGCGCTAAGAAGGTCATCATTTCTGCTCCGGCAACTAATGAAGACGCAACAATCGTGATGGGTGTTAACCACGAAATCTATGACCCAGCAAATCACCACATCGTTTCGAATGCATCGTGTACGACGAACTGCCTTGCGCCAATGGCCAAAGCAATCCACGACGCATTCGTCATTGACCATGGCTTAATGACAACAATTCATGCTTACACAAATGATCAGGTCATCCTAGATTTCCCACACAAGGATCTTCGTCGCGCTCGCGCGGCAGCCACAAACATGATTCCGACCTCAACGGGTGCTGCAAAGGCCATTGGCCTCGTACTTCCAGAACTGAAGGGCAAGCTTGATGGCTACGCGATGCGTGTGCCAGTGCCAACAGGTTCAGCAACGGATCTCACTGCAATTCTGGGTCGCGCTGTAACTAAGGAAGAAGTAAATGCGGTTGTGAAGGCTGCGGCAGAGGGACCTCTCAAGGGATACCTGAGCTATACCGAAGATCCAATCGTGTCCTCGGATATTGTGCGCGATCCTTCGTCCTGCATATTTGATGCTTCCTTGACCAATGTCATCGGAAACACCATCAAGGTTGTTGGTTGGTATGACAACGAATGGGGCTACTCAAACCGTCTCGTTGATTTGACCAAGTACATCGGTGGCCAGCTTTAAACAATGGCTATTCGTGGAATCGATCAGCTCGACGTAGCTGGTAAGACAGTTCTTGTTCGAAGCGACCTCAATGTTCCGCTTGAATACGCTGGGGATACTGGCACGATCACCGATGATGGTCGCATCGTTGCCAGTGTCCCGACAATCAAGGCATTGACTGACCGTGGTGCCAAAGTAGTTGTCCTTGCGCATCTTGGTCGGCCAAAGGGTGCACCAGAGGCAAAGTATTCGCTGGCACCTGCCGCGACGCGTCTTGGTCAATTGCTAGGGCAGCATGTTGAATTAGCCAGTGATGTGAGTGGAGATTCAGCCCGCGCAGTTGTTGCTGGGCTGGTTGATGGTCAAGTCGCGATGCTCGAGAACGTTCGCTTCGATGCCCGTGAGACCAGCAAAATCGAAGCTGAGCGCGCTGAACTAGCAGGCAAGTGGGCTGCACTTGGCGATCTGTTTGTTAGTGATGGGTTCGGCGTTGTTCACCGCGCCCAGGCTTCTGTCACGGATTTGGCAAAGGCCTTGCCGCATGCTGCCGGACTTTTAGTTGAAGCAGAGGCAAAGATTTTCAGCAAGGTGCTCAGTAATCCTGATCGTCCTTATGTTGTCATTCTCGGCGGATCAAAAGTAAGCGACAAGCTCGGCGTTGTCGAAAACTTGCTGAAATCTGTTGACCGTCTCTTAGTTGGTGGTGGCATGGCGTACACGTTCCTGGCGGCGCAAGGTCACACTGTGGGCAAGTCGCTTCTTGAGCAAGACATGATTGAGACCGTCAAAACATTGGTTGCCGATGCACAAGCGCGTGGCGTGGAAGTTGTCGTACCGGTCGATACTGTGATCGCTGATGATTTTGCTCCTGACGCGAACACCCGAATCGTTCCTTCAGATTCCATTCCTGACGACTGGCAAGGACTGGATATTGGTCCAGCAACGCGAGAGTTATTCGCCGCAAAGATTGCTGATGCAAAAACGGTCGTGTGGAATGGTCCGATGGGTGTTTTTGAAATGGCTGCTTTTGCCGCAGGCACTCGCGCAGTAGCCGAAGCTATGACCAAGATTGATGCAATGACCGTGATTGGTGGTGGAGATTCAGCTGCTGCTGTGCGCTTACTAGGCATCAATGAGGCTGGCTTTAGCCACATCTCAACCGGTGGTGGGGCAAGTTTGGAATTCCTGGAAGGTAAGACATTGCCAGGTCTAGCTGTTCTGGAGGACAACTAAATGGCACGTACACCGCTTATGGCTGGTAACTGGAAGATGAACCTCAATCACATTGAGGCCATTGCGTTAGTTCAGAGACTTGCCTACACGCTTAATGCCGAAGACTACGCAAATCTCGATGTGTGTGTACTTCCACCATTTACTGACATCCGTTCTGTGCAAACTTTAGTTGACGCAGACAAAGTGCAAATCAGCTATGGCGCTCAGGATCTTTCCGCAGCAGATAAGGGTGCTTACACCGGCGAAATAAGTGGCGCGATGTTGGCTAAATTAGGTTGCTCGTATGTTGCTGTTGGCCATTCGGAACGCCGGCAGTACCACGGTGAAACAGACGCAATTGTCAACAAAAAAGTTCTTGCTGCACTGCGTAACAATGTCACTCCCATTGTGTGTGTTGGCGAAGGACTGGAAATTCGCAAGGAAGGTACTCATGTCGAGTACACACTCGCGCAGGTTGCTGGCGCTCTTGATTCGTTGACTGCTGCCCAAATTGGCGACCTTGTCATTGCATACGAACCTGTCTGGGCTATTGGAACCGGGGAAGTGGCAACGCCCGAAGATGCTCAAGAAGTGTGTTCAGCGATTCGTGGTTGGGTTCGACAGAACCACGGTAATGCTGCTGACAAGGTGCGCGTTCTCTACGGCGGTTCGATGAAGAGCGACAACGTGGCTGCCCTCATGGCTCAGACTGACGTGGACGGCGGGCTAGTCGGCGGCGCTTCCCTTGATCCAGACGAGTTTGTCTCAGTTTGTCGCTACCGGCTACATCCTTAAGGCGAAAGCGATTTCCAGCGGAAATCCCTACACTGGTGGCGATTCGGGTATGTCACGAGTGTCGGGTATCCTTAAGAATCGGTTCGCGCACGTAATGCAAGGTTTGACTATCTAATGAATACGACGAAGGAGTCCGCATGATTGGCACATTTGAAGCCATCTTGGTGGTTGTCAGTTTGCTGCTCATCGTTCTAGTGCTATTGCACAAGGGCAAGGGTGGCGGATTGTCTGATCTATTCGGCGGCGGCATGGGTAGCTCATTAGGTGGATCGTCGGTAGCCGAGCGCAACTTGGACCGCATCACCGTGGTTTTGGCGTTGCTGTGGGCAGCATCCATCGTTGGTCTCGGCCTTTTGCTGAAGTGGGCATAATTTTTTGTTTGGGCATGTTGCACCGATGAGCAGGCTTTCTTTTTCTAGTGCGTATTAACAGTAATGAACGACAAGCAGTAATGAACGACAAGCAGTAAGGAATCACAATGGCTAGTGGTAGTGCAATTCGTGGAAGTCGTGTCGGCGCTGGCCCAATGGGTGAAGCCGAACGTGGAGATGCTGCGCCTCGAATTTATATTTCGTACTACTGCGTTGTCGGGCATGAAACTACACCAAGCTTTGCCCATGATGCTGAGGTTCCTGAGGAATGGGATTGCCCTAAGTGTGGTCTAGCCGCTGGCCAGGATAAAGAAAATCCACCCATCCCAGTGAAGAACGAGCCCTACAAGACGCACTTGGCATACGTGAAAGAGCGTCGAGAAGACAATGATGGTCGCTCAATCTTGGATGAAGCACTACTTAACATCCGCGGAAAAATTTAAATAAAATCTTCAGCTTCAATTGAATCTGAATCAAAGGCAGCAGAGTCTACGAACAATTTCGTAGACTCTTCGCCTTTTATGCCCATTGCTGGGATTTCAGTCACTGATGTAGTGCCCGGAAGTAAGTGATCGACAACTTGGCGTTTTTCACTTCCAGTTGCTATTAGCCAAACCTGCTCAGAGGCATTGATTGTTTCTAATGACCATGTCACCCGTTCAGCCGGGGGTTTTGGGCTGTCGACTACGCCGAGGACCGCCATTTTGCCGCTGAGACTTTCTGACCCGGGGAACAGTGATGCGATGTGCCCGTCTGGGCCGATGCTGAGCAGTGTCACATCCATCAATGTGCCGGTGGCTAACGCTCGGCTTGCCGTGAATGAATCCAAGTCGCGTGCGTAGTTTTGTGCTGATCGATTGACCGATTCAACTTCATTGGGACCTTGCACACGATGAATGTGTGGCTTGAATTCATCTGGCAGATTAGCAAAGGCAACGTCATTGCGCTCGTCGGGATCTACAGAGAATCGTTCGTCACTGAACCACAGGTGTAGCGACTTGCAGGCTTGGATGTCGGGATGCGCGATGAGAGCCTGCGAAATTGCTGAGCCCACGCGCCCGCCAGTCAGGGAAAGGTGGAAATTGTTCAAGGCGCCAGTTCGCGTGGTGATCATCCGAACCAAGGTCAGTACAACTTCGGAAATGACGTCGTCCTGTGAGTCCTGTGCATGAAGTTCAATGCGGGTCATTTCTTTGGGGCCACCTTCTTAGCGACGGACTTCTTCACAGGTTTTTTGGCTGTCGTTTGTTCATCATGCACTATATGTGCAACGCCGCGAAGAGCTTGAGCATAAATTTCATCAGGATCTAAGCGACGCAGTTCTTCGGCAAGAAGCTCGGCAAGCGAACGTCGAGCAAGTGCAACAGTTGACGAAGCAGTTCCCGGAACGCCCAGCTGGGCAGTCCTTCCATCAGGCCGAGTGAGTTCGACGAGTCCCATTTTGGTTTCAAGGACGACTTTAGTGATGCCCGGACCCTTGGTGTGCATGACACGGGTAGGAACTCGTAGGCGTTGCTGAAGCCAGCCTGCTAGCAACAGGCCACTTGGATTTCGCCCCTGTACATGCACAGTTGCTGAGATTACCTTGCCCACTGGTTGGTCAAGAGCAGTTGCGAGCACAGCACGCCACCCGGTGATGCGCGTCCAAGCAAGGTCGGTATCACCTGGGTTGTAGCCCTCGAGGCGCTTTTTGAGTTCCTCACGATACAGAGAACTTGATGCGGTATCAGTGATGCGGCGCTGTGCGTGACGTCCGATGGGATCATCGGCCGGGATGTCGGGAGCGTCACCTGGCCACCAGGCCACAACAGGTGTGTCTGGCAGAAGTAATGGGATTGCAACCGAACCGGCATGTTTTGCTAGCTCTCCGTGAAGTCGACAGGTAATCAATTCACCAGGACCGTCGTCGCCGCCGACGTGAATTTGGGCATCGAGGTGAGCCTCACCGCGACCTGGGCGTTGGATCAACGCAATGATTCTCATGGGGTGCTCGCGCGCAGCCTGGCTGGCTGCCGCTAACGCATCGGCTTGGTGCAATTCATCGGTCAACACCAGCAGAGTCAGAACCATGCCGACGGTTGGACTACCCATTGCGCGTCGTTCATCGCTGATGGCAGCTGCCACTGCGTTGGCCGTGGTGTTATCAAGTGTGATCATGGTCGGCGCCACACTCTTGCGTCACGTGCCAGCATTTCGTAAGCCGAATGTGGACCCCATCCGCCGCTCGCGTATTGCTCGGGTGAACCCTTCTTGGCCCAGTGGTCAAGAATCGGGTCAAGTATTTTCCATTGCAATTCCACTTCTTCATGGCGGGGGAACAGCGGGGGATCGCCAAGAAGCACATCAAGAATTAGTCGTTCGTAGGCCTCGGGGCTCGCCTCGGTAAATGAGTCACCATAGGCGAAGTCCATAGTGACGTCACGAACCTCCATGGACGTGCCAGGTACTTTGGAACCAAATCGCACAGTAAGACCTTCATCGGGTTGAATGCGGAAAACTAAAGCGTTGTTGCCGAGCTCTTGGGTCGAGCTTGCACTGAAAGGTAAGTGCGGTGCACGTTTGAGGACGACTGCGACTTCGGTAACGCGTCGACCAAGACGTTTACCGGCGCGCAGGTAGAACGGCACACCTGCCCAGCGACGATTGTCGATGTCCACTCGGATTGCCGCAAAGGTTTCAGTTGTCGACTTGGGGTTGATTCCGTCTTCTTGCAGGTAACCCTTAACTTCTGCGCCGCCTTGCCAACCTGCAGCATATTGACCACGCGCAGTATGTCGGGCAATGTCACGGGGAAGTACGACGGCGCCGAGAACCTTTTCTTTTTCAATGCGCACTGAATCGGCAAGAAACGATGTGGGTTCTTCCATGGCGGTGAGCGCAAGGAGTTGCAAAAGGTGATTTTGCATCACGTCGCGCGCGGCACCAATGCCGTCGTAGTAACCAGCCCGACCAGCGATGCCGATGTCCTCGGCCATCGTTATTTGCACATGGTCAACGTAATTTGCATTCCAAATAGGTTCATACAGACTGTTCGCAAAGCGGATAGCCATCATGTTTTGGACAGTTTCTTTGCCAAGATAATGATCGATACGAAAGACCGATCCACTATCGAAAACTTCAGCAACAACTTCGTTCAATTGACGTGCGCTTTTGAGATCGTGACCAAAAGGTTTTTCGATCACAACTCGACGCCAAGCATCAGTTGCAGGTTCGGCCAAGCCCGAGCGTTTAAGTTGTTGGATGACAGTGGGGAACAGACTTGGTGGAATCGATAGGTAGAAGGCGTGATTTCCGCGCGTTCCACGAGAATTATCAAGTTCATCAACAACACGCTTCAGTTCATCAAAAGAATCGTCACTATTCAGATCGCCTGCAACAAAACGAATGCCGGAGGCAAGCTGTTGCCAAACTTCTTCACGAAATTCGGTACGCGCATGTTCGCGAACTGAATCATGAACGATCTGAGCAAAGTCTTGATCAACCCAATCACGTCGAGCAAAACCCACTAAGGAAAATCCGGGTGGTAACAGTCCACGGTTTGCCAGGTCGTAAATGGCTGGCATGACCTTCTTGCGCGCTAAGTCACCGGTGACGCCGAAGATCACCATGCCGCACGGCCCGGCAACGCGCGGGAGTCGGCGGTCGTTCGGGTCGCGTAGAGGATTAATTCGCGGAGCAGGGCTCACTTGGCGCTCGCAAGTGCGGTACTGACACTGTCAAGCAGGTGTTCCCAGGCGGCAATGAATTTTTCTACGCCATCGCGTTCTAGTTCAGCAAAGATTGCTGCACGATCGATTCCAACTTTGGCCAGGTTCGCCCATGAAGCACGCGCTGCGTCAGCAGTTCCGTCGAGGGTATTGCCACGAATCACCCCGTGATCTGCAACTGCATTCAAGGTCGCCTCGGGCATTGTGTTGACCGTATGAGGCGCGACAAGTTCAACGACATAGCGTGTGGCATCGTATGACTTGTCTTTCACGCCGGTCGATGCCCACAGTGGACGCTGCACACGTGCGTCCTGCGCTGCCAAAGACCGCCACCGAGTGCTTGACAGCGTATTTGTAAACGCGTCCCAAGCAAGTTGCCCATTGGCAATGGCTGCCTGACCGCGAAGCGCGAGCGCAGCATCAGTGCCCATTTCGTCTAGTTGCGAATCCACGAGGGTATCGACGCGCGAGATGAAAAATGAAGCGACGGACTCGATGCCGGTAATGTCGATGCCATTGGACTGAGCCTTCTCTAAGCCACCAAGCCAAGCGTCAAGCACCTGTTCGTATCGTTCGACCGAAAAAATCAACGTCACGTTGACACTCACGCCATGGGAAAGTACTTCGGTGATAGCGGGCAGGCCAGCCAGAGTTGCTGGAATTTTGATGAGCAGGTTTGGTCGATTCACTAATTCCCAAAGTTCCAGAGCTTGGGCAATAGTTCCTTGGGTGTCATTTGCCAACCGTGGGTCCACTTCAAGTGATACACGTCCATCGACGCCACCCGAGGATGCATAGGTGTCTGCGAAAATGTCACAAGCTGCCGTGACGTCATGAACGGTGAGTGCACGGATTGCATCATCAATGTTGGCGCCAGATTGGGCAAGTTCCTTGAGTTGGCCGGCATATTCGCTCACGCCTGAAGTCAGGGCCTTGTCAAAGATACTTGGATTAGTTGTGACGCCTACAACCGAATGAGTTGCAATAAGTTCAGCGAGATTGCCAGACTCGATGCGATGGCGATCAAGGTCGTCGAGCCAGATTGACACTCCTGCCGCACTGAGTTGGGCAAGTTGTGCGTTTTGTGCAGATGTCATGTTGTCTCCTATTTCAGAAGGTTATTCGCAGTAGCAACAATTGCCTCTGTTGTAATTCCGAATTCGGAATAAAGCTTGGATGCAGCTGCAGAAGCACCGAAGTGTTCGATACTTACGCACGCGCCATATGAACCGACATACTTCCACCAGCCTTGCGCAATGCCGGCTTCAATTGCGACTCGCTTGGTCGCGCTAGCCGGCAAGACCGATTCACGATACTCATCGCTTTGTGCATCAAACCATTCAAGACAGGGTGCAGAAACTACTCGAGTCGATGTCCCAGCGGCTTCGAGCATCTTTTGAGCGTCAAGGGCAATCGATACCTCTGAGCCAGTTGCGATAAGAATGATTTGCGGAGTAGAACTTGCTTCAGCGATCACATATGCGCCTCGACCAACCAATGCCGCATCGCGTGTTGAGGCATTGTCGATGACTGGAAGATTTTGCCGCGAGAGGGCAAGGGCAGCGGGTTTGTTATTTTCAATAACACACTGCCAGGCAGCAACAGTCTCGTTAGCGTCTGCGGGACGAATGACATCAAGATTGGGGATGGCGCGCAAAGCCCACAGGTGTTCAATCGGTTGATGAGTAGGACCATCTTCGCCAACACCGATGGAGTCATGCGTCCACACATAAATGACAGGTAAGTTCATCAGCGCAGCAAGGCGCACAGCGCCACGCATGAAGTCGCTGAACACCATGAATGTGCCACCGAATGGGCGAGTCAGGCCACCGACTGCAATTCCATTGAGTGCGGTACCCATGGCAAATTCGCGAATTCCGAAATGCAGAATTCGACCGCTTTCGTTTGCACCTGGCACAACACTTGAGGCTGGCAAGAATGACCCACCATGTTCGATCGTGGTGAGGTTACTTTCGCCGAGATCAGCAGATCCACCCCAAAACTCTGGCAGGACAGTGGCAATCGCATTGATTGTGTCGCCCGAAGCTTTGCGGGTTGCGATTTCCTTACCTGTGTCGAATTGTGGAAGTACATTTGTCCAGTTCTCTGGCAATTCGCGTTTGATCATGCGATTGAGAAGAGTTGAGCTCTCGGGATTGGCAGCTGCCCAGGCATCGCGTCGGGTATTCCATTCAGCGTGTGCAGTGATTCCACGATTGACGACCTTGCGAGTATGAGCGAGTACATCGTTTGAGACGTCGAATGATTTTTCTGGATCAACACCGAGTATCACCTTGGTTGCCGCAACTTCATCAACACCGAGTGCTGAACCGTGTGCTTTTCCGGTGTTACGAAGGTTTGGCGCTGGCCAGCCAATGATGTTAGTCATTCGAATAATGCTTGGTCGATCTGTCACTTGGGTCACTCGTGCTAATGCAGCATCAAGTCCGACAATGTCAACGCTGCCATCAGAGTTCATATCGACGTGATCGACATTCCAGCCGTAAGCCTTGTAGCGGGCAAGAACATCTTCGCTGAATGACACAGAAGTGTCGCCTTCAATCGAAATGTGATTGTCATCGTAAATGACAACAAGATTGCCGAGCTGTTGATGTCCAGCCAAGGATGATGCTTCGGCGCTGACGCCTTCTTGTAGGCAGCCGTCACCAGCGAGAACCCAGATTCGGTGATCGAAGATACTTTCGCCGTGTGCCGCGTTGGAATCAAGTAAACCGCGCACGTAGCGCGCGTCCATTGCCATGCCAACTGCCGTCCCAATGCCTGTCCCGAGTGGACCAGTTGTTGCCTCGACACCTGCTGTGTGGCCAAATTCAGGGTGCCCAGGTGTCTTGCTACCCCAGGTACGGAATGATTCAAGGTCGCTGAGTTCCAGTCCATAGCCAGACAAAAACAACTGTATGTACTGCGTGATGCTCGAATGACCATTGGAAAGCACGAACCTGTCGCGGCCTAACCAATGTGGGTCGGTTGGATCGTGGCGCATCCACTTTTGGTAGAGCAGGTAAGCCGCTGGTGCCAGACTCATGGCCGTACCTGGGTGGCCGTTACCGACTTTTTGCACGCTATCCATAGCAAGGCAGCGAGCGGTAATTACAGCAGCGTCATCGAGCTCGGTCCAGGCAAAATCAGTCACGGGTCTAAGCGTATCCATGTCCCGCACGCGACAC
>Ga0114964_10002926_pt1 | contig 11733 bp, 9 predicted proteins | sample C_131016_MF_Meta_FD_92638 | JGI IMG/M metagenome (GOLD analysis project Ga0114964, IMG submission 92638) | Freshwater microbial communities from Lake Croche, Canada to study carbon cycling - C_131016_MF_MetaG | ecosystem: Environmental > Aquatic > Freshwater > Lake | place: Lake Croche, Canada... | reverse complement strand
GGGTCGAACGATCAACCGTGAGCGTGGGGGCACACTCGGTAGTCAAGCTCTAATGGGGTTGCTCTTGAGTTTGGTTAGAGGGTCAAACTTAGGGCAACCGCTCTATTCTGCCAGAAATAAGGGTTATGGGCAACTACTGGAGCCCGAATGCCGAACCCGAGCCTGATTCATTGACCTGTGGCTTGATACCGGAGAGTTCGGCAGCCCGCTTGGCAGGGTTGCCTGACTTAGCCTTCTTCTTGCCTTTGTCTTTTTTGACCTGAGGCCTAGGCATAACCCCCATCCCCTGTGGCATACCAGGAATACCTGGGTTACCGCCCTTAGCCATGGTCTTCATCATCTTGGCAGCTTGCTCAAAACGATTCACTAGACCGTTCACATCAGTCACTGTCATTCCAGAACCTTTAGCGATACGAAGTCTTCTCGAACCATTAAGAACCTTTGGATCTTTACGTTCCTTAGGTGTCATCGAGAGAATGATGGCTTCAGTTCTATCAATCTCTTTTTCATCAAAGTTATCCAGTTGGCTCTTGAGCTTATTAGCTCCAGGCATCATGCCTAGCATGTTTTTGAGTGAACCCATTTTTCTAAGCTGTTGCATTTGGTCTAGGAAATCTTCAAGGGTGAAAGCATCCTTAGCCATCTTCTCAGCCATGGCTTTAGCTTCAACTTCATCAAAGTTCTTTTGAGCCTGTTCAATAAGAGTGAGGATGTCACCCATGTCTAGGATTCTTGAAGCCATACGGTCTGGATAGAACGGTTCAAAGGCATCCATGCCTTCACCGGTTGAAGCAAACATAATCGGCTTACCGGTCACCTGAGCAACAGATAAAGCAGCACCACCTCGAGCATCACCATCAAGCTTGGTTAGCACAACACCATCGATGCCAACACCGTCTTCGAAGGCTTTAGCAACGTTGACAGCATCCTGACCGATCATTGAATCAATAACAAAGAGAACTTCATCAGGGTCAGTGGCTTTTCTAATGTCCTTAGCCTGCTGCATCATCTCTTCATCAATACCAAGACGGCCTGCGGTATCGATTAGAACAACCGAGTATTGCTTCTGCTTAGCAAACTTGATTGCATCTTTGGCAACAGCAACCGGATTACCTTTACCATTACCTTCTTCAGGAGCAAATACCGGAACGCCAACTCGTTCACCAATCACCTGAAGCTGATTGACCGCATTAGGTCTTTGAAGGTCACAGGCAACAAGCAGAGGCGTTTGGTTTTGATCTTTTAGCCATTTGGCTAGTTTTCCAGCCAGAGTTGTTTTACCGGAACCCTGCAAACCAGCAAGCATAATCACCGTTGGCGGTTGTTTAGCAAACTGCAACTGACGTTGAGTTCCACCAAGAATGGTTACCAACTCTTCTTGAACAATTTGAACAACCTGTTGGGCGGGATTCAGCGCTTTGGAAACCTCATCGCCTAGAGCTCGTTCACGAATAGCGCCAACAAAGCTTTTTACTACCTCTAAGGCAACATCAGCTTCTAGTAGGGCCCGGCGGATTTCTCTAAGGGTTGCATCAATATCTGTCGCAGTTAGCTTGCCCTTAGCCCTAAGGTTCTTAAAGGTTTCGACTAAACGATCAGATAAATTACCGAACATCAGTCATCTCCTAACAGGCCCGCAACGAACTGGTTTGCATCAAAGAAACCAAAGTCTTCAATAGCTTCACCAACACCTATTAACTTAACCGGAATATCTAACTCCTGCTGGATGGCATAAACAATTCCACCCTTAGCGCTGCCATCTAACTTAGTTAGAACAAGCCCGGTCACATTAGCCACCTCGGTAAAAGCTTTAGCCTGGCTCAAGGCATTCTGCCCGGTAGTTGCATCCAGCACCAACAGCACCTCGTTGATTGGCACCTGTTTTTCGATGCTTCTTCTGATCTTGCCCAGTTCATCCATCAGGCCTTGCTTGTTTTGAAGACGACCAGCGGTATCAATAATCACAATGTCACTCTGATTAGCTAGTCCTGCTTCAACGGCTTCATAAGCTACCGAAGCTGGATCTTGACCTTCAGTTTTAGGGCCGACCAGGTCAGAATTACTTCGCTTAGCCCAGGTGGCTAACTGTTCAACAGCGGCAGCGCGGAAAGTGTCAGCTGCGCCTAAAGTAACCTTGGCTCCCCCTGAAACCAAATAGTTGGCTAGTTTCCCTATAGTTGTCGTCTTACCTGCCCCATTAACTCCAACTACCAAAATCACATAAGGTGACTGACCGGATTCAAGATTAAGTGCAACATCTTTACGGGTTAGTTTTTGAATTAGTAACTCTCGAAGCACAGTTCTAAGTTCGCTTTCGCTAGCTAAGCCTTGCTTTCTAGCAATAGCAGTAATCTCTAGCACTATCTGTTCCGCAGCATCAACACCAAAATCTGCCTGAATAAGAACATCTTCGAGGGAGCTTAGATCTTCAAGGTCAAATTTCACTCGAGAGAATATGCCCTTGATGCTTTTAGTTAGATTGCGTTTAGGTAACTCAACTTCTTGAATCGAAGGAGCAACCTCATCTTTGGTTTTCTTACGCCAAAACATAAAGCAATATTAGTTTTGCTCTTCGATGCGCTGACCAACAACAGCACTGATTCCATCTTCACGCATAGAAACACCATAAAGCGCATCAGCAATTTCCATGGTTCGCTTCTGGTGGGTAACAATTACTAGCTGTGAAGACTTCTTAAGATCAATAAAGATATTTAGTAGTCGACCCAGGTTGGCATCATCTAGCGCGGCTTCAACCTCATCGAGAATATAGAACGGAGAAGGGCGAGCCTTGAAAATAGCAAACAGCAAGGCTAGAGCTGCCAAGGATCTTTCACCACCGGACAGCAAGGACAGTCTTTCAATTCGCTTACCAACCGGCTTGACGTTAACTTCGATTCCGGTGGTTAGCATGTTGCCGTGATCGGTTAGATAAATGCTTCCGGTTCCACCAGGGAAAAGAACTGGGAAGACCTGCTCAAAAGCACGCTTGGTATCTTCAAAGGCTTCTTCGAAGATGTTCTGCATCTTTTCATCAAGTTCCTTGATAATCTGCAAAAGATCAAGGCGGGTCTTTGTAAGGTCGGCTAGCTGTTCGGTTAGGAACTTGTGTCTTTGCTCTAAAGCAGCAAATTCTTCAAGCGCTAGGGGGTTAACCCGACCAAGCCGTTCCAGCAATCTTTCAGCTTCGTGCAGTCTCTTTTGCTGTTCAGGACGGTTGAATAACTTTGGAGTTTCTGGGTTCTCTGGATCTGGAATCAACTGATCCGGTCCATACTCGTTCACCAGTGTTGGCTGATCTAATCCAAGGTCTTCTTGAACTTTAGAAACCAAGTTAGCTAGGTTCAAGCGTTTCTCGTGGTTTGCCAATTCAATATCGTGCACCGTTTGAGTTAGCGCTGAAAGCCTGTTTTGAACGGTTGCTGTTTCACCACGAAGACGAACTAATTCTTCGTTTTGGTTCTTTCGCTTGCTATCTAACTCATGCAGAACAATCTTGGCTTTAGCACCAGACTGGGAAACAGCATCGATAACCGTTGGTAGTAATTCAATGACGCTTCTAGCGCTGGAGAGCGATCTGGCTCGAAGTGCACTCTGCGCTTTAGCCTGTTCAATGGCTTCAAAGGCAGCGCTGATTTGAGCTCTAAGTGCTAATGCTCTATCGGTTTCAACTCTTAACCGCTCTGAAGCTGCACCAAGTTCAACTCGAACATCAAGTTCCTTGGTTCTAGCTTCATCAACTTTGAGTGCATAAATATTTCTGTCACCTAGTTCAAGTGAAGGTCTTGGGGTTGCAATGAAACTAGCCTTCTCAGATTTAGCCTGGTCAACCTTGGCAATAACTTCGCTAAGGGCATACTTGGTGGCTTCAACGGCTTGAACCAAACGATTACTTTCACCTTCGATGGCTTCAATCTGAACTCGAACCTTATTTAGCTTTTCAGCATTCGCAGCTCGATCACCATCGTGCTTCTTTAGTTCAGCAAGCGCTCTGGCAAGATTCTCTTTAGCAGTTGTTTCTTCTGTTCGCTTGGCTGCCAACTCAACTTTGATTTCATCTATCTGTGTTGAAACAAGCTTTAATGCCTTAGCTGCAGAATCTCGTTCAGCAACCAGTTCAACCTTTGAAGGAGTTTGACCTGAACCACCGCGAATGATTGATTCGGTTAGAACATCACCGGCTTTAGTAATAACTACAAACTGAGTTGCTCTTGGCTCTGAAGAGTAAAGGCGCTTAGCTGCATCAAGATCATCAACAATCACAACATTAGCCAGCGTGTTCAAAATGCCATTAGGACCGGTCACCACATCAACAGCGTTTCTCGTGCCTGAAATGTTAGGCAATTGAACTGGCTTAGCTGAGTTCTGAACATCAGCTATCACAAGTTCCACCCGACCACCGTTGTTTTGCTTTAGGTGGGAAACCGCATCAATGGCCGCCTCGCGAGTATCTGCAACCATAGCGTCAGCAAGGGAACCAAGTGCAGCTGAGATGGCTGCTTCAAATCCAGCATCAATTCGCATATGTGTTGCCAGTAGTCCACGAATACCACTAAGACCAGCTGAGGCCAGTTCGCTGGCTCCATCTTTCTGTTCCAACATCAGATTTAGCGCACTTTGCTTAGCCGTTAGCGAATCACGTTCACGCTCGTTTTTGTGTAATTCTTCGCGAAGATTTTCAATGTTGTTAGCTAGTTCAGAAACCACCCGTTGAGCATCTTCGTAGTTTTTTTCAAAAGTGTTATCGGATGGTTGAGTCCTACCAAGTTCGGTTTCCAACAGCGATAGTGCATTCTGCGTTGACTGCAATCTTCCCTGAGCATCGCTAACGGCTGCTTCTTGACGAACCAGTTCCTGTTGAACTGAGCTAACTCTTGTTTCAGCTAGGTTAATTGCTCCTGAAAGTGAAACAACTTTATTGTCGTAGTTGGTAAGTTCCACCGACAAAGCAGCAGCCTTGTTATCGTATTCTTCCAGCATTGCCCTAGCATCATCGCGAGCCAGTTCTGCTTCACGGAGTGCTCCCCTAAGAGTTTCAACTCCAACGGTAAATTCAACGACGTTGCTATCTGCTGTATTGGCATCGGATTCAATAGCAGCCGGGTCAACTACAGCTGCCTTACTTGAATTCTGTGAATCCAAAAGGGTTACCCGCTGGTTAGCAATAGCTAGCATGGCTCTGAACTTCTCGGTAACAGCATCAAAGGAGTATGCCAATGATCTGGCTTCTTCAACTTCGCTAGACATCTGTAAAGCTTCAAGCTCGGTTAACCGAGCATTGTTTTCATCTAACTGCTGCTGCAAAATGTTTCGTTCAGCTTTACGGTTAGCTTCAGACTGAGAAGTCTCGTCAAGACCATTTAGTAAATCAACAACATCGGATGCTAACAAACGTGCTTTGGCATCACGAACAACCGATGCAATGCCTTGAGCCTGTCTTGCTGTTTCAGCTTGTTGGCCTAAAGGTTTTAGTTGTCTTCTAACTTCACCGGCAAGATCGTTTAGACGAGTCAAGTTAGCCTGCATGGCTTCTAACTTGCGCTCGGTCCTTTCTTTTCTTCTGCGGTGCTTCAGGATACCCGCAGCTTCTTCGATGTATCCGCGACGCTCTTCAGGAGTCGCCTTCAAAATGCCATCAAGCATTCCTTGACCGACGATAACGTGCATCTCGCGACCGAGACCGGTATCGCTTAGCAGTTCTTGAACATCTAGTAATCGGCAAGCTTCGCCGTTTATTGCATACTCAGAACCACCATTTCTAAACAGTGTTCTTGAGATAGTAACCTCGGTGTAATCGATATCTAATGCACCGTCAGCGTTATCAATAGTCAGAGCAACTTCAGCTCGACCTAACGGACCCTTAGTTGCAGTTCCAGCAAAGATGACGTCTTCCATCTTGCCACCGCGCAAAGTTTTAGCACCTTGCTCGCCCATAACCCAAGCCAGAGCATCAACCACGTTAGATTTCCCAGAACCGTTAGGTCCAACGACACAGGTGACGCCTTTTTCGAGGATAAAAGTGGTAGGGGTAGCGAACGACTTAAAGCCCTTGAGGGTAAGGCTTTTCAGATGCAAAGTCGTTCACTTTCGTTATGGGGTTAAAAGACATTTGGTCTCTAATAAAAAATACCTTATTTTTAGCGGAGTCTTTTACGCTTATCGGGGTTTCTAGCCCCTAGATCTAGGCCTTTTCTGGCAGTTAGGACAGAAATGGCTGCCTCGGTTCATCCAGGCGTCCCGCTTTATGGCCCGGCCACACCTTTTACAAGGCAAACCAGTCAACCCGTAGGCATTCAAACTGATGCTGAAATAGCCTGACTCCCCGTTGATGTTCTTGTATTGCTCATCAAAACTGGTTCCACCAGCTTTAACCGCTTCAGCCAACACAGAAGTCACATAATCAATCAATTCCAGTGCCTTAGCTTTTGAAATCGAGCTAGCTGGTTGGTCATAATGCATTTTGGCTAACCATAAAGATTCATCGGCATAGATATTGCCAATTCCGCTTAGAACCCCCTGGTCTAAAAGAACTCTTTTGATTCCAGAGTCCTTCTTCTTGAACTTAGCTAAAACAGCAGCCAAGTCAAAGGCCGGATCCAGTGGATCTCTGGCGATGTGTTTCACAGTTGATGGAATCATGTTCACCCATGTGCCTTGCACCCCATCAGAGAAACCACCTGGCAACCCGTCATCGGTTGGCACCATCACATCGATAGCTAGTGACCCAAAGATCCGTTGGTCAACAAATCTAAGTTCAAGCTTTTCTTTATCAGCGGTTTTCACTTTTAGGGTTACCCGAGTTAGCTTTTCAGCTTCGTAGTCAGGGGACCGCAACAGCATCTGGCCACTCATACCTAAGTGCCCTACCAGAGCCATTTGCTCTTCACCGCGTTTGCGATTTAGCGGCAACCATAAGAACTTACCTCTTCGAACCGCTGCAGCCAGGGTGCGCCCTTGAAGAGTCTGAATAAAATCTTTGGAACCAGCTAAATGTCTTTTTAGTGATCTAACGTCATGAACCAAAACTTCTGTGACTTTAGCGCCGGTGAGTAATTCACCTAGACCAGCTCTAACCGTTTCAACTTCTGGTAACTCAGGCATAACTAACCTCGAAGAGCTTTTAGTGCTGCGATAGCAGCATTAGCCTCAGCTTGTTTTCTGGTTCGACCTTCACCTTTAGAAATCTGTTCACCGGAAACTAAAATCTCGGCAAAGAAAGTTCTGTCGTGATCGGGACCCACGTGCGCCACTTCAAACACAGCATCTGCTTTGCCAAGTTTCTTTAGCAGTTCAAACAAAACTGTTCTAGGTTCACTGGTTTCCAAGAAAACATCATCGGCACTGATAATCGGAATGATGAATTTATTCACGATTGCTTTAGCTGCATCTAAGCCAGAAGAAATGAAAGCAGCACCAATGATGGCTTCCATGCAGTCAGCCAGGATGTTTGCTTTTTCTTGACCACCGGTGGCCAATTCGCCTTTACCAAGTCGAATGAATTTACCTAGACCAAGTTGATTAGCAGCAACAGTTAATGCTTTAGCTGAAACGCTGGCATTACGAAGGCGAGATAGCTGACCTTCATCTAAATCAGGGTGCGTTTGATAAACATGCTCGGTAACTAAAAAACCCAACACCGAGTCGCCGAGAAATTCAAGGCGTTCGTTGTCGGGTTGTTTACCGTTCTCAAAAGCGTAAGAACTGTGAGTTAGAGCTAACTCAAGTAAGGCTTCGTCAATGGTTAAGCCAAGCAGGTTATTGAGCGTGGCGTAAGTCAAAATGATTGCCTAGGTTTAGGCGTCTGCTACCTTGCGGCCCTTGTACTCGTAGAACTGAACGTTACCGTTCGCATCTTCTACGGCACGAGCACGGTGAGGCAAGCTGTAAACAGTCTTACCGTTAACAACAGTCTTAACTAGCTGAGTGTTGTTAGCTATCCATGCTGAGCGACGGTGGCGGGTGTTTGCTCTCGACAGGCGTCTTTTAGGAACTGGCATCAGTCTTCTCTTTCTTCAACAAGCTTTTTTAGTTCACTCCACCTTGAATCAATCGGGGCTTCGTGAATGTGATCCGGGTTTTCGTTTAGCTTCGCACCACATTCTGGGCACAAACCTAAACAGTTTGTATCGCAAATTGGGGTGAACGGAAGATTTAGAACCACCGAGTCAACGATGACCTGTTCCAAGTCGATTTGCTCACCTTGGATGACAAAGTCATCTTCTACCTCTAAAGAATAGGCGAAAAGCTCTTGAATATCTACCTGAATCGGGACACTAACAGGGTCTAAGCACCTGGAACACTCGGCTTCGGCCTTAGTTTTTAGCCTTCCAGAGACATAAATGCCCTCGTGGACACTTTCCAGCCTTAGATCAAGCTTGATCAGTTCACCCTTGTTAACCTTGGCCAGAGCAACACCTAGGGAGTCTGAAAGGTTGATTTCAGTCTCAAGCTCGCGCATCTGCCCTGGTTTATGCATGAGATCATGAACCGAAATTAGAAAATTACTCATGCTTTTCGCAAACCCTCTGCCACTACCAACGGAACATATTTACTGATATCCCCACCAAGATCAGCAACCTGCTTGACCAAGCTGGAGGAAACAAAGCCATGAATCGGATCAGCTGGAATAAACACTGTCTCAATGCCACTTAGATCTCTATTGACCTGAGCCATAGGTAATTCATAATCAAGATCAACATTAGTTCTAACCCCTTTGACCAAAACATCTGCAGTTACGGTCTTGCAGTAATCAACGAGCAATCCAGAATCAAAAGAGTTAACCACAAAGTTTCCTTTTTCTTTAGAAAGGATTTCTGTAATCATCTGAACTCTTTGAGTTGCTGTGAAACGAGGTTTCTTATTCGGGTTGTGAACAACAACAACGTGAACGGTATCAAACATCTTGGCAGCCCGAATAGCGATGTCGAGATGACCGAAGGTGAAGGGGTCGAAAGAACCTGGATAAACGGCGATAGCCATGCTTAAAGGTTATCTGACTATGACTTAGTTAGAAAGTCCAATTTTCTGGACCTTCCACCTCTCGGCCAATAAGAGAGAAACATCAGGAGGGCTATGAAGCCTGTGACAATAAGCAAGTTTGCCGGCCTGATGGCTATTGTATTCGAGTAATAGTAGTCTGAAAATTCCAGGTACCGCATCTCCTTGGAAAACAGAAAAGGCAAATAGGCGTCTAGCAGCCAGGTGATGAATACAGACACTGGCAGCAATAATAATATGACGATCTTTTGTCGATAAGGAATGAAGACTTCTAAAAGCATGGCAGCTAAAACAAATCCAAAAAGAGCAGCTACCGGTATCCCGCGAAAGATGCCGGTAATTAAGAAATTTGCAACTGAGTAGGCAATCACTGCACAAGTAATGATTAAAATCTTTTTCCAGTCAGAGCCCCAACCAGAGCCTTTAGTATTTTTGAATCCTTTGATGTTCGGCACTCTAAAGTCTCTGTATATGACTGCCAACCCCATCGCTACACAATGCAGTAAGGCAAAATCAATAAACATTGGCGAGATCAATGGTCCTAAAGTATAGGGACCTATGTGGGAAGCTATATCCTCACTTGCTGAAAGCCAGAAAAAGTATGTACCTAGAACGAAAAATATCCCACTTGCAATAATGAAAATTCGATTTGCCGACTTATGCTTCGATGCGATGACCAGTGAAAGTATGAAAAAGGAGGGAACGGTCCCAAAGGTGAGCAAGCTAAAATAACCAGCACCAAGAACAAAATAACCCAAAATCGCTGGTGTATGAACTACCCAAAGTGGGCTGACAAGTGCCGCGCTCAGTAAATAGAAAACAAAAACTCTGACTGCCCAGGCGAAAATCACTCGGGGAATTTTTAAACTTCTCATTCTGAATCCTATCCTTTAGAAGTGTGCGGAGGCAGATATACTACCTCCGCACGACGGCGTGACAATCGATACCAAAACATTAAAACAATCAAAACCTGCCGTTGTGTTTATTGGACTTTGAAATAACATCTTCCAACTAACGTTTAAATCATCCCGGAAATACGCTTCATGGTTGGGAACAGTTCTGTATTGACCAATATATACGCCGAGCCAGTTCTGAGTATTTCAACAGTTTCAATTTTCCCCCAAATTCATTAACTACTGAGCTTGATTGTTCAAGCAATCTTTTCACATGTTATTCATCATTTGGGTGCATAAGAGGGCGAAACTCTATAGTTATGACTTCGTTAGAAAGTCCCCGTTGGCTTTATCTTGTGCTAACAATGCATTGGCAAGGTTTAGGTGCTTCTCAAGGGTTGGGTCTTGGCCATAAATAGCCTGAAGCTGTCCTCTAACTCTTTGAATAAGCTCTTGGTCTCTTAGGACTCGAAGTAGTTTCAGGCTTGATCTGCCACCGGATTGAGTTGCCCCTAGAACATCTCCCTCACGTCTTAGTTCGAGATCTATTTCACTTAGTTTGAAGCCATCGTTAGTTGCAGCAACTGCCTTCACTCGAATCATTGCAGGGCTATCTTCCTCAGCTGAGGTTAGCAAGAGACAAAGACCCGGTAATCCACCTCTACCAACACGACCGCGAAGCTGATGAAGTTGTGAAACACCGAACCTATCGGCATCCAGAATCACCATCGTGGTCGCATTAGGCACATCAACACCGACTTCAATCACGGTGGTTGAAACTAAAACATCAATTTCTTTGTTCGTGAATTTAGCCATTACTTCGGCTTTAACTTCACTTGGTTGCTTACCGTGCAAAAGTCCAATTCGAAGGTTTTTCAAGAACGGATTAGCTTCAAGGCTCTTGGCAACTGCAACAGCAGCAGCTAATGGCCGCTTGTTCTCTTGCTCGCTGTCAGGATCAAGTAGTTCCTGATGATCATCAGAATCATCAATTCTTGGACAGACCACAAAGGCTTGCCTGCCATTAGCAACCTCTTCAGCTATTCGCTGCCAAACTCTTGCCACTAACTGCGGTTGGCTATCGGTCACCACGTGAGTTGTGATGGGCTGCCTACCTTGAGGTAGTTGGTCAAGGATTGAAATATCAAGATCACCAAACACTGTTACCGCTAGTGTTCTAGGGATAGGTGTTGCAGTCATGGTTAGAACATGCGGTGCTGTTTTACCCTTAAGCCTTAGTGCTTCTCTTTGCTCAACTCCGAATCGGTGCTGTTCATCGATAACGGTTAGACCGAGATCAAAGAACTCTACTTTCTGAGCAAACAGTGCATGGGTTCCAACAATGATCTTCGCTTTACTCGAGACGATGGCTAGCATCGCACTCTTACGCTCAGCGGTTGACATTTGTCCCGTGAGTAATGTGAGACCTAACTCTTTAGCTAGCTTCCCACCAAGAGTTTTTTGAATTGATTGGAAGTGCTGACTGGCTAGAACTTCGGTTGGGGCAAGAAGTGCTGACTGGCCTTCACTTTCAGCAACGGTGAGCATAGCTCTAACAGCTACCAAAGTCTTACCGGAACCAACTTCACCTTGAAGCAGTCGATTCATAGGATGACCACTGGCTAAATCTTTAGCTATCTCTTCCCCGATAAGAATCTGTTTATCAGTTAGTTGGAAAGGTAGATTTGCATCAAAGGATTCCAGGATGCCTTTAGGTTTAGCCTCACGAACAGAACTTATTTGATGTTGGAACTCTGCGCGGGTTTTGATTAGGGTTGCCTGCAGCATGAAAGCTTCGTGATATTTCAAAGTCTTGATGGCTTCTTGAGCTTCAAGGAGGTTGTTT